>Ga0233424_10000011_pt1 | contig 292938 bp, 219 predicted proteins | sample Watercolumn_Towu_FD_181011 | JGI IMG/M metagenome (GOLD analysis project Ga0233424, IMG submission 181011) | Freshwater microbial communities from Lake Towuti, South Sulawesi, Indonesia - Watercolumn_Towuti2014_125_MG | ecosystem: Environmental > Aquatic > Freshwater > Lake | place... | reverse complement strand
GCTCCATATACGTCGCTTCCAAGTTCACCGGAACGACTCCGGCGTTGCGAAGGCCTAGCGGCAATACCGGCAACGCTTGCTACGCCTTGAAAGTCTTGGGCCACATTTCTACTTGATCCGCCGATTCCTAACGAGTCGGCCGATATGTCACGGCGTAGGTCGAGTAGGATCATCCAATGTTCACCAGATGCGCCGAATGGGGTAGAGGTCGAACACCGGGTCGGCGCTCACGACTTCGAGCTTCTCGACGATGGCCTGCGCGATGATCACGCGATCGAACGGGTCACGATGGTGGTACGGAAGGCTGACCAATTCTGCAGAGTGGCGCGGCTCAATAGACAGGAGGGAGAAGCCGTTGTCGTGAATTGCCTCCTGAATGAACGATGCAAATGGAACCTGCAATGTGTATTTGCCGGTGCTCAGCTTGATGGCAACTTCCCAGTGGCTCGCGGCGCTGACGAAAACCTGGTTAGCCGGGTTGGAGATTGTGGCTTTCGCTGCGGTGCTGAGACGCGGATCATCGAGGTAATGCCATAGCAAGGCGTGCGTGTCCACGATGACATTCACGGCATGTATTCCTCAAAATCCTTGAGGTGTTCGTCGTCGTCGGCATTGATAATCAGCTTGCCTTTTCCGCGGCCTGGGACCGGCGCTCCGGTGGGCCCGCGCGCCGGAAGCAGCCGTCCCACCGGAATGCCGGCGCGAACGATGACCACTTCCGCCCCAGCCCCGACTTTTTTCAGCAGTTCGGGCAGCTGGGCTTGCACTTCCTCGACGGTTGCAGTCTGCATGGCGCTTCCTTCCTTTCTTTTCAGGATAACAGAAGCAGCAAACAAGTTCACGGCCGTTTCGAAGTCTGCAGTTCTTGAGTTCTTGATCTTGTCAGAAATCGCTACCCGAAAGGCTCATTCCACTCGCTCCTGGGCGACGCTTGGAATTCCTACCCAAACCGCCGTTGGCGTTGCAGCAGGTATTCCAGCAGCGCTTTGTCGAAGCTGACGCTGGTGTCCATGCCGATGTAGTCGATGTTCGCCTTCGAGCATTCCGTGCGCAGGTGCTCGCGAAATTCATTCATCGATTTCAGATAATCGCCTTTGATGCCCTTGCTGTCGACCGTCAGCTTCTCGTGCGCCTCGATGTCCTCGAACTCGATCATGCCGTCGAACGGAAAATGCACTTCCGCTTCGTCGAGGATGTGGAACAGAATCACCTCATGACCGCGATGGCGAATGTGGTAAAGGCTCTGCAACAGCGGTTCCGGGTCAGTCAAGAGATCGCTGAACAGCATGATCAGGCTTTTGCCGCGCGCGAGTCCTGCGACCTGATGCAGGCAGTGCGGGATGTCGGTCGTGCCGGTCGGCTTCAAATTCGCCAGCACCGCGAGGATGCTGCCGAGCTGTGTGCGCTTGCTGTGCGGCGGAATGACGGCCCGCAGCGCTGTGTCAAACGTGACAAGGCCGACGGGGTCCTGTTGATGGATCATGAGGTAGCCGAGGGCGGCCGCCAAGCAGATGCCGTATTCGAACTTCGTCAGTTCCTGGCGAAAGGTCCAGCCCATCGATTGCGACAGGTCCATAACCAGGTAGCCGGTCATGTTGGTCTCGGCTTCGAACTTCTTGATGTAGTACTTCTCGGTCTTGCCGTAGACGTTCCAATCGAGGTACTTCAGGTCGTCGCCGGGCACGTAGTTGCGATGCTCGCTGAATTCGACGGAGAAGCCGTGAAACGGGCTGGCGTGCAAGCCTGTGAGGAAGCCCTGGACGATGAATTTGGCGCGCAGGTCGAGCCGGGCCACCTGGCGAATCACTTCGGGCCGCAGGTATTTCTCCATCCCGGCCATGATCATTGCTCCTGCAACAGCAGTGCACCGGTTTCGTCGAAAAATCCGCTTTTGTCGATCTGCAGGATGCCGTGCGTGTGGGCCGCCAGAAAAAACATGAGGCCCGTGCACAGCTCCGATTGATCCGGGCGAGTCATCTGCAGCGTGAAAAGCTGCATCGCGCCGATGACTCGCTCCATCAACATCTGGTGATTCGGCTCATGCGACTGCGTCTCCAGCCACCCTGCCCAGGAGTTCAACTCGTCCCGCAAATCGTCGGCTTCGGTCAGGTAGCGCTCGATGGTCAACGACCGCTTATCCAATTCTACGCGGCACTCGGTCCAGCCGAGCGTGTCGCCCTTGACGTGCAACAGCGCATCGACGCCGATCGATGCCAGATAGCCCTGTATCTGCTCGGGCGGCACGGACAGGTCGATCATGCTGAACACGCGATACCACATTTTGAGCGAAATCGGGGTCACAAAGAGCACAAAGGAGACACAAAGTTCACGAAGTCAAAGTCGTCACAAAACAACGCGATCGATGCCGTCCTTCATGCGCTTTACGTGGAAGTTCGGTAAAAGTCCGAGCCAGATTCCTGTGTATCTCAAGTAGGTCAATAGCTGAGCCTTGTGGATTTCACTCTGGTCGTCCATGGCCTTGATTTCCACGAGCACCAGTTCATCAACCCAGAGATCAATTCGATAGGCGTTCGGAACACGAAGTCCTTTGTAATCGATGTCGAGACTGACCTGCCTTTAGAAGCCTATTCCCCGCAAACTCAACTCGCGGCACAAGCACGATTCGTATGCTGATTCCAGCAATCCTGGGCCCAATTGGCGATGGACTTCGATGGCCGCAGCAATGATCTCCTTCGAAAGTGCGTTGGCTCGCGCTTTGGATTCATCGTTCCACGTCTTCATCGGGCTTCTCGCTTTGTGAGCTTTGTGTCTCCTTTGTGCACTTTGTGACCCTTGTTTTCCTCGCCTCCCTACAGTCTTCGCTTCGGCGAGTACTTCGGCGCTTCGGCTTCGCCGACCGCCTGCAGCAGCAGCGCCACCACGTCTTCGCTCGACTTGCCCTCGGCTTGCGCCTGGAAGTTCGGGCTGATGCGGTGCCTGAGCACCGGTACGGCGGCTTTGCGGATGTCGTCGATCGCGACGCTGAAGCGGCCGTCCATCGCGGCGAACGCCTGTCCGGCCTGAATCAGGCTGATGCCCGCGCGCGGACCGGCGCCCCAGTCGATCAGCTTCTTGACGAATTCGGGCGAGGTCGGGTCCTTCGGCCGCGTGGCGCGCACCAGCCGGGCGACGTAGTCGATGACAAAATCGCCGACCGGCACGCTGCGGACCAGCTTCTGCAGGTTGACGATGGCAACCGCGCTGAGCGCCTTCGTCAATTCCGGCTTCTCGTCCTTGGCGATCATAACGAGAATGCGTTTCTCCTCGTCAAACGTCGGGTAGTCGACTTTGACGTTAAACATGAAGCGGTCGAGTTGCGCTTCCGGCAGCGGATACGTGCCTTCCTGCTCGATTGGGTTCTGCGTCGCGATGACGAAGAACGGCTCCGGCAGGTTGTAGGTCTCGGCGCCGGCGGAAACCTGCCGTTCCTGCATCGCCTGCAAGAGTGCCGCCTGAGTTTTCGGCGGCGTGCGGTTGATTTCGTCCGCCAGCACGACGTTGGCGAAGATCGGCCCCTGTACGAATCGGAACGCACGCTTGCCTGGCTCCGTCTCTTCGAGCACCGACGTGCCGGTAATGTCCGACGGCATCAGGTCCGGTGTGAACTGAATGCGCTTGAACGTCACGTTCATGATCTGGCTCAGCGCGCTGACCATGAGCGTCTTGGCCAGGCCGGGCACGCCCACGAGCAGGCAGTGCCCGCGCGTGAAGATTGCCGCCATCATCTGCTCGATGACGTCGGTTTGGCCGATGATGACGCGGCGAAGCTGCTCGATCATCCGTTGCCGCAGTTGACTGAACTGAGCTAATGCGTCGGTGATGTCTTTGGACACCGCTGGCTCCTGAACTGATTAAACGAAAACCACAGAGGGATCATTCTAAGAGGTTCGCACGCAACGGGCACGCCAACCGCCTCATGGGTCACGCTGGACGACTTCCCTACAATCCCCGTATGGCGGCGGAGCGCAAATTCATTTTTCTGGGAACGGGCACTTCGGTCGGCGTGCCGATGCTGGGTTGCGATTGCGACACCTGCCGGTCTTCCAGCCCCAAGAATCACCGTTATCGCAGTTCGGTTCTTTTGCAGTTGCCGCGAGGCAACGTGCTGATCGACACCGGCCCGGAGATGCGCTTGCAACTCTTGCGCGAACGGATCGGACTGGTGCATGCCGTGTTGTACACGCACTATCATGCCGATCACACGATGGGCCTGGACGACCTGCGGTTGTTTCCGCGCTATTTGGGCGAGTCGTTGCCGGCGTATTGCACGCATGAGGTTGAAGAAGTGATTCGCCGGACGTTCCCGTATGCATTTCAACCGGAGCTTGCGCATCTGCCGCCGGGGTCGATCCCGCGCCTGGTGTTTCGACGCATTGACGGCCGGCCGTTCGAGGTGCTCGACGAAAAGGTGACGCCGATCCCGCTGGTCCATGCGAGATTCGACGTAATGGGTTTTCGCATCGACAACGTCGCGTATTGCACGGACGTGAATGAGATACCGGACGGGAGTTGGCCATTGCTCGAAGGGCTCGACGTGCTCGTGCTCGATTGTCTGCGGCCGAAGCCGCACCCGGCGCACTTTTGCCTGCAGGAGTCGCTGGCGGTTGTCGCACGAGTACGGCCCAAGCAAACGTATCTGACGCATTTGGGTCATGAGATGCACTACGAGCGCATGAACCACACGTTGCCCAAGGGCGTCGAGATGGCATACGATGGGTTGCAGTTCACGTTTTGACGACGGGAGGAACCCGCCATGTCAGACATTTTGACAAAACTCAAGGCGATCTTGCGGCCGCTTGGGCAAACGCACTTATTGATGGGCTGGGATGCACTGACGCACGTCGAGAGAGAGGCGCTGGAACAACGCGTTCAATCCATCGACTTCGATCAGGTCTCGGAGTTGTTCGAGAAGAGCCGCATTCCGCATGAAGCGCCGGCCGTTAACCGGTTGTCGCCGGCGCCTGTCGAATCGCCGCACGCCGACGCCGCGGCGCTTGGCCGCGCCGCATTGTCGCATGGCGAGGCGGCAGTGGTGCTCGTCGCCGGCGGTCAGGGCACGCGCTTTCGCCATGATCAGCCCAAAGGGATGTTCGAAATCGGGCCGGTTTCCGGGAAGACGTTGTTTCAGATTCACGCGGAGAAAGTCCTGGCGACGTCGCGCCGATACGGCGGCCGTTTGCCGTTGCTGATCATGACCAGCCCGGCGACCGACGCAGAAACGCGAACGTATTTCGCAGAGCGGAAATACTTCGGCTTGCCGCACGAGGATGTGATCTTTTTCTGCCAAGGCGTGATGCCGGTGGTGGATGCCGTGACGGGGAAGCTGCTGCTCGACGGGCCGGGCAAGATGGCGCTGAGCCCAAACGGGCATGGCGGCACGCTGGCGGCGCTTCGCGATCATGGCCTGTTCGACGAACTCGCCCATCGCGGCATACGGCACATCTTCTACTTTCAGGTCGACAATCCGCTTGTGAAGATCGCCGACCCGGCGTTCCTGGGTCAACACATCGCGGCACGTTCTGAAGTGTCTTCGAAAGTCGTGCCCAAGACGCAACCATCGGAGCGTGTCGGCGTGTTTGTGCTGCTCGACGGCAAGTGCAGCATGATCGAGTACAGCGACCTGCCGGAATCGTTGGCGAATCTGCGGGACGAGGCCGGCCGACTGCTGTTTCGCGCTGCCAATCCGGCAATCCATATTTTCGATGTCGCCTTTCTCAAACACCTGGCCGAGCACGGCACGGCGTTGCCATTTCACATCGCGCGTAAGTTGGTGCCGTATTGGGATGGGACGCAGATAGTGAAGCCGCCGACGAATGTGCTCAACGCGCTGAAGTTCGAGAAGTTTATCTTTGACACGCTGCCGTTCGCCGAGCGCTGGCTGCTGGTGCACACCAATGCACGCGAAGAATTTGCTCCGCTCAAGAACACGACGGGCTCGGATTCGCCGGAGACGGTGCAGCCGGCGATGAGTGCATTGGCGTGTCGTTGGTTGGAGCAAGCGGGAATCTCTGTGCCGCCGAACTGCCCCCAGGAGATCAGCCCGCTCTTGGCGCTGGACGCGGAGGAGTTGGCATCACGAGTGGCTCGCGGCACGGCGGTGCATGGGCCGAAGTATTGGGAGTAGGTCGGGCCTCGAAGACTCGGCCACGAGCTACAAAAGCAGTAATTCTTCGCCGCTTACTTCTCCAGCACCGGTTCCAGGATGATGTTGACCTTGGTCTTCAGTTCCGGGATGCGCTCGGTCCAGGCCTCGAATGCCAATGAGGCGTTTTCCTTCGAGCTTTCGATCGGCAGGTCGAGCATCGAATCGGGGAAATTCGCCACGCTGATCACGTCGCCGTTGTTGGCCATGTAAAAGGGCTCTTTCTTCGGATCATCGGGGTCCTTGAAGAAGCGGCTGCCGGCGAAGACCCAGTCGCTCTCGAGTTGCTTCTGCGTGCGAAAGTTGCGGACCCAAGTGGCGGCGGGCACGGTCACCGTCGCACCCTTTTTGTCCACGTACTCGAGCCAGATCTTGATCTTCGTGCCATGGGCCGGTTTATAGTCCGGCTGCCAGGTCACCGGCGAGCCCGGTTTCGCCTTGGCCAGAATCAGCACGGTGTGAATATCGATTGCGTTGACATCGGAGTGCAGAAGCGACTCGTGCTCCTTCGACGGTTTCCTGCACATCAGCAGCTCCAGCGCGCCTTCGCGCAGACAGACGGCGGCCTCGATGACGACGCGCTTCTTGCCGTCGTCGAACGATTCAAGGAGCAGCGTCTTATTTTTGTTCATCGGCGTCCGTTTGCCCATCGCGGGTTTCGGCGGCTCGGCGGGTTTCTCCGGTGTTTTGGCGGGCGTGGTCGCCGGCTTGTCTTCCTCAAAGCAACCGGGAACAAACGCCAAGAAGACGAAGGGAAGAAGAAGTCGCATTTTCATCGCAAGGGCTCCAGAGTCATGTCATCGATAACGCCATCATACAGCAACCGGCATGCCGAGGGGCATTTTTGCCCAGGTTCATGGGGGAGTTGATTGGCGCATCGGATTCACTGAGCGGCAAATGGACAATTGAGGGCAAGAAGTGATCGGATTCGGTTGAAGCGGAAAACAAACCAGGCCGAGGATTCGTGAGAATCCCCGGCCCGAAGTTAGCAGCTGCTGGAAGAGTCAGCCGCTGGTCAGCCACTACTTACTTGCAGCACGAGCTGCCGCAGCCGCCGCAGTTCGACTCGCAGCACAGGCGGCGAGCGAAGAGACGCTGGAGCAAGCCGGGCTTGCGGCAACCGGAGTCGCAGCAGGCCGTGGCAGCGCCGCCGCAGCACGCATTCGCATGGTTATTGCAGCAAGCGTTGGCCTTCGGTGCGCAGTTGGCCGGAGCGTGGCAGCCTGGATCGCAGGCAACCCAGCGCGGCTTCCGCACGCACACGTCGACCGCGACGCATTCCTGCACGCGGCGATAGACCTTGCAGGGAACCATTTCGGTCTTGCAGTACGGAACCTTCACGCACACCGTGTGAGGAACCTGCTTGCAAACCTGATACGGAACTCGGCAGTTGACCGTGCACGTCTGCATCGAGCAGACCTTTGTCGGAACCATCTTGACGCAGTCATGCGCCACCAGCTTGCAGGTCGTCACTTGCACGTTGCGTTCCACGGTCGTCGGCACCATGCGGACGCTCGTGTACGGAACCTTGCGAGTGTGCGTTTCCTGCACGGTGCGGGTGACCGTGTATGGAACCTTGCGAACGGTCGTTTCCGGAACCATACGGACGGTCGTGTACGTCACGTTGCGTTCGGCAAGCGCGCCTTCCACGAATGTGCTGTTGGCGACCGGCTCTTCCGTGCCCCGCAGTGCGGCGGCGTTCGGAACGCTGATGAACTCGAGGCCGTCGTGCGCCTTGTTCGTCGTGACTGCTTCGCCGGCGCCGCCGTTGGCAGCCCGGTGCTTGGCGATCACGTCGTTGCCAACCCACGCGCCGCTGATTGTGCGGCGAACCGTGTACGGGACCTGACGACGAACGACTTCCGTCTGCATCCGCGTGACCGTGTACGGGACCTGCTTGCGGATCGTTTCACGAACCATGCGGGTCACCTGAACGGGAACCTGCTTCTGGGTCGTGACCGGAACGCGCTTGGTCACCGTCACCGGGACCTGCTCAACATGGCACTTGCGAACCATCGTCGTCACAGGAACCTGTTCGCACACCGTGCGATACTTGCAAACCTGGCGTGTGCATTGACGATCCGGCTCTTTGCAAACCGTTAGCTTCAGGCAGCCGGGGCGTTGCACCATCTGGCAGGTGCACGGATCGAACACGCATTTGGATTCGCGCTGCAGCGTCAGGCGCGAACGGCCTTTGACGCAGTACGTTTCCGTCACCATTTCCGGAACGCGGCGAACGCACGTCTTCATCGTCGTGCATGGTTCGCAGGTCCACTTCACGCAATTGCGCATGCAGGTTTCCTGCACGCACTTCCACTCGGTGCAGCATACGTTCTTCATGACGGTCTCGCAGACCGGCTTGCAGACCGTGTGGCAGCATTCGCGGTAGTGCGTTTCGCAGACCGGCTTGCAGACCGTGTGGCAGCATTCGCGCACGCAGGTCACGCACACCGGCCGGCAGACCTGGTGGCACGCCTTGTGGCAATGTTGCTCGTACACCGGCTTGCAGCACGTCTGCACGCAATCCTTGTAGCACGTCTCGCAGACGCGCTTGCAGACCGTGTAGGTGCAATCGCGGTAGCAGGTTTCATACACCGGCTTGCAGCAGGTCTCCGTGACCTTCTTGCATTCCGTGTTGTAGACCTTTTGATAGGTCGTGTAATGACATTCTTTCATGACGGTCTGTGTGACCGGCCGTTGCACCGTGCGTTGCTCGCAGCGGTACTGGGTTTCGTAGCACGTCTTGTAGCAAGTTCGCTGTTCTGTCCGGTAGCAGGTGCGCGTGACGGGTTTCATGACCGTCTCGCATACCGTCTTGTGACAGACGTGGAACCGCTTCTCCATCACATTGTCCCATACCAGTCGGTAAGAAGCCCGGCTCTGTTGCGCGCTCGACGCGAAGCAGCATTGTGCGTCACAACAGGGGTTCTTCGCGCTAGCAAAATGGGTGCATCCGCAGTGTGCCGCTTTTGCAGCGGGTACGGCCATAAACCAGCCGACCACCGCAAGCGCCAGCGACGCTCCCAGGCGCATCCTCATGACCATGCCTCCTCACCGGCTCGTCGGCCGGCATAACGCCAATTGAACATGGATCGAAACGGGCAACCGCAGAAGGTTCCGACAGAGTGGTGTCCAGCCGCTTCGGCTGGCCCCCGACACAATCGTGGCTTCACTCCTTTGCCCAAGGGCTGACCAGGCAGAGTCCTTCTGAAAGAACTTATCGGCGCTGATTTCGCCGAATTATCAGCCCAGCACGCCTACGAATCCCTTCCTGACCCATGTTCCCGTCCATTTGCACCGTTGAAGACGCTTGATGCGCTCGTGCCGAATGCGCCGACGATGCACAAACTGACGTCCCAACGGCTCCAGTCGTAACGATTGCGCCGAAAGTGCTGATGATGCAGCGTAAACGGGCCGCAAAAACCGGTGCGTTCAGGTCAGTCGCAGGCAGATAGATTCCACTTGAGGCGAAGTGGACCACTCGGCACGTTGCTTGGGCAAATCTCTGAAACGGTGTTTAGAAAGATCCTCAACTGAGCAGAAGTCAAGGTAAGGTCGCCAGCGTCTTGACGAATGGGAAAACAGACTGGAGTCTGGCTGACAAGCGATGGTCGGCTGTTATGAGTTCGCATCCCTCGCGCTCAGCGAGGGCAACGTACAAGCAATCATAGACGCCGATGCGTGCCGCGGAGGAAATCGCGTAGGCACGCGGCAGAAGTGATAGGGATGCATGTAAGATCGGGGCATCGGCCATAATGCCTAGCCAGAGTCGCCATCCATCGGAGCTTGAAATTCGACCTTGCCGCTCGGCCCAAGTCAGCGCGTGTGCCACTTCAACGGGAAAAACATCCGGCGCGACCAATTCATGCAAGGCTTGACGAGCTTCTTCGCGAAGTCGAATGGCCTTGTCTGCCTCCAGCTCGGCGACTTCCCATTTGAAGGCGACCGAACAATCGAGAACGTATTTCATTCGTGATCGCGGAGTTCTCGAATTGCCGGCACGCCGATATCAAGTAATCCATGCTTCTGAAAAACTGTTTCGCGAATGAGATCGGCACGTGCACGAATGCGGGCATACGTCTCGGCATCGAGGGGCCTGCCCGTCGCCAACTTCACAAGAATTGCGGCAGTGTCAGCTTCCAAATCCGAGGGGATGCGGTCAGCGAACGGGAGATCAATCACGGTCGATTCACTGTTCATAGGGTTGTTCTCTAGCAAAATCTGGTCCGGTCAAGCCGAACCGATATGCATACGCCCTGCGCGATTCTTCTTGCGGCTCTGCCGTGCGTTCACAACAATGCGTGGCATGAGACACCACAATTTGAGTGTTTGTGTGTTTTTCACCTGTATGTTTATGAGCGCGGCAACGATTGCGCAAAATGCCGACGCCTTACCGCAAGTGCGAATCGAAACCGGCGTCAGCGGGCACATTCATCCGGCGTTGTGTTTGACCAAGAAGGGCACCCTTGTCGCCGCGTTTTGCAAGAGCGAATATCAGCCCTACCTGATGACGCGTTCGACCGACGGCGGCAAGACCTGGTCCAAGCCGGCGCTGTTCCCGCCGACGATCAAGACCCAAATCTATCCCGGCTCACTTACCGCACTCGCAGACGGTCGGATTGTGCATGCCTGGAACGTTTGGTTTTCGGTGGACGACAAGACCCGGTCGCGCTTCGTCGCCTATTCCATCAGCGATGACGACGGCCTCACCTGGAGCGAGCCGAAGAACCTGGCGAAAAGCGCCGACGTCAAATCGCACAGCGTCATTCGCCATCCCATCGTTGAATTGTCGGCCTCGGCTTGGCTCGTTCCCTTGATGGATCGAACGGTGCTCCTCGATCCAATGACCAGCAAGGAAATGCCGTTCGGCGATGGGCGCAATCATGGCCTCGTCCCGATCGTTCGTACAGCGGCGGGCACGTACATCAGCGGCAAAGGACTGCGATCGACCGACGCCGGCAAGACCTGGCAGCCGATCAAGCCCTTTCCAGACGTTTCATCGCAGGGCTGGCGCCACGAAATGCTCGCCCTCAAAAACGGCTGGCTGTTGGCCTCGCAAATCGTCGGACCGGGCGTCGGCGGCGAGAAGATTCAGTTCATCGTTTCACGCGACGACGGCAAAAGTTGGGACGTAGACCGACCGGTCGAGTTTTACAATCCAGGCCGGGCGATCGGCGGCCGCGCCTGCCCAAGAACGGTCGAGATCGACGAACAAACGCTCGGCACCATCTTCTATGACACCGACGCCAAACAGCCCAGCGGCTCCGGCGTCTTCTTCCGAACGACGGCAATCCAACACTTTCGCAAATGACGCTGCTCATCATGGCAGCGGCACATCCGTCAGCGTGAACGGCGCGGCGGCTTCGATGATCGCGCCGGGCGTGCGTACCACCACCTGCCAGCCGCGTAACTCGGCGATGGCGAATCCGTTTTTTGGATTTTCCTGGAAGTGATACTGCACCGGAATGACGCCTTTCGACTCGGTCCCGACCTCGAAACCTGAGTTCTTGAATTTCGTGCCGTCGGTTCGCTGCAGCCAGCACTCGTTGTCAAGCAGAAACGACTGGAAACTCTCGAACTCCGGGCCGCCTTTTGGATATTGGAATTGAATCGTCGCGGTCCAGATGCGGCCTCGCTTCTGCATCGAGTGCAGCGTCGCAGCGACGCTGGCTTGCGACAGCGGCTTCGGCGTGTCGGCGGGAAACGCGAACCGCAACAACTGCGTCGTGCCGACGAATTTCACGATGCCCTTGATTTCGCTGACTTTCTCGACCGAGCGAGGCACGTCCGCGAATCGAATCATCCACTCGACCGATTGGCCGGTCACGGGCATTTTGCCGCTTGTGATGTCTCGAATTGCCAGCGGCTGGCCCGGCGCCCGCAGTGCCGTCGTCGAATTGACGGGCGATTCGGCATAGAAGGCTTTGAATGTGTTTTCCCAGACAGCCTCCAGTTGCACTTCGGTGAACCGCTGTCCCGTTTCAACGTCGAGCCGGGCCGTCGTACGCTTGACGCTGATGCGAAAAGCCTCATGAACAAACGAAGGAGTGGGCCGGTATCGTTCGTCGCCGCCCTTGAGCAGCGTGATCCGCCCGCTGGCGCCGCTAATCACAAGCCGATGGTCGGCGCTCTGTGCGAGCCGTTCCAGTGCCGACCAGAAACGATCGTTCTTGGCATCGATGGTCGCCGGCATGCCCTTGACGGCACGGTCAAGATCAATCACGACATTGGCTTGCTGCATCAGGTCGGCGACGTGCGTTTCAAGCGGTTTCTTACCGGATAGCGTCACTCGAGTCGCCATCGGCGTTGGCGGTTGTGCGAGCATCAGGACCAAGGCGATGGAAAGCACGCGAACACTCCTGGACGTTCTCCTCTCTACAATGATCGAAGAACCGGGATACGGCAAGGAAACTTTGCAACATGAATCTGGCGCTCGCGTCGCGGCTGGAACCCTTGGCAGGCAAACCGCCGGGACAATTGCTCATCCACGAGATCTACCGCAGCGTGCAGGGCGAGTCGACTTTCGCCGGCCTGCCGTGCGTGTTCGTGCGCTTGGCGGTGTGCGACGCCCGGTGCGTCTGGTGCGATACGCCGCATGCCTTCAAGGAAGGCAAGCCGATGCCGTTGGACGCCGTAGTGGAACAAGCGCTAGCCTTTGCGACGCCACTCGTTGAGATCACCGGCGGCGAGCCGATGTTGCAGCCGGAGGTGTTGCCGCTCATGGCAAAGCTGGCCGACGCGGGCTTTACGGTGCTTTTGGAAACATCCGGCGCCCACGACCTGTCGAAGGTCGATCGCCGCGTTCACATCATCATGGACCTGAAATGCCCCGACAGCGGTGAATGCGCCAACAATCGCAGGGAAAACTTGACCGTCCTCAAACCGACGGACCAGATCAAGTTCGTCATTGCATCTCGAGGCGACTTCGATTGGTCGGTGAAAACGATTCGGCAGCACGGGCTCGACCAGCGTTTCACGGTGCTCATGAGCGCCGTGTTTGAAAACGTCCAAACGCGCCAACTTGCCGAATGGCTGCTGGGGTCCGGCTTGAACGTGCGACTTCAGCTACAGATGCACAAATACATCTGGCCGCCGGATATGCGAGGCGTGTAGGCGATTAATGGCCCGCTTCGTCGCAGCTGTGGACGTGTCGCGGTTTCATGCCGGTGACTTTGGTGATCAGCCATTCCATCTTGCGGAAGAAGCCGATTCGTGAAAGCAGCGGATTGCACCAGCCGGTTGTGATGCAGTAATTGTCGGTGTGCGGCGGACCGTGGTGCACGTCGTGATGCGCCGGCGGCAGAATCAGGCGGCACTTCTGAAGCACGCGAACTACTAGCGGCGGGCGATCCATGTGCGCCCATTTGTGAATCTGGTTGGTCGGCAAAAACGCGATCGACAAACCAGCCAGGAAAACGGCGGCGATCTGGCCGGCGAGCGTGCTCAATGGAATGAGCAGTGCGACGAGAAGCACCGGGATCATCGCCACAGCCGAGTCGGCCAGCGTCGTGAAGTAATGCGTGCCAAGCAGGTCTTTGGGCTTCGCATGATGCACGCGAAACGGTTTGATCAATCGAGGTCCGATGAAGAACACTTTCTCGCTGCCCCAGGTGTCGAAGGTCCAATGAATGCACCCGGAGATAAAGTCTGCAACGGGCAGCGCGACGATCACGGCCAGCAACGAATACCAATTGAAGATGCCTGGGACGCTGATCAGCCGTGTGACATGGGCGACAGCCAGACCGATCGCCAACGCCACCCAGATGATGTCCGCAAAACGAAGCGGAAACTCGGAGGTAGCGGGCGCTTGGCTTTTCGAAAACAACCGCTTGAACAGCGAGCGTGAACGTTTGACAGGAATCTTCGGAAGATCAATTTTCATGGACGACGCGATGACCTTTCATTGGTGAATCGGCACTCAAGGCGCGATCAGCTGTCACGATTGCTTTCGGCGTTCCGACCTAATCCATTCCGGCATATGCGGCTTCAGCCCAGGGCTTCCTATCCGATCCGGCGGCAAATAGCACAGATTTGCTCGGTAACGTACTACCAGGTGGGGACGGCGGAATCGAGGAAGTTACGACGGTTGTATTCACGCCGATGCTCGATTCGGAGCCGTTTTGGTCGCCGATTTATCCTAGCTTAAAGCTGGGCCAATGGCCCACTCTCGCTATTAGTGTATGAAAACAATATACGTCGTGGTCCAAATAATGCCAATCGTACGTATTGGACGTTTCTAGTCTGTGTTCCTTTGAACACTCCTACAACCATGCACATCCTTGCACTCGATATCGGCACTTCGGCGGTAAAAGCCGCAGTTCTTCGAGTGGACTCGTCCATCGCGGCGTCAGAACCGATCCATGCCGCATATTCCCTGGATCGCCCGGACACCCATACCGCAACCGTTTCGACCGATCGATTGTGGCTGGCGGTCGATCAAGCCGCACAACAAGCCGTTTCGGAGGCTAAAGTCGCGGTCGATGGCGTCGGCCTGTCTTGCATGACGCCGGCTCTAGTCTTACTGGACAAGTCGGATCGCCCAATCTCGCCGATCTGGACGCATTTTGACCGCCGCAGCAGGCCCTTGGCCCAGTCGCTGGCCTCAGACCGTACGCTTTGTGCCAAGTTTCTAGAGCATGCGTGTAACCCGCCGTTGCCCGGCGGCATGTCGGCGATCAGCGCCTGCAAGCAATTGCAGCTGAAACCCGAAATGCGCAGTCGAGTCGGCTCATATTTGCATGCCAACGGTTGGCTGACTCTAGAATTGTGCGGCGAACGCGCTATCGATACCGCAGGCGCGTGCTTCACCGGACTGTACGAAGCCCGGCAAACCAAGTCGTGGTCGCCATGGTGGTGCGATTACTTTGGCATCGAAATGAGCTGGCTGCCGCGAGTCGTATGCGGCTCGATCACACTCGGCGGTCTGCGCCCTGAAATCGCCTCCGCATGGAAGCTGCGCCCGGGCATACCCGTGAAACTTGGCACGGCTGACACCTCTAGCGCCATGCTCGCGGCCGGCATGCAGCCGGGCGATCTGCTGCACGTCGTCGGCACGACGCAGGTGCTCGCCGCTTTTGCCGACCCGCCGAGTCCTCACATGCGCCGCCTGTGTCGGCCGCTGGGCGTGGGCGACGCGTTCATCCACGTCACACATAACCCGGTCGGCGGCGAGGCGCTATCGTGGCTGTTCGCGCTGTGCTTCGATTCGCCGCATTTTTCCGATGACCAACGTGAAGCGGCAAAGCGACACTTCTTCGAAACCGTCGTGAAGGAACAGGCGCTGCATCACGAAACCGAAGTGACGATCGACCCGCCGTTTCTGGGCGGCGACCGGCTCGAAATCGCCGATAAGAGCGCCGCCTTTTCCAATCTCAAACTCGCAACGACGAAACTCGATCTCGTCGCCGCCGTGCTCAACGGTATGCGCCGCGGCCACGCCGAAGCCCACCGGAACCTTGGACTTGGTTCGAATTGGAACCGTATCTTCCTGACCGGCGGCGGCGCCGACGTCGTCGAGCGGCTGCAACTGCCCGAATACGCCGGCGGCGAGCTGCACTCGTTGAAAGAGGGCTCGCTGCGAGGCGTGGCGAAGTTGTTTCACACGTTGTAGCTCGTGCTCGCGGTAGCGCCGCCGCGGCCGGTCCAGTTCGTGTGGAAGAACTCGCCGCGGGGTTTGTCGATGCGCTCATAGGTATGGGCGCCGAAGTAATCGCGTTGCGCCTGCAGCAGGTTCGCGGGCAGCCAGCCCGACCGGTAGCCGTCGAAGTAGGCCAGCGCCGCCGACATGGCCGGCAGCGGGATGCCGTTGGCGACCCCGGAGGCCACGACGCGGCGCCAGCCCGGCTGGCAGCGGGCCAGTTCCTGTGCGAAGTACTCGTCGGTCATCAGGTTCGGCAGTTCCGGATTTCGATCAAACGCTTCCTTGATCTTGCCGAGGAAGACGCTGCGAATGATGCAGCCGCCTCGCCACATCATGGCCACTGCGCCGTTGTTGATCGTCCAGCCCGAGTGTTTTGCCTGCGCGTTCATCAGCGCAAATCCTTGCGCATACGACACGATCTTGCTGGCATAAAGCGCGGACTCGACATCGCGGATGAAGCCGGCCTCGTTGTCGATCAACTGAACCACCGCTTCAAGCAACGGATTCTCTTGATGGAAACCCGGCGCTTCGTATTCCTGCACGGTCATCGACGGTTTGATGATCTTGCCGGCTTGCACGCGCTCGTGTTTCAGTGCCGACAGGCAGCGGGCGAATACCGCCTCGGCGATCAGCGTCAGCGGTGTGCCCAGGTCGAGCGCGCTCGACACGGTCCATTTGCCCGTGCCTTTCTGCCCGGCGGCATCAAGGATCAGATCGACCGTATGTTTCCCGGTAGCCGCGTCGACGTGGCCGAAGATGTCGCGGGTGATTTCGATGAGGTAGCTGTCGAGCACTCCCTGATTCCACTGGGCGAACACTTCGTGAAGCCGTGGATTGCCGAGCGCCAGGAGATTTTTGAGCAAGTGGTACGACTCGCAGATGAGTTGGATGTCGCCGTACTCGATGCCGTTGTGGACCATTTTGACGTAATGGCCGGCGCCTTGTGAGCCGACCCAGTCGCAGCAAGCGGCGCCGTCGGCGACCTTGGCGGCAATCGCCTGGAAGATTGGTTTGACGTGCGGCCAGGCGGCCGGATCGCCGCCGGGCATGATCGACGGTCCAAGCAGAGCGCCCTCTTCACCGCCGCTGACGCCGGTGCCGACGTACAGGATGCCGCGTTCCTTGAGCGCGAGGCAGCGTCTCGTGGTGTCGGGGTGATGCGTGTTGCCGCCGTCGATGAGGATGTCGCCTTCTTCGAGGTGCGGCACGACGTGGGCGATCGTTTGATCGACAGCGTCGCCGGCCTTGACCATCATCATGACCTTGCGCGGCCGCTTGAGATGGCCGACGAGCTCCTTGAGCGAATGCGCTCCGACGATCTTCTTGCCTTTGGCACGGCCGGCGAGAAAGTCATCGACGCGGCTGGTCGTGCGGTTATACACGGCGACGGTGAAGCCGTGATTCGCCATGTTGAGGACCAGGTTTTCGCCCATCACCGCCAGCCCAATCAGGCCGATGTCCGCCGTCGCCGTGCTCATGAATCGCCTCGCTCATGGGAAATGGAACGAAGTGATTCTATGAGCCGGTGAAGTGAATCTGGTCGGAGATGGGTTTACGTTTCGCGCTCGTGCCAACCATTGAGTGTTGGACGCGAACGCGAAACGTAAACAAACTTCATTATTGCTTCTTCGGGGCTGGTGCTTCCTTGGGTCTTGTCGCCTCGGTCCGTGCCCGACGCCAAAAGTCGCGCATCAACTCGGCATCTCGCGGCAGCCGTTCCCGCAGCGTGACCAGGATTCCGTATTCGCGAACGGCGATGGCGATTTCCGGCGACGAATCTTCAACGGCCTGCAGCCAGGCGCCGATCGGCAACTCGCCGGCCATCAGCGACACGGTAATGTTCTTATTGCCGACGAGGTTTCGCACGGGCACGTCGATGCCGGACTTCTCTCGAATGAATTCAAGCACATCGGATAGCGGCAGACCATCATTGGATCCGTCCAGTTTGAGTTGCTTGTCGAGCGCCAGCCGGATGCGTTCGGAGACGCTGGTGGGAGTTGCCGGCGACGTATGGACAATTGGATTCCAGACTCGAAAAGCACTGTCGTAAAGCAATGGAGCATTCAGAAAACGCCCGTCCTGTGTGAAGTACAACGAATTCAGATTTCCAAGGTCGAGCCAAAACTCGTTTGCGGCGCGACCCAAAAAGAGTGATGCCGACTCGAGGTAGCGACCGCCTTCGAGATGAGTCAACTTCGGTGCCGGCTTGCCGGGCACCTGGCCCACCATCATGTTTAGCTCCGCTTCGAGCCGTTGAACTTCAGCTGCGGCACGTTCGAGATCGAGCTGGGTTTTTTGCAATTCGAAGGCGCTAACAATTCCTTTCGGTGCAATCTCCCGTTGTCTTGCGTCGTATGCCTCAGCGAGTCTGGCAGTTTTTTTTGCCACATCGAGGGCGAACTTCGCGGCCGCCACTTTCTGCAACACCTCCAGCTTCGTCTTCTGATACTCGGCCTCGGCAGAGCGTACCTTGGCCTGAGCGGCGTGAATCTCTGCGTTGTGCTGCAACGCCCTGGCGACAAGGTCTTCCAGGCTGCCGGCGGCGGGCTTGGGTGGCTCCGCGGGTTTCTTGGGCTCGGCCGGCGGTTGTGCTGCAAGCGGCGAAACGAGCGCCAGTGTCAACGCAAGAGTCAGTAATCGTCGCATGCTATTACTCCTTCTGTCGTTCGATCTTCAGAGCCATCAACAACCAGTCGTCGGTCTTCGGGTCAATCTGCTCGGCCGCCTGCGGGGCGGCGTCAAGCGCCTGTTTGTAGCAGCGCAAGGCAGCGCTCCAATCGCCGCGCTCGGCCCCGTAACGCTGCCCGGCGAGAAAATAGAGCCGTGCTCGTTCGCCGGTGTCCGCCAATTCCGCCTGTTGCTCAAGATCCGTCAGCGAAACGAACGTTTCGCCTGTCGACGGCTTCAACGTCTCCTTCACGATGACCGTCGATTCCGATGTGTGCAGCGTTGCCGGTCGGAAGGAAAGCGCCAGCCCGCCGACGAAGCTTGCCGCGATCGCACCGGCAACAAGGATGCGCCGTCGCCAGACACGACGACGAAGCACGCCGGCGGTTCGCCGCCAAACGCGTTGATTCAAGCCACCGCCGGTCGGCGTTGCCGGCGGTTGGAGCAAGTCATCGAGTTCCGAGTCGGTCATTGCGCATGGCTCCGTAGCGGTGCATCCCCGGTGTACGCGTCGCGAAATGCCTGCCGAGCGCGGGTCAATAGCGACTCGACGGCTTTGAACGATTGGCCCGAATCTTCAGCAATCTCCTGCACCGACCGGCCATCGACGTATTTCGCCTGCAGCACACGTTCATAGTGTTCGGGCAGCGCCGCCAGCGCCGCGGCGATGGACTCGGCACGGTCCACATCAGCACCGCGATTCGCCATGTCGCCGTTGAGCGAGACCACAGTCGGCCGTCGTCGTCGTTGCCGCAGGTCGTTTCGCACCAGGTTGGCGGCAATCGCACGCAGCCAGGTAAGAAACGCGGCTTGTTTCGGGTCGAAGTCGCCGATCTTTCTCACAGCGACGAGCCAGGACTCCTGCACGATCTCCTCAGCGCGATCGATACGCCCGCCAAGCCGCCAAAGGACGTATGCATGTAGTGCGGCAAAGGCCTCGACGTACCACGCCTGCCAGGCGTCCACGTCGCCGGCCAGTACCGCGGCGCGCAGGGCCGACTCTCGCTGCACGCGCCCGGCCTCGCTCATGCGAACAGGTCCTTTCATGTCCCTATTGTCCAGCAAAGGGCCGATCCTTCGCAAGCCTCGGCTTTTTTTCGCGCCCCTTGCATCCCCACCGACGGAAACCCACAATGACTGGCGTCGGCACTCGATCTAGCCGGCAATCGGAGGCACGCGACATGAACATCGCCATTGGAAGCGACCATCGTGGTTTCGGCGTCAAACAGCGGCTGGTAAAACTTCTGGAGCAGCTTGGCCATCAGCCGTTCGACACCGGCACTTTCAGCATCGAATACGCCGACTACCCTGACTATGCGTTCAAGGTGGCCGAGCGTGTCGGCAACGGCGAGGCCGAACGCGGCATCCTCGTTTGCGGGACGGGAATCGGAATGTGCATCGCGGCCAATAAAGTGGCTGGTGTCCGTGCGGCGCCGTGTCACGACATAGTTTCCGCCGAGATGAGCCGCCGCCACAACAACGCGAACGTGTTGTGCCTGTCCGCCGACCTGTTGGGCGAAGAGATCATCGAACGAATTGTCCGCATCTTTTTGGAGACGCAGTTTGAAGGCGGCCGGCACGCTCGCCGCGTCGAGAAGATCACGACGTACGAGGGCGGCGCGAAGTAAGACTTTGCCTCAGGTCGCAGACCTGAGGCTGATTGATCATTTCTTCGGCGGGGTGCTGATGGCGTCGCCGCCGAACACCACGCGATAATCCTTGAGCAGCCAGCGGATGATCAACTCGCGGTCGATGTCGCTGAGGTGGTTCAGCTTGCGAGCCTCGTCGCCGACATCCTTGGTCTCCTGTATCACCTGTTCCTTCGCAAATCCGCCGAGCGGTCCTTCGAGGTTGCGGAAAATCGGCATGCGGTTGTTCTTGCCGTAGCGTTTGGCGCCATGCGGGTTGACGATCATGTTGCGCAGATAATCGGCGTCGCCGAAGCCCGTCAAATCGGGCCCATCGGCCGCTTCGCCGGTTGGATCGTCGTAGGTGTGGCACTCCGCGCAGCGATTCTTAAATGCATCGAGGCCCTTCTCGTATGCGCTCTTGCGAGCCGGGTCTTTGGGCTCGCCGCGAGGCGCCTGGCTGAGCCATTCTGAAATCAGTTCGACGTCTTCTTCCCACGATTGTTTGCGCTTTTCGTTTTTCGCTGCCTCTGCTTGCCGGGCTTTGACCCATGCGACCATCTTGCCGCCTTTGAGATGGGTCGCGCCGAGGAACCTGGCGTTGTCCGGTTCGGTCAGGATGCCTTTCACCCATTCCTTCGAGCCGAAGTTGCTGAGATCGCCGGCCGTCGGCTTGTCGTTCTTACAGTCGTCTCCGCAAGTGTGACACGATGCACAGTTGACTTTGAACAAATCGATCCCTTGAGTCTTCGGATCGCGGCGCAAGAGGTAGCGAGGGCCGGCTTCGGGAATGCCCTGTGCAGCCAGATCGATGGAACGTGATGCGAGTTTGTCGGCGTGTTCAACTTCATCTCGAAATGTTTTCGCCTTTTCGGAACTGCCGCGATCCTCGGCGACGGCGAGCATGGTCAACACGGCTGCGCCGAGCAAAACCGATGCGACGACGACGACGCCCGCGATGTGCCCGAATTTGCGCATGCGGCCGTAACCAAACAGCGGCAGGAGCGCCAGCAAGAATATGACGCCGTTTGGAATGATGACCGTCCCGATGAGTACCTTGTTGCCTTCGAAGTACTTCAAGAGTTGGAAGAGAAACAGGAAGTACCATTCGGGCCGCGCCGGGTAAGGCCGATCCGGGTCGGCGGGCGAGTCGAGATTCGCGCCGCGGCCGTCCTTGCCGGCGTGAGCGATCTTGTCGTAGGTCGTGCGTTCAATTTTCGTGCCGTCGGCATTCTTCTGTTCCTGTTTCGAGCCCCAGCCCCAAATCACGAGGCCAAGCATCAGGCCGAAGATGATCATGCTGATGACCATGTCCTTGAACGCCTGATCGGGCCAGAACCAGCCCTCGCCCTGCGCCTTGGGCGGATGCGTGATGCCGTGGCGGCGGAACACCGCGAGGTGTGCGATGACGAGGACGATGAGCAGTCCCGGCAGAATTGCAACGTGCAGAGCGAAGAAGCGGGTCAGCGTGTGGTTGCCGTATTCGGGGCCGCCGACGATGACTTTTCGCAGCCAAGGTCCGATGCCGGGCAGGCCGCCGGCGATGTTGGTGGCGACCTGCGTGGCCCAGTACCCCTTTTGATCCCAGGGCAAAAGGTAACCGGTCAGACTGAGCGCCAGCACGACGCCCATCAGGCCGAGGCCGAGCCACCAGTTGATTTCGCGCGGTTTGAGCTGCGCGCCGGCGATGACGACCTGGAGCATGTGCACGCCGAGCAAAATGACCATCATCTGCGAGCCGAAGTGATGCAATCCGCGGATGAGCCAGCCGAAGTCCATCTCGTACTGAATGTAATAGACGCTGGACCAGGCGGTCGTGTCGCTGGGGCTGTAGGCGGTCATGAGCAGAATGCCGGTGACCATCTGCACGGTGAACACGAAAGCGAGCGCGCTGCCCCAGACGTAGCGCCATTTCGCGCCGCCGGGGATGTGTTCGAGCAGCATCAGGTTGATGAGCTTGCTGATGCCGGTGCGATGTTCGATCCAGTTGCGGAAAGCGGTAATCACAAGTGTCACCTGGGAACGGGTAATTCGGAATGGGCTCGCGCTGCCGCTACGTCCGCAGCTTCTTCTCGGGGATGCCCTGAGTGAAACTTTCGTACTTCACCTGCACGAGTTTTTCTTTCGGGTCGGCGGCGTCGACGACAAGTTTCACTTCGAGCTCATCCATGCCGCGGGGGGCGGGGTTGTCCTTGCCGGGCTCATGCCGCAGCGAGCCGGACGTATCGAACATGCCGTTGTGGCAGGGGCATTGAAAATAGCCGCTCTCGGGCAGGAAGTTCACCGAGCAGCCCAGGTGCGGGCAAATCGTGGTGAAAGCGGAAACTTTTTCGCCTTCGCCGCGAACCAGCCAGACGCGGCCGATCACGTCGTTCGGGTGCAGCGTCCAGGCGTCGGTTCGGACCTCGCGGATAATCGCCTGGAGCGGTACGCCCGGCTTCAGCTCGCTGAGCTTGCCGACCGTCTTGAACGCACCCGGCGGAGCGGGCCGATTGCGCGGATCCAGCAGATACATGAGCGCCGGCACGCCGAGCGTCGCTGTGAACGCGGCGCCCAGGCCATGGAAGAACCATTTGAGAAACGAGCGTCGTTCCATAATTGGCGTATCCAAAATGAACACTGGCAGGTTGCAGCTATCTTACCGGCACAAGCGGCGATGTCCAAGTGCGCTCCAAGGTGTTCATCCAGGGCATAGTGCCCAAGGGTACTGGAGCAGATCGTGGAGTAATTCGACTGTTGGTCTCGTGCCAAGCACTACAGGCAGGCCAAGCGAATTTGCCGCAGAAATTCTACCTTGAAGATTCGGTCATAAAAACCGAATCTTCAAGGTCGTGGTCCGGACTCCCACTGACAATTTCTGCCTTCAATCCCATCTTTTTTCTCGACAGCGATTCTGTGGCCTGCCATGATGTCTCGCAATCCCGTCCCCCAAACGGAGCCGCGCCATGGCACGCAACGGTCGCAACGAATTCGCCGAGATCGACCAGGCCATTCGCATCAACGAACGGAAGGCTGAGGTCGAGGAACTCGCAGGCGGCGCAATGGACGGCTTCGAGCGTCCGGACTGTCCGCCGGACATTGCCGAGCAATTCTGGCAACACATGGCCGCTTACGAGAAAGCCCCGCATACTTCGCACTTTCAGCTCTTGATCGACCGGGGCATCGCACTGCCGCCCGCCGAAGAGTTATCCGATCGGCAGCTGCACGCCAAGCTCTGGGAAGTGATCCACGAGCTGGCCAAGATGCAGACCTACCTGCTCTCGACGAACCACTACAGCGACCGCGAACTGTACGACCAGCTGCTGTCGGACACACTGCACGAAGACATGGTCGATGGCTTGCCCGGCATGACCTGCGTCATCGACCTGGTCAGCTCCGGCTCGGAAGAGGACATCGAGAATTACTTGCGATACTATGCCGACGCCGAGTCCCGCCGCCACTGGCGCCAGAGCTTTCCGAACGGCAAGCTGCCGAAGCGCCAGAAACCGCCGTACGACCGCGACCGATTGCTGCCGAAGGGGTGAAGGAAGTCTGTCTATTTTGCCGGCCGGCTACGTCCGGTCGCCAACGACACCGCAACCAGCACGACGAATCCCAGCGGAATTGTCACGATGCCCGGCTGGCTGAACGGTACGATCGCGCGTTCCGGGTCGAGGCCGTAAATGTCCTTGTAAGTGTCGCCGCTCAACAGAATCCAGGCCAGCGACGACGCCATGCCGGTGAAGATCGAAGCGGTGATGCCCTGCCACGTTGTTCGTTTCCAAAACAGCAGCATGATCAGTGCCGGCAGATTCGCGGATGCGGCCACGCTGAACGCCCAACCGACGAGGTAGTTCACGTTCATCTTCTCGAAGACGATGCCGAGGATCATTGCCACGATGCCCACAGCGACGGCGGCCCACTTGCCGATGCGCACCTTGTTCTGATCGGTCAAATCCATGCGAAATACGTTTGCACATAGGTCGTGCGCGACGGCGCCGCTGGCGGCGACGATGAGCCCGCTGACGGTGCCGAGTACGGTCGTGAACGCGATTGCGGAGATCACCGCGAACAGCAGTTCGCCGAAGCTGCGGGCCAAGAGCGGCGCGGCCATGTTGCTGTTGGTCACGTCGATGGCGCCGCTGGTCATCGCGCCGAGGCCGAGGAACAGCGTCAGCACGTAGAAGAAGCCGATGCTGCCGATGCCGACGACGGTGCTCTTTCGAGCGGACGCCTGATCCTTGACGGTGTAATAGCGGACGAGGATGTGCGGCAGCGACGCGGTGCCGCAGAACAGGGCGAGCATCAGCGACAGAAAGTTGAGCTTGCTGGTGAATTTGTCGTCGCGGACGCCGCGAAAAGTCGGGCTGTTGCCGGGACGCATGATTTCGCTGCCGGGCGTCGGCTTCTGCGAATAGACGGTTAGGTCGCGGCCGTCGGCGTCTTTCGCCTTCTTCGACGACCACAATACGATCTCGCTGCCTTGCAACGTGCGCAAGAACTCAATCGGGCCGAGCGGACCGGTTTCGGTTTTGCCGTCGGGCAGCCTGCTGACGTGGCCGACGGGCCAAAGGTCGCCTTCGCCCTCGCCTTTGCCTTGGACTTTGCCGTTCACGATCTTTTTGCCGTCGGCGCTGGTCGTCACTGTCTGAGTTTGCGTGAAGCGTTGCGGGTCGGACGTGTTCTGGTAACGCGGATCGACATTCAGCCCGCGATAGAGAATCAGAATCGTGAGCACGACGCTGAAGAGAACCAGCAGCGAGCCCTTGATGAATTGCACGTACGTGGTTGAGACCATGCCGGCCGTGACGACGATCAGCACGACAACGGCGCCGACGATGACGACGCCGACCCAATGCGGAAAGCCCAACAGCGGCTTGACGAGCGCTCCCGCGCCGACCATCTGCGGGATCAGGTAAAAGGTGCTGACGGCTAGCGTGCTGATGGCCGAGGCGAGCTTGATGCCGCGCGTCTGAAACTTGCTGTCGAGGGCGTCGGCGAGCGTGTAGCGGCCGAGGCGTTTGACGGGTTCGGCGATGACGAAGAGCGCGACGATCCAGCCGGCGAGATAGCCGATCGAGTAGAGGAAGCCGTCGTAGCCGAAGAATGCGATCATGCCGCAGATGCCGAGGAACGACGCGGCGGAAAGGTAGTCGCCGGCGAAGGCGATGCCGTTGACGAACCAGTGGATGCCGCCGCCGGCTGCGAAATAACTCTGTGCGGACCGTGCTTTACGACCAAAGTAGAAGCTCAGGCCCAACGTGACTGCGACGAATAGCAAGAAGACGAGAATAGCGGTCAGCGACGGTTCGTAGATCACCCGGGACCCTCCCCGGAGGTCTTGCGTTGCGAGTCGAGCCGCCGGCAGACCAAGTCATAGACAACAGCGAGAATGAAGGCGCCTGCGATGAGCGCGAGCCCGTAAACAACCGCGAGATTGACGCCGAAGACTTGGGTGCTCTCGACCGTCGTGACTGCGAATGCGTTGAGCGCGACGAACCCGCAGTACAGCGCAAGATACACAATGAACAGGATCAGACCGAAGCGCGACCGCCCGGTGGAAATCGCTTCCTCGGCAGCAGGCGGCGCCGGCGAGTTGGCGTCAAATCCCGGCATCGGCGCTCCCTGAATCGCGGATGAGAGTTCACCCGGTTGTTATTCCTTCCCCAACCCGACGCACACGAGTTCCTTGTCGTTCCGCAGGAACGCGCACTTGTGCGCGAATGCCGGTGCGGCCCACACGACTTTGCGGCCGAAACAGGTATTCGTCGGATCGAGGATCTTCGCCCGGCTGATTTCTTCGTAGCCCTTCGGCGTCATTTTGGCGATGAGCAGTTCGCCGCGCTCATTGAACAGGAAGAAGCGGTCGTCATGCCGCACCATAAAGCTGGTGCCGTGGCCCGCCGGCTTGCCGTTGATATGTGCGAAAGACTCCCACAGGCGTTTGCCGGTTTTGAGTTCCGCTGCGATGATCGCACCGTTGGTGCCATCGTTGCCGTAGATGACGTCGCCGACGATGATCGGAGTGCTGTTGTCGCAGGCGACGGCCTTGCCGCGCGAGGCGCGCCAGACTTCCGTCACGGCCGGTTTGTCAGCGTCGAGCTTTAGTCCTACCGACTTGCCGGCGTAACCGCTGAAGTAGAGGTAGTCGCCTGCCCGCAACGGTGCTGCAATCGCCATGGCATAATCGGTTTTTAGCGCCACCGACCAGTAATCTTTGCCGGTTTCCGGATCGAGACTGGTCAGTCCGTCGCCGTGGAAGATCAGGGCCTGCTTCTCGCCGCCGGCGTCGATGAGCATCGGCGGGCAGTATCCCTGTTCGCTTGCCGTGAGGGCTTTCCACAGTTCCTTGCCGTTGTTTCGATCGAACGCGACCGCCACCGACCCATCGCCGCCGACTACGCAGATGACTTTGTTGTCTACGACGAGCGGATGAGCGGTGAAGCCCCAGATCGGCGTCTTGGCGCCGTACTCGGCTTTGAAGTCCTTCTTCCAGTTCACGTCGCCCTTCGCGGCGTCAAGGCAGTAGAAGTGCCCTTCGGCACCGAGCGCGTAAACCTTGCCGTCATGCACCGTCGGCGTGCAGCGCGGCCCGCCCGGAAACGACAGCTCGTATTCCGTGTCAAACTCTTTGGTCCAAATCGGTTTGCCGTCTTTGGCGTCAAAGCAGAGAACGCGTTCTTTGCCGGTGAGTTTGTCGCGGCCGCCGGGGTTGTTCGTGATCTTGCCGGTCGCCAGCACAAAGTCCATGACATAAACGCGGTCGCCCGCCACAGCGGGGCCGGAATAGCCGAGAGAGACCGCGGCGCGCCACTTCACTTTTGGCCCGCCTTCAGGGAACTTATCGACGATGCCGGACTCGCGCCAGACCAGGTCGCGTTGCGGGCCCATCCACTGCGGCCAATCGTCGGCCCGGCCCACGACGACTGCTGCCAGTGCGACTGCGATCGTGCAAATTGCTCGCATGGTTGTGTCCTTGATGATTGTCGATTGTTTACTGTTCCAATGATTGACGATAGTGCGCTGACGGTCATTCGATAGCAAATCTAGCCCGCATTTCACACCCATGAAACCGCGGATCACACCGATCGCCCGGATAAGAAAGAGAAGATACCATTGCTCCGAATCACCGCCGCGCTATGTTTTCGAACGCAACCCCATTGACACAAGTCTCGCTTGCGCTTGTTCATCCGGTCATCAGTGAAATCCGTAGTGAGAATTCCCGCCTAATCCTGCAGCCTGACGCCGGCGGCCTTCAGCGCGGCCAGTTGTTTCGTCTTCGCATCGGCCGACAGCGGATTGCCGCCAAGCCATAGCCGCAAAAACGGCGCGAAGCGCATCGGTCCCTTGGCGTCGGCCTCCGCAGCTGCGACCAGCGGCGCGAGGTCGGCGATCTTGTTCCCCTGCAGCATCAGCATCGACAACTCGCCCTGCGACTTGAGCGGCGTGATGTCGACGATCTCGTTGTTCTGCAGGTTCAACGTCATGATCCGATTCACTTTCTCCAGCGGCTTCAGGTCCTTCACCTTGTTCTTGCTGAGATCGAGCGACGCCAGCTTCGCCAACCCGGCCAGACCCGAAATGTCGGCAATCTGATTGCCCGATAGATACAGCGACGCGAGCGCCGTCAGACCTTTCAATGCCGCGACGTCGGCAACCCTGTTCTTCGTGAGTTCGATGTATTGCAGTTTGACGAGGCCCGCGAGTGGCCCGATGTCGGCGATCTGATTGCCGGCCAGGTCCAGCGACTGCAAGTTGACGAGCCCTGCAAGCGGCTTGATGTCCGTAATCGCGTTGTCGGTTAACTTCAAGAGCGCCAGATTCGTGCACTTTTCGAGGCCGGTCAGGTCCTTGATGTCTTTCTTCGGCGCTTCGAGGAAAAAGACCTGCTTCAGCACGTCGTCGGTGAGCTCGGCCTTAGCGTCGAGCTTGCGTTCCTCGCGGACGGCGGCTTCCAACTTGGCGTCCTTGAATGGCGACGCAGCAAGCAATGAACCCGTCAATGCAAAGACGGTCGTTAGAGCAAAAGCGGCGCGAAGCATGTGCAAGTCTCCAGGTGTGTGCACGGGCAGGCAGCTATTCTAGACGGACACCGTGCCGAGGGCAAAATGAATGTCGCCTGGACTCGCCGGCATCGGGCTAGAATGACCACCATGTTCGAATTGACCGCCGACAATGCGACTGACTGGCTGCGTCGCCGCGGGCAGTTGGGCGCGGATGAAGCCGCCCAGGTGCGCGAACTCGCCGACGGCGTCTCCAATGCCGTACTGCGAGTCGAAACACCTCGGCGCACCTTTGTGTTGAAACAATCTCGCACGCAACTTCGTACGCAGGCGGCCTGGTTCAGCGACCTGAATCGCATCTGGCGCGAGCGCGACATCATGCAGTTGTTGCGGCCCCTGCTGCCGGGGTTAGTCGTGCCCGAAGTGCTCTTCAGCGTCGAAGAAGACTACGCGTTTGCAATGAGTCATGCACCTGAACCGTTTCGCAACTGGCGCACCATGTTATTGGCCGGCGAGGTGGACGCATCCTTGGGCGAACAGGCCGGGCGGCTCGTCGGCACGATTCACAACGCCACGGCGCAGAGACCGGAGGCGCTCGCGGCCTTTGCCGACCGCACCGTGTTCGAACAGTTGCGAGTCGAGCCGTTCTACCTGAAGATTCAGACACGCCATCCCGATCTTGCAGCGTTCGTTCAACCGCTGATCGAGCGCATGCGGACTTTGCGATTGGGTCTGTGCCACGGCGATTTCAGCCCGAAGAACCTGCTGGTGCATTCGAACGGACTCACGCTCGTCGATTACGAGACCGGCCATTGGGGCGACATCGCGATGGACCTGGGCTTCTTCCTCAGTCACGTGTTGTTGAAAGCCGTGCATCGGCCGCAGCAGCGAAGCGATTATTTCGCGCTGACACGCGCTTTTTGGACCGGGTATACTGCGGTACAACCGACGGACCTCGCGGCAGCGGGCATCGGCCACCTGGCCGCGTGCATGCTCGCGCGAGTCGATGGCACGAGCCCGGCGCCGTATCTCACCGACGAGCACAAGCGCGAAGCGGTGCGAAGAATTGCGAGGAGGCTTTTCCGCGAACAGCCTCAGCAGTGGGAAGACACGCTGCAAATTGCAACTGAGTCCTCGTAGGTCGGACCGAGTCTTCGAGGCCCGACATTGCACTCACCAAATTCAGGGAGTCGAAATGAAAGCGATTTTTCGAGTGTTATGTCTGATCGGTTTCACTGCCATGACGCTCGGCTGCTGGAATTCAGGCACGCCCGACGGCAAAGTCAAAGTCTCTGAGGACGGCAACAACGTCACGGTCGACGTGGCCGGCCCGGGCGGCGGCAAGTATCAGGCGGGCGAGTCCGTCAAGCTGCCGGCCGATTTTCCCAAGGACGTGCCGATCTATTCGGGAGCAAAGGCAAAGGCGGTCACCACGGTGCAACAGGCCCAGAACGTGCATTTTGAGGTGAGCGCCGCGATGGAGAAGGTCGCGGATTTCTACGACACGGAAATGCCGAGGCAAGGGTGGAAGGTCATCGCAGCGTTTCGCCAGCCGGAATCATGCGTCTTCAGCGGCGAGAAAGGCAAACGCACCGTGACTGTCGGTCTGTCGCGCTCGGAAGGGGTCGTGCAAATCAACATCACCATGAGCGAGAAGACCGAGTGATCGGGTGCGATTTCGTTACGCCGAATGTGGAATCTGCAATGACCCACGACATCATTGCTGCCATTCATGCGCGTGAAGTCCTCGACAGCCGCGGCAATCCGACGGTCGAGGTCGAGGTGCGTTGCCGGGGCGGCGCTCTTGGCAGCGCCATCGTCCCCAGCGGCGCCAGCACCGGTCAACACGAAGCTATCGAACTGCGCGACGGCGACCCGGCACGTTACGCCGGCAAAGGCGTTCGCCGCGCCGTTGCACACGTCAAGGACGAAATCGCAAGCGCAGTTGTCGGAATGCGGGTCACTGACCAGGCAGCCATCGACCGACGATTGTGTGAACTCGACGGCACGCCGAACAAGTCGCGCTTGGGGGCCAACGCCATCCTCGGCGTGTCGCTCGCGGCGGCGCAGGCGGCAGCCGCTTCGGCACGCGTCCCATTGTGGCGGCATCTCGCCTCTCATCTGCCCGCGTCTTTTCCGAAGCCGTCGATGCCGACGCCGATGGTCAACATGATCAGCGGCGGGTTGCACGCGGGCAAGAAGCTCGACTTCCAGGACTATCTCTTGATCCCCGTCGGAGCGAAATCGTATTCGCAGGCGCTCGAATTGATCGTCGCCGTGTATCGCAGCTTGGGCAAGACGCTTCGCAAAGCCGGGTACGAAAGCGCCCTCGTCGGCGACGAAGGCGGCTTCGGCCCCGACCTGCCCGACAATGAGACGGCCCTCGAAATGATCTGTGAGGCGATTCAAGCAGCCGGGCACGAACCAGGCCGCGACGCCGCGATCGCGCTCGACGTCGCGTCCACGCATTTCTTCGACCTGAAGGAGAATCTCTACCACGTTCGTGGTCGGTCGGGGCCCAAGAAATTGTCCAGCGGCGACATGACCGACTGGCTGACGCGCTTGGTGCAGAAATATCCGATCATCAGCATCGAAGACGGACTTGCCGAGGACGATTGGACCGGCTGGCAACGCCTCACGCAAGCACTCGGCGCGAAAGTGCAACTCATCGGCGACGATCTCTTCGTCACCAACGCCGCACGGCTGCAGCAGGGCTTCGACCAACTCGTCGCCAACTGTGTGCTCGTCAAAGTCAACCAGATCGGCACGCTGACCGAAACGCTCGACGTGCTGCGACTCGCCTATTCCGCCGGCTATCGTGCGGTCATCTCCGCACGCAGCGGCGAAAGCGAAGACTCTTTCATCGCCGATCTGGCCGTCGCGACCGGCGCCGGGCAAATCAAGATCGGCTCGATCACCCGCAGCGAACGCCTGGCGAAATACAACCGGCTGCTGCGGATCGAGGAAGAGATGGCGCGTTAGGGATTTCCCGCGATGACCTCTGCCTAACTGCGATCCGTCCCACCGCTGTCTCACAATTTCTTGGCCGCCCATTTGCCTTTCCCCATTTCGATAGTAGTGTTCGTTTGTTTATGTCGTCCGGCTGCGCGGACTTGGTTCGGCGCGGTTCCGTCCGACGTGCGCGCAAATCAGGGTGGAGTGTCAAAAAGTGTCAAAAATTGTCATGTCCCGCGCTCGTTTTCAATTTGCACAGGCGATGGCGCGCGGGCTCAAGGTCGCCGATGCGGCCCGCGAAGCTGCCATCAACGAACGAACGGCGTATCGCTACTTGCGAAAGCCCCACTTCCGCAAGCGTGTCGCCGAGTTGCAGCATGTGTATTCCATGCTCGCGATCGGGCAGGTTTCTGAGGCCATTCCGGAGGCGGCTCAGGCGTTGCGCGGTTTGCTCACTAGCGCCAACGAATCGGTGCGGCTGCGCGCCATCCAATGCGTGTTTGAACTAAGCGCCGACTTGCGGCATTCGGCCGATCTCGAAAACCGCATTGTCGAAATCGAGCAGCAGCCGGCCGAAGGAGACGCGCCATGAGTCGGTCGCTTGAATTGCGCTCACGGCTCGTTGACCGAAGAGCGCGTCGAACTTCGACGCCGGTGCTGCTAGCGCCGCCGCTACAGGCCGATGAAGGGCGCTTTCTCGCTGAAGAGATGATGACCGCTTACCGCGAAGTTCTCAAGGGTTATCAAGCGCTCCATCCAGACAAGGTTCTTCCCGAACCGGCGGACACCGACAAGACTCGAAACGGGCAGCCGGATCAGGTGTCATGGTTTGATCTGGAACGACTTGCACGAGTAGACCCGGCTTTGGCCCGCACCCGTTGGCAGGAAATCAAACAAGCGGCGAGCGACGAACTTCGCAGCGGCCATCGCGCGGCACGAGCGCTCGAGATCGAGGGCGACGCGCTCTGGCAGCGGGCGCGATTCCTGGCCCTGCGCGACGCGCTCCATGAACAGTTTCAGCCTCGTGATCCCAGCGAAGCGATGCTGATCGATCACCTGGCCCAATATGAAACCATGCGGCTGCAATGGGTCGAAGTGCTGAACCTGCGCGAGCGTCGAATGGGCGTGCCGGCCAGGCAGCCAGTAGACGAATCGAAACACTATCTGTCGCCGCCGTGCGTAAGCGACGTGAAGGCCGTCGATCACGCGATGATGATGGTCGTACGCCTAGGCCGGCTCATCGCAATGACGCACCGCAGCCTGTACCTGATGCGGCGCAAGCCGGCACTGTACGTCGGCCGTGCCCGGCAAGTAAACCTGGGCGAACGGCAGATCAACATCGAAGGACGCTAGTTGGGATTATTCTCTTTGGAAAACATGAAGAAGGGTCACAAAGAGCACAAAGAAAAAAATGATGCAAAGTCGCAACAGTCGCTCGTAGCGATTCAATTGGTGCAACGAGATTTCTTGGTGAACTTTGTGTCTCCTTCATGTCCTTTGTGACCTCCTTAGACGCATGACTACCACTGACCGTACGCGAATTCCGGTGATTCCAAGTTGATTTCAATGGTTTCTTCTGCGGCGGCGGATTTCGAGAGTATGATTGAGCAGCGGCATTACGAGGCCGTCTTGGCCGTACCAAGTGCTGCCGCGCTCCGACGACGGCAGGTGCTTTGATGACGCTTCGCCCCGAACAATTGAGAGCCTTTCTACCGGCAACGGCGTTCTCCTTTCGCGGGTACAACGTCACCAACTTGGGCCGGACGCCGGAACTGTTGGCACATTCGAAGTTCGGCCCCGTCGTCGAGCGAGCTCTGAGGCAGGGCTCCGAACTGGCAAGCGATACGCTCAACCGCCGCATCGACCTCGTCGAACGCATTCGACATGGACGCGAGACCCACGACCTGACGACGTATGCCGAGGATGTCGCACTCATTGTCAGCGTCGAACTTGCGCAGTTGCAACTCTTCGAAGAGTGCGTCGGCAGGCCCTTCACCGAAGGCCGGCTCGCGTTCGGCTACAGCCTCGGCGAGGCCGGACTCTTGATCGCCGCGAAAATGTTCGGCACGGAACTCTTACGCATTCCCATTGCACTGGCTGCCGATTCGGTGGCGCTGGCACATGACACAACGATGGGCGTGCTCTTTTCGCGCGGCGCGGCTCTCGACGCTTCCGTCGTCAATCGGTTGTGCTCAGAAATCAATCAGCGGGGCGAGGGAGTGATCGGCGTATCGACCATGCTGTCGCCGAACTGCGTGTTGCTCTTGGGCCAGCGAGAGACGGTTGACGTGTTCCGCGAGCACATGAAATTGAATTTGCCGAAAGGCACGACGCTGCGGAAGAACCCGCATCGTTGGCCGCCGATCCACACGTCGATCACCTGGCAGAAGGCGATTCCGAATCGGGCCGCGGTGATGCTGCAGACGACGCCTGGCGGTTCAACCGCGCCGCCGCTCGCGATCGTTTCGGGCGTTACCGGGAAGCCCAGCTTCTCCGAACACAATGCCCGCGAACTGATGCACCGATGGGTTGATCATCCGCAACTGTTGTGGGAGCAGGTTGTGCACGTGCTGGCGTCGGGTGTTCGACTCGTGATCCACGTCGGGCCCGACCCGAACCTGATCCCGGCGACGTTCAAACGGCTCAGCGAAGATGTTCGCGGACAACTGAGTGCCAAGTTCGGCTTACGCGTCGTGTCGCACATGGTTCGGCGGCCGTGGCTGGCGCAGTTGTTGCCGGCCAATGCCGTGCTGCTGCGAGCGCCGGTTGTGCAGCACGTCAACCTCGAGGACTGGTTGCTGGATGCTCATTGACTCGCGATAGGCCCGGCACGAATGGCGGGCTATGTGAGAAGCGGGAAGAAGCGGCCGCTCATTGGAGCACCAGCCGGGATGGCGTCAACGCCTTTGAGCAGCGGCTGATTCAAGTCCGACATGACGCCGTCGCGAAAGGCGTTGATGACGGTGGCGCGACGGGGCCGATCGGTGCGATTCTCGTAGCTGCCGTGCACCATGAGCGGATGATGGAACGAAGCCTCGCCTTTTTTCAGTTCGATTGCCACGGGTTTGAATGCTGCTTTTTGCTCGGAGGATAGTACGCTCTGAATGGCGTTCATGTCGCCGGCCAGGCCGGTAATGGGCAGGAGTTCCCAACGATGACTGCCGGGAATGTAATGAAGGCAGCCGTTTTCCTTCGTCGCGTCGTCGAGGCCGATCCAGCAGGTGATGTGGGCCATCGGCTTGGTGCGAGTCCAGTAGGAATAATCCTGATGCCAGGCGACGACTCCGCCGTGATGGGCCGGCTTGCAGAAGAGTTGATCGTGCCAGAAACGCACGGGGCCTCCGAGTAGTTGTGCAGCCGCTATGGTGAACGCGGGATGCCACAACAGGTCGTGGAAACCGGGCTTGATACGCCAGGCGCCGAGCGCGTGAAAGAGGACTTTCGACGGATCGGGCGACTCGTTGGTGTGGTACTCGTGCCAGAGTTCACAGCCCGGGTGATTGGGATCGAAAAGTTCTTGGAGTTCATGCCGCAGTTGTGCGACTTGCTCGTCGGTCAGAATTCGTACGCCGCTGACGTAGCCGTGCTCGTGATAATGCGCGACCTGGGCGTCGGACAGATTGTAGCGTTCCCGCTCGGCCTGCGTCGCCGGAAACGGCGCGAACGAAGTCATCGGAGCGGAGAATTGCGACAGATCTTGAGCGAGCATAATCGGACTCCCCGCACGCAGATTGTAAGGATCAGTGTAGCGAGCGGCTTGGGTCATACGATATGCGCTGGCAAGCCAATCGATGGAGACAACGATGGCCGATTTTACAGGCAAGGTCGTGTTGATCACCGGCGGCACGTCCGGCATCGGCAAAGCGACGGCGATTGCGTTCGGCAAAGCCAAGGCCAAAGTCGTCGTCACCGGTCGCCGGCAACGAGAGGGCGAAGAAACGGTCCGTGCGATTCACACAGCCGGCGGCGACGGCCTGTTCGTTCCGGCAGACATCGGCGTTGATGCCGACGTGCAGCGAGTCGTGACGACGACGGTCGAGCGGTTCGGACGACTCGATGTCGCATTCAACAACGCCGGCGTCGACGAGCCGTACGTGACGCTGCACGAACAGACCGAGGAAGTCTGCGACCGAGTTTTGAACGTCAACGTCAAAGGCGTCTGGCTGTCGCTCAAATATGAAGTACTCGCAATGCTCAAGACCGGCGGCGCGATTGTCAATTGTGCGTCCGTCGGCGGTCTGTGCGGCATGCCTGGCGCTGCGATCTACTCCGCCAGCAAACACGCCGTCATCGGCCTGACGAAATCGTTTGCGTTGGCCTATGCACGGCAGGGCATTCGCGTGAATGCGGTCGCGCCGGCAGGGATTCAGACCGACATGCTCGATCGCGTAACAAGCGGCCCTGAGACGGAGCATCGCCGCAAGATGGTGCAATTGCATCCCATGGGCCGCATCGGTTCGCCGGAAGAAGTGGCCGCTGCCGTGCAATGGCTGTGCGGCGGCGATGCGGGCTTTGTCACCGGCATCACGTTGCCGATCGACGGCGGCTGGACGGCACGGTAGGAACATGGAGCACACACAATGAAATCTCGAACTCTCGGTTCGCAGGGACTACAAGTAAGTGCGCTCGGACTTGGCTGTATGGGAATGAGTTGGGCGTATGGTCCACGGGACGAAACGGAGGCCATCGCCACTCTGCATGAATCCATCGACCTGGGCTGCACGTTTCTCGATACAGCCGAAGTCTATGGCCCGTTCACGAATGAGCTGCTCTTGGGAAAGGCGCTTGCGGGCAGGCGGGACCAAGTCATCATTGCCACCAAGTTTGGCTTTATGTTCACGCCCGATGGAAAGATCACCGGCGTGAACAGCCGGCCGGAACACATTCGTGAAGTTGTTGAAGCGTCATTGAAACGGCTGAACACGGATCGCATCGACCTGCTCTATCAACATCGCGTCGATCCGAGTGTGCCGATTGAAGAGGTCGTTGGCGTGATGGCGGAATTCGTTCGAGCCGGCAAGGTGCGATATCTCGGTTTGTCGGAAGCCAGCCCGCGAACGCTGCGCCGAGCCCATGCGGTGCACCCGATCTCGGCGCTGCAATCGGAGTATTCACTGTTCGAGCGAGGCGTCGAGAGCGACGTGTTGCCTGCATGCCGTGAACTTGGCATCGGGTTCGTCGCCTACAGCCCGCTAGGGCGCGGCTTGATCACCGGCCAGGTGAAACGAGCGGAGGAACTGGGAAATGACGACAATCGCCGCAACATGCCGCGGTTTCAAGGCGACAACTTTGATCGCAACATGCGATTGGTTCGGAAGGTCGAGGAATTGGCGGTGAGCCGCGGGGCCACGGCCGGTCAGATCGCGCTGGCGTGGCTACTGCATCGCGGAACGGACGTTGTGCCGATCCCCGGCACCAAGCGAAGGAAGTATCTGCGTGAGAATCTGACAGCGATCGACATGGAATTCTCGAGCGCCGATATCGAGTCGCTGGAGTCAGTCGTTGCCGCTGATGCGGTTGCCGGTCCTCGATACTCCGAGGCAGCGATGAAGTTATTGGATCGATGATGTAAACAAGTGTATCCATGACGGCAGAAATTATTTTGGGCGGCGCTCCGCGAAGTCTTCTCTTTTCGGCCGGCACTCGGTTAGAATGTCGGACAGCTGCCGCTCGCATGTTGGTGGATGGAAGCGCGGGTGGATGCGTGAACCGATTTGGAACGATTGACAATTCGCCGGTGGATAATGAGGCGCGACGCGAGATAGGATTTTCGGGCGATTGAGGACGCATGTGAAGAAGCAGCAATAACAGGCAACCGAGTCATCCATCGCGCGATTTGCGGCACCGGGGCTTTTCAATTGATCGAATCGACCGGCAGAGCCCAGACTAAACTGGGACCGTTTGAACCACGTCATCCGTAAGGCGGCAAGTTTCAGGGACCGCATTCGCAGCAGTGACGCTGAACTTCAGGGAGAGTCTTCCCATGTCGAGTCCGTTTCCGGGAATGGATCCGTTTCTTGAATGTGATGCGCTTTGGAAGCCGTTTCACCATCAATTGATTGGCGGCCTCTATCAGATTCTGCTGCCGAACCTCGTGGATCGTTACCGTGCTCGAGTCGTGGCAAGGCAGTATGTCACGGAGATGCCGCTGTTCACTTCGGTCGTTCGCGAGGATCACGTCGAAGAGTACATCGAGATTCGCAATCGCAACGACGGCCGGCTGGTGACGCTGGTCGATGCCGTGAGCATCGTCAACAAATCGACTTCGGCCGGGCGCAATGCGTATCTGGATAAGCGCCGCGAAGCGCGCAGCGCCGGGGCCAGCATCGTCGAGATCGATCTGGTGCTGCAAGGTCAGCCGATGCTTGATTATTCGCGAGATGGGTTGCCGGACTGGGATTACGCGGTGACGGTGACGCGAGCGGCGCAGCCCGAGCGTTACGAGATATACACGGCGACGATTCAGAAGCGTCTGCCGAAGTTCAAACTGCCCCTGTCGCAGGATGATCGCGACACAGTCGTTGATCTACAGGCGGCATTCGCCAGGTGTTTCGATCACGGCAACTTCGCCGCACTGATCGATTATGCGCAGCCGCCGGCGTCGATACGCGATGAGGACGACCGTCGTTGGATAGACCAGTTGTTGGCACAGTCGAAAGTACGCAAGTAAACGAAGGAATCCCGTCCCAGTGCGGCGGGGCGACGCCATGCACCCGCCGACCACTTCGGATGCCTTGTTGGTCATCGCCATTTTCAGCCGGCACGATGCTGCGCTTGACTGGGCGAGATTGCAACTCGAATCAGCGTTTGGCTCGGTCGCTCTCGAAACTCCTCGTTTCGCGTTTGGACATACGCGCTACTACGAGAAGTCGATGGGCGCCGATCTGCACAAACAGCTCTTGGCATTTGAGCGGCTGATGCCGCTTGCGAACCTGGCCGACGTCAAGATTCGAACCAACGCGATGGAACATCAGCTTGCCGAATCTGGCACGTTCGCGGAATCGAGGCCGCTCAATTTAGATCCGGGTTTGCTGAACCTGGGCAAGTTCATGCTGGCAACCACCAAAGATAAGGACCATCGCTTGTACCTGCGTGACGGCATATTCGCTGAAGTGACATTGCGGTACTGCGACGGTCAGTACTTGCCTTGGCCATGGACATATGCCGATTATTGCGAAGAGTTCGTTCGGGAGTTCTTGGATCGATCGCGTACGTATTACAAGTCGCGGATGGATCGATAGAGCGCACTAACCGTCGAGAGGCAGCCATTCTTGTGTGTCGAATCGGGCGTGCGGCGACATAGGCGGCGACTGCTGCAGTTCGCGGTAGGCCGACTGGCACAACGACAACACCGGCAGAAGGTCCGAGTGCATGAGGAATCCTTGCTCGCGGCAAAGAGTCAAGTCAACCGGATTGGTGCCTTGGATCAACTGCACTTCGGGAATCACGCGTGCGGCCGCATCGACATACTGCTGACCGGCGCCGCTTTCCGGATAGAGCAGGTACACATGTTGGCAGTTTTCGCCGGCTGCGCAGACCGAAGGCGATGCATGACGATGGAACGACTGAATCTGCTCGTCGAGCGTACGGCGTTTGCGATGAGCTGTTGAAACTTCGGCTTCGATCACGTCCGCCATGGGCAGCAACTCGCCCAGGAACGCCGTCGTCTGATCGATCAGCGGACTTGATAACAGGCGGTCGAGATCGCTGTTCTTCTGGCAGATCAGTTGCAGCCCACCAAGAGGAGCAAGTACGAGAGATTGCACCGCTTCGTCGAGACGCCGATAGTGTTCCGGCCCGACCTGTTCGACGCATTGCTGTGCGGCCTGTTCGAGCGTTTCAGCGCCGTCCGGAAGAACGACGTGGACCGTTGAGTTGCCGTGAATGATCGACGAGAATACGTCGCCGCCGAACGGCGAATGCACAGGGGATAGTTCGCTGTGTTGTGAATCGAACGAGGCATGCTGCGGCGCTGCCAGAGATTCCTGCAGATGCCGCAATCGATGCCGGCAGAAACCGAGATCGCCTTGTCGTTCTTCAAGCCGGCTGCGTAGTTTCTGGAAGAATTGTACTCCCGCTGCCAGCGTGTCTTCGCCGAGCCGCGTATATGCAAAAGTCTTGAGTTGTTCGAGGAAGTGGCGCAGGTTTCGATGCGCGTTGCCGCCGAAGAGCCGCGCGAGGCTGGACCCGCCGCGGCATTGTTCAATGGCAGTGCGGACCTGATTCAAGGTCGACCGGACGATTTCGTGCTGTTGCTGGACGACGGCTTGTTGGGCTTTGGCGGCGTCGGTGCAGAAAGCAATCATTCGGCGAAGCGCTTCCTCTGCAGTCGCTAGACGCCGGCCGGGCCGATCCATCAGGTGCGCACAGTGCGCCATGAGCAGTTTTTCCCACTCTTCCGCGACCGATTGCGTCGCTTGCATGAACAACATCGAAAAACGACTGCGGCTCAACCGCGAAGACTCTTGTCCGGTCGCGTGCGATCCGATCCACTCCTCGAACTGTTCGACGGCGTGCTGCGCCCAGTATCCGGGGTTGTTCAAGACTTCAGCTCGTTCCGACTCCTCGGACATTTCAGCAAGGAGACGCGCAACGATTTCCGACGGAGTGCCTTCGCTCGATACGGCCGAGCGTTCGATCTGCGCGGAGAGTTGCTCCCACTGTAAACCGTGGTCTGACAAAGCGCGAGCGCATACAGCGTCAATGTCGGCCAAATTGCCCAGAAGCTCCGGGTGTTGCCATTCCTGCACCAATCGGTCGCAAACGTTGCGGGCGGCGGCGCGAAGCAACAGGCCGCGCGGGAACCACACGCTTTGCGTGCCAAAGCTGCGGAAAGAACTTGCACTTCCTGAAGACGCCTGCCGTTGCAGGTCAAGTCGGACGCCCAACGGCGTCGTCAATTCGTGATTGATGTAATTGGCCAGATGGGCCACCGAGTCACGATGAGCATCGGGAGTGCGGTTCTCCAGCGACATGACGTATGTCGCCGAGAACGGCGCCGTTGTGTCAACGAAATGCTGGCCGTCAACGCTGTATTGCCCGTGAAACGTTGTCGATGAATCGATGTAGTGATTGATTTCGGTGATTGTCGCGTAGACGTTGGCGAGTTCGGATTTGGGTGTCGCCGGATCGTTGGGCGCGCCGAGGAACAAGAACAGCGTTGGCGCCGTGACGGGCAGGTGTTGCTGCTCCATTTGCCGTTTCACGGCGTATCCCAGGTCGGTGAGGAAGCCGCTCGACCCGCCGCTGGCCGACGCCATGACATACACTTGCGGCGTGTTTGCATGCAAACTCAACCCGGTCTGACTGACCGATTGCGCCAGCGATTCCGGGTGCGTTGCGACTTGCAGTTCTCGCCGCAGCCGGCTCATGAACCGTAAGTAATTGTCGTGAAACGCGAGCCGGCCCAATGAACGCGAACCGTGCGGCTGCAGCGACCTGGGCATCGCATACAGTTTTTCACGAGGAAGCCAGTCGTTCAAGTGCTCCAGTGCGCGGCGTCGATAATTTGCAACCGGTTGCAGCGGCAGCGGAAACACCTCGGTGCTCGACAGCGCCACTTCCGGCGCTTCGTGCAACGCTTTATGCACCGCTTCGGGGTCGGAGTCGATGTAGAGGAATCGAAAAACGGGCACTTGCGACAGGTCGCCGAAACGATCAAGCAGCCGGCACCGCAGATCGAGCAGCGCACGACGCCCAAAACTGCCGAGTCCGATGAGCACGGTCGGCCTCAAAATGCCGACTTCCATCTGCGCCATCGTCTTGCCGAGCAACTGCGACGTGCCCATGTCGTCGTCGCGGCTCGCCGCCGGCAATGGGGTTTGTTCCAGATTGGTGCGGACGGCGACAGTTTCGGTTGAACGTGAGTCAGAATCGAAGAGCGCTCGAATGAACGCCGAACAGGTCGGGAATCGCTCATCCGGTTTCTTGGCTAAAGCGCGGCCGACGGCGGCCCGGTCGCGTTGAGGCAGCGGCGAGAGGTCCGGTGCTTCGGAAACGTGTTGCAGCGCCAGCGTGCGAATGTTCTTGCCGTTGAAAGGCCGCTTGCCAACCAGCAGCTCCATGTAGACGATTGCGAGGCTGTACTGGTCGGAGAATTTTGAGACTTTTCCGCTAAAAGTCTCGGGAGGAGCGTATATTGGCGTGACGCCGGCCATAAGACCGGAGCTGATGTGCCGTTCGAGGTTCTTAACCAGTCCGAAGTCGGCCACCTTAACGCGGTTGCCGAACAGGAAGAGGTTTCGCGGTTTGACGTCAAGATGCTGCAGGTTGTGCCGTTCGTTTAGATGATCGAGCCCGTCGGCCGTATCGCGCATGTAGCCGAGAAGTTCGTCGCGAGGGATGCCGACGATGCCTTGTTCCTGACACTCGGTGAATCGATCATGGAGGCTGCGATCGGCGAGTTCCATGACGATGGCCAGCTCGCCTTCGACGTTGTCGATCCGCTCGATCGAAAGGACGAAGGGGTGGCGTACTTCCTTGATCGTCTGCAGGGCTTTGTGTTCTTGTTCGGCGCGATAGGCGTCGCCGTCCATCGAGTTCAGGTTGCCGAAAACGAACTTGATGGCTTTGAAGATGTTGCCCGGCGCAATGCACTTCCAGACCTCACCGAACCCGCCGGTGCCCAATGGGCTGACCAGACGATATCCGGGGATCGGCTCGGCGTCGGGTTCACGCAGCCAGTTCATTGCATGTCACTCGCAGGGCGACCACGGGTTCTTCCCGACGAACCAGCGGTCCGGCGAAAAATCGAAAAAACACCGGAACGGCAACACCGGCTTTGCAACCATAGTTCAAGTTTCGCGGGTTGTCTAATCGCGATGACTCGCTCTAATGCACCTGAGTTCACCTACTAATTGAGGCCGGAATCGCAGATGCCCGAAGAAATTAGCGTTTCTTGGTGGCGACAGTGCATGAAACACTGGGCACCCTTATATTTCTTGCTGGCGGCGCTGCCGGTCGCGGTTGGACTTAAGCTGGCCCACGGTGGGGAGTTGTGGACTTTTCTGGCCTCGGGTATCGCCATCATCCCGTTGGCCGGCCTTATGGGTCGGGCCACTGAAAACCTTGCAGAAACCGTCGGCAGCGGCCTCGGCGGGTTGCTCAACGCCACCTTCGGAAATGCCGCTGAGCTCATCATCGCCTTAATGGTTTTGCGCAAAGGGCCAGAGATGTTTCCTCTGGTCAAAGCGTCGATCACCGGCTCGATAATCGGCAACATACTTTTGGTTCTTGGCCTGTCGGTGTTGTTGGGGGGCTTCAAGCACCGGGTGCAGCGCTTTAACAAGACGGCGGCGAGCGCCGGTACCGCGATGCTCACTCTCGCCGTCACCGGCTTGCTCGTGCCGACGCTCTTCTACTACGTTTTCACGGTGGACCACGGCCGACCGAACCCCGAAGAGGGTCGCAACATCTCGAATTTGAGTATCGAGATCGCAGCCGTGCTGGCCGGCGTCTACATCCTCAGTCTCGTATTTTCTTTGCGGACTCACAAACATCTGTTCGCCGGCGACGAGGAGACTCTGCCGACGACCGGTGAGCAGCGGAAGCCTGAATGGGGCCGCAAGACATCGTTGGCCGTTTTGCTTATTTCCACGATCGGCGTTGCATTCATGAGCGAAATGCTCGTCGGCGCAATCGACGCTGCTGGGAAGACGTTGGGACTCAGTGAGGTATTTCTTGGCGTCATTGTGGTGGCGATCGTCGGCAACGCCGCCGAGCACTCGACGGCCGTGCTGATGGCGATGAAGAACAAGATGGACTTGGCCGTGAACATCGCGGTTGGTTCGAGCATTCAGATTGCGCTGTTCGTGGCTCCGGTCCTGGTGTTCGCCAGTCTGGCAATGGGACATGCTCCCGTCCTGGATTTGCACTTTACCTTGATGGAAACCGTGGTCGTCGTCTTGTCGGTCGCAGTTCTAGCTCTGATTGTGCAAGACGGTGAATCGCATTGGATGGAAGGCGTGCTGCTGTTGGCCGTATACGTAATCTTCGGCCTGGCGTTCTACCACCTGCCGGGCGCCGGGCAGAAATGACGCCGTATCGTGACACTTGAACGAGGTCGAAATATGTATCGGTCGCTATGGGTTGCCGGATTGTGGTTCGTCGCTCTGACGCCCACTTTGAGCGCACAAAAGCCGCCGTACGATGTATTCCCGCCGGCGGAACCGCCCTATTATCGTGTGCGCTATGAGGCGTCGACGAAGCCGGGCGAACTCACCTTTCCTGTGAATTTCACAATCTGGATACCGCCGGACGTCAAGCCGCTACGCGGAGTGATTGTGCATCAACACGGCTGCGGAGAAGGATCATGCAAATCGGGACTGACCGGAGCGTATGACCTTCACTGGCAAGCGCTCGCGAAGAAGCACGAATGCGCACTTTTGGCCCCGTCGTATGAACAGCCGGAGAAGGCCGATTGTCAGATGTGGTGCGATCCTCGCAATGGTTCAGCTGCGGCGTTTCAGAAGTGCCTCGTCGATCTCGGTGCAAAGTCGGGACATGACGAGTTGGCAAAAGTCCCGTGGGCGTTGTGGGGACACAGCGGCGGAGGTCATTGGGCAGGCGGGATGGTGATGTTGCATCCGGAGCGAGTCGCCGCCGTCTGGCTGCGCTCGGGCGTACCGCTTTTGACGCCGAACGCACAGCGTGCTTCCGTCAAGGCGCACCAGTTGCCGGATGCCGCGCTCAAGGTACCGATCATGTGCAATCCGGGGACGAAAGAGGGAGTCACCGTAAAAGATGGCCGCTTTGCCGGCGTTTGGCCTGCAAACGAAGTGTTCTTTCACGCCGTGCGTTCCAAGGGCGGACTCATCGGTGTCGCCGTCGATCCGTTGTCGTCGCACGAGTGCGGTAACCAACGCTACTTTGCAATCCCCTGGTTGGACGCATGCCTGAGCGCTCGATTGCCAAAGATTGCCGGCGGAGCATTGAATGCTATGCCGACGGAATCGGCGTGGCTTGCGCCGATTACCGGCGTTGAGGCGGTTCCGTCAGCGAAGTATCCCGGCGATCCTCTCAAGGCGGCGTGGTTGCCGAGCGAAGCGATAGCAAAGGCATGGATGCAGTATGTCAAAGACACAGCCGTTGCCGACACGACGCCCCCTCCGGCGCCGACGAAAGTGCGCGTGAATGGCAACGAGCTGAGTTGGGAAGCGGAAGCCGATCTAGAAAGCGGTCTTGCGGGCTTCATCATCGAGCGAGACGGGAAGGAACTCGCCCGCCTGCCGAACCAGGGAAAGAATCCATTCGGCCGGCCGGTTTTTCAGAACCTGCAATACAGCGATACACCGACGCAACCGCTCGTGAAAATGCAGTACAAGGATAACACTGCCGAGCCCGGTAAGAAGTACAGTTATCGCGTTAGTTCCTTGAACACGGTGGGGCTGAAGTCAAAGTAAAGGTGTCTGGCACCATTTTGTAGACGCGGCGATCGACGTCTGCTAGCATGTCGGCATGGGAAGGCCGCTCCGAGTCAACGTCGGCGGGATCGTCTACCATGCCCTCAATCGCGGCAATGGACAGGCGACGATCTTTCATTGCGACGAGGATTATCGGACCTTCGAGCAGGTCCTGGATCAAGCGATTGAGCGATTTCCCAGTGTACGCCTCATCAGTTACTGTCTCATGCCGACGCACTGGCACCTGATCCTCTGGCCGCGGCAGGATGGCGAACTTACGCGATTCCTTCAATGGCTGACTCTGACTCATACGCAGCGCTGGCACGCGGCACACCCGGAATTCGGCAATGGGCACCTGTACCAGGGGCGGTTCAAGTCGTTTCCCGTTCAGGAAGACGATCATGTATTGAGGTTGTGCCGATACATCGAGCGGAACCCGTTGCGGGCTGGGCTGGTGCGTAAGGCCGAGAACTGGCTATGGAGCAGTCTGCGGCGGCGACAAAACGGCGCGGAAACGTTGAGCCTGCCCCCGGTGCCTTGGCCCGTAGATTGGCCGGAGCTCGTGCAACGAACTCAGGCGCCGGCCGTGGAAGCGGCGATTCGAATGTGCATTCAACGCGGTCAACCGTATGGCGGGCCGATCTGGACGAAAAGGACGGCAGCGCGACTGGGTCTGGCGAGCACCTTGCGGCCTCGCGGTCGTCCGCCGAAAGTACGTGAAAGAAGCACGTGACATAATTGACTGAATAGGACGGTACGTATGCAGCCTACTTTGAGCGCAGGAATCGGGCTTGACGATCCGGCGCTGTATATCAATCGCGAGCTGAGCTGGCTCGACTTCAATCGCCGCGTTCTCGAAGAGGCCGGCGACGCGTCTGTGCCATTGCTCGAACGACTCAAGTTTCTTGCCATTTGCGCGTCCAATCTCGATGAGTTTTTCATGGTCCGCGTCGGGGGCCTACAGCAGAAGATTGCTGCAGGCGTTATCCGTGGTTCCGGGGCCGACCGCATGCCGCCTCGTGAACAGATTGAGGTTATTAGCCAGACCGTCCGGCAGATGGTCGCGGAGCAGCAGCGTGTCCTTCAAGCCGAGTTGTTTCCGGCAATTGAAGCCGAAGGCATCGTTATTCGTGCTGCAAAGGACCTGATGCCGGCGGAACGGCAGCAGATTGCCGAGTTGTTTCGCCGTGAGATCTTTCCGGTGTTGACGCCGCTGGCAATCGATCCGGGGCATCCGTTCCCGCACTTGCAGAACAAGTCGCTCAATCTCGTGACCGTGATGCAGCGGCCGCATCATACGGACAAGCTCTTCGCCGTCGTGCAAGTGCCGGCGCTGTTGCCGCGATTCGTGCAGCTGGCCGGTGACAAAGGGCACGCGTTCGTAACGCTCGAAACCGTGATCCGCTTGCACCTAGCCGACCTGTTTCCAGGAACCGTGCTCGAACCCGCTTCCGTCTTCCGCGTGACCCGCGACAGCGAATACGAGATCGGCGACGACGAAGTCGAAGATTTGCTCAAAGCCATCGAGGAAGAGGTGCGCAAACGCCGTCGCGGCAATGCCGTGCGCCTGGAGATCGAGGCCGACGCGCCCGCCGAAGTCGAACAGTTCCTCGTCCACGCGCTCGATCTTGAACAGCAAGACGTTTATCGCATCGACGGCATGTCCGATCTCACGGGACTATTTCAGATTTACAGCCTGCCCGGCTACCCGCAATTGCGAGACCCGCAGGCGATTCCACAGGCCGTTCCTGAGTTTTCGCAAGCGCTGACGCCGTTTCACGCTATTCGGTCACGCGACATCCTGGTGCATCACCCGTATGAGTCGTTCACGCATGTGGTCGATTTTGTCGAGGCTGCCGCCGTCGATGACAAAGTGCTGGCTATCAAGCAGTCGCTGTATCGCACCAGCAGCGACTCGCCCATCGTCAAAGCGCTGCAACGCGCTGCCGACAACGGCAAGCAAGTCACGGCCGTGATCGAACTGAAAGCTCGACTCGATGAAGAACGCAACATTCTCTGGGCTCGCGAACTCGAAAAGTCCGGCGTACACGTTGTCTTCGGATTCGTCGGCCTGAAGACCCATTGCAAGATCGCGCTCGTCGTGCGCCGCGAAGACGACGGCATACGCCGCTACGTGCACATGGCCACGGGCAACTACAATCCGCAAACCGCGAGAATCTATACCGACTTGGGCTTCTTCACCTGCAATTCCGAGTTTGCCGAAGATGCGTCGGCCTTGTTCAACTACCTCACTGGCTATGGCGAGTTGCCGCAATGGCGCAAGCTGGTCGTTGCTCCATCGCGGATGCAGGATTGCATGTTGGAGCTGTTCGCGCGTGAGGCGAAACATCAACAGGCCGGCAAGGAAAGTCGAATCATCGCCAAGCTGAACGGCCTGCTCGAACCGAAGATCGTCCAAGGACTATATCGCGCCAGCCAGGCCGGAGTGCCGATCGACATCGTCTGCCGGGGCATCTGTGCGTTGCGGCCGGGGCTTCCCGGCATCAGCGATTCGATCCGAGTCCGATCCATTGTGGATCGATTCTTAGAGCATAGCCGCATCTACTACTTCCACAACGCGGGCAATCCGGAAGTCTACATCGGCTCGGCCGATTGGATGGACCGCAATCTGTCGCGGCGAGTCGAAGTGGTCTGGCCGGTCGAGCAGCCGGACCTGAAACAGCGGCTGATACAAGAAGTGCTGGCGATCTCGCTGGCCGACAACGTCAAGGCGCGCGAGCTATCGTCGGACGGCACGTGGCGGCGTGTCAAATCCGCAGATGCAGCGGTGCGAGTGCGCAGCCAGGAGCGATTCCTGGAATTGGCGCTGGCGAATAGTCAGCGTCGCCAAGCCACGCCGCCCCCTCCGCCGCCGTCGATCAACGGTGAAGCGCAACCGACCCGCCGAACGCGTCGCCGAACGAGGCAATCGGGTTAGACGGGCGCGAATTGAAAACGACTTTTCAGTGCACTACTTCGGCGTGCCGGCCGGGGGTGCGGCAACGGCGGCAGCCGGCGTGCTGCATGTGTTGCAGCCGTGGTCGCAGTCGCAGCCGCCCGCGACGTGGCGGCATCCGGCGGCCAATTGAATCAAACCGATGAGAGCAATCAAGGCGATGAATCGACGCATGGAATCCGTTCCTTTCGGCGGGGGACGAAGAGTGCCGGCACAACTGGGATCGTCCTGACCCCATTATCTGAGTCTTGCCCAGATTGCCGCACCGGCCATATCGGCGAGTTTCGACACGCTCTACTTCGTCCAGCGCCGTCGCCTCACTTCACTCTTTTCCGCATAACGGGTATCCCAAGCACCTTTGGAATTTGGGGCTGCCTTACGCCTTGCCGCGCAGCTTCGCCAGCTTGTTAACCACGAAGGCTCGATGGTGAATCTCGTGCTCGATCAGGTGGAAGAGCACGCCTCCGACCGTCTGATTCGTTTTTCCACGACCATATAGACATGGTTCCTTGAGCACGGACTCGGGGTTCGCCTTCAGAAAAGCGATGACGGCTGCGTGCGCTTCGTCAAAAGCTTTCCGCAGCGACGGCAGGTCGGCAGCGGGCTCTTTGGGCCAATCGCCCGACGCAAATTCTCCGGGCCGTTTGAGTATCCAGCCGAGCATGTATGCTTCCGCCCATGCCAAGTGCTGCAAGTTTTTGGGCACCGTCCAGGTCCCCGCGTATACAGGATCTTGCAACTGCTCAGGCGACAGCGCCTCGCAGGCGGCGAATATCTTTTGCCGATTTTCGCTCAGTTCCTCGAGCATTTTCAAGATGTCGGCACGCGATTCAATCGTCGGATACATGTTCGTCCTCAATGATAAAAGTTTGTGGTCAATGCGATGGAGCTTTCGCGGCGAAATACAACACCGTGGCGCCGTCTACGATGGCATGTTCCGGTTCGGGCAAACAGTCCGCCGATTCGGGAAACGGCCGCAACTGCACCACTCGATGATCGTGCAGCCGCCTTATGCCGTCTTGGAAATCCAAAAGCGTCAGCCCGTCGACTTGCCTGCGTACCGCTGAATAGAGTTCCGACAGCGGGCAGTTTTCCGGCGCTCCGGCCTCGTACCGCTGGTCCAAGTAGTCGAGCACGATCTGGCCCCAGGCGACGCTCTTAGCCACGCCGTTGGGAAGCGGCTGGCCGAGGATGTCGGCGCGACGAAGCGCTTCCTCGACGCGATCCGCTAACGCATCGAGCCGGTACACCGCCTGTTGCACCTGGTCGTGCAGGCGGCGAGTCGTTTCCTGCCATTCTTGCTGCAGCGCGTTGAGAAAGACTGGAGCGCCGTCGCGAGCGGCGGTCAGTTCGCGCCGGAGGTCGCGTAAGACGCCAAGCGGCGTCGTATTCCCGTGCAAAAACTCGACGCCCTTCGGTGTGATCCGCACCCACTCGATGCTTGCCTTGCCTTTGATGTCGGTTCGAGTGATCTCCAATAAGCCGTCGCGCACTGCGGCCGTCGCGGCGGACGCAGACGCGCTGGAGCGGCTTGGGAACAGACCCTGTAATTTGCCGCTGCCATAGAGCCGCATCTCGGCGCCGTGGTTCAGCGCGGTTTGCAGCGCTTTGAGCAATACGTCGTGATGGCGGTCGTCCATGATCTCCTCATCGCCGGGCAAGGCGTCGCAATTGGCGAAAAGCGGTCGGCAGCATGGTAGCCGATATAAAGACTCACGACAACCACAACGGCTTTACAGGATCGATTCGCATGACCAGTCCGACTCGCCGCAAGCGCATTCTCAGCGGCGTCCAACCGACCGGCAAGCTGCACTTGGGAAATTACTTCGGTGCGCTGAAGCAGCACATCGCCCTCCAAAGCGAAGGCGAGTGCTATTATTTCATCGCCGACTATCACTCGCTGACATCGGTCCAGAACGCCGCCCAGCGCCGCGAACTTGTTCTCGACGTGGCTCTTGATTATCTGGCCTTGGGGCTCGATCCGGCACAAGCGACGTTCTTCCGTCAGTCGGATGTCCCGGAAGTCACGGAGCTCGCCTGGATTTTCGGCTGCGTCACCAACATGGGGCTGCTCGAACGCGCCCATTCGTACAAGGACAAGATCGACAAAGGGCTCGAAGCAAACGTCGGCCTTTTTACCTACCCGGTGCTGATGGCGGCGGACATCCTGATCTATCGATCGAATTTGGTGCCCGTCGGCGAGGATCAGGTGCAGCACCTGGAGATGACGCGGGACATTGCCGGCCGCTTCAACCGCGCCTACAGCGACGTGTTCCCTTTGCCGGAAGCGAGACTCGTTCCCGTCGGCGCCAAAGTCCCCGGCGTCGACGGGCAAAAGATGTCGAAGTCGTATGGCAACACGATTGAGATCTTCGCCGAGGGCAAGCCATTACAAAAAGTCGTGATGAGCATCGTCACCGACAGTACTCCGGTCGATGCGCCGAAAGATCCATCACGGTGCAATGTCTTCGCCTTGTACAGCCTGTTTGCGACCGACGAAGAGAAAGCGGCGCTCGCTGAGCGCTATCGCGCCGGCGGCATGGGCTACGGCGAGGCAAAGAAACTATTGCTGGCGAAAATCGACGCTTACTTTGCACCGGCACGCGAGCGACGCAAAGCACTGGCGGCCCGGCCCGACGACGTCGAGGACATTCTTCGCGCCAGTGCGGCGCGCGCACGCGCTGAAGCGCAACAGACGATGGAACTGGTTCGCCGCGGCTGCGGCCTGCGGCGCTGATCCGGCAACTCACTAAGGGGCGATTGTGGCACGCTGGTTCGCCGGCACGATGTTTGGCGCCGCGTTCCTGCTGTTTCTCGTGCAGCCGCTGGTCGGCAAACTCATGTTGCCGCACGTCGGCGGCGCTCCTGCCGTGTGGAACACCTGCATGGTGTTCTTTCAGGCGGTGCTACTCGGCGGCTATGCATATGCTCATTTGTTGACTCGGTTTCTGCGGCCGACGCAACAGGTACTGGTGCACTTGTTCGTGGTCGTATTGCCGGCCGCCGTGTTGCCGATTGTCCTGCCGGCGGAGGCGCTCACTGCAGCATCGGGAAGCGAGTACCCGGTGTTTGTACTATTGCGGGTGCTGGCGCTTCGTGTCGGATTGCCGTTCTTCGCCGTTTCGAGCACCGCCCCGCTGTTGCAACGTTGGTTCGCGTGGTCAGGGCATCGTCACGCAGCCGATCCGTATTTCCTTTATGCCGCCAGTAACCTCGGCAGCCTGATAGCGCTGATTGCGTATCCCGTTGTCGTTGAACCTTGGCTGGGCCTGACCAATCAAGGCTGGGCTTGGGCCGGCGGTTACGCGCTGTATGGAGTGACCGTCGTCGTGTGTTCTGGGCTACGGCTGCGATTCAACGCAAACGAACAGGTTGTGAAAACCGAAAGTGCGACGCCCACCGTCGTCACCACTCGCCGGCGAATTCGGTGGATTGCGCTGGCGTTCGTGCCGTCAAGTTTGCTCCTCGGAGTGACGGCTCATCTTTCGACCGACATAGCTCCAATACCGTTGCTGTGGGTCGTGCCGCTTGCGCTTTATCTGTGCACGTTCATTCTGGCGTTCGCGCGCCGTCAGTGGTTGCCGCCAACCGTGGTCAATCGCTTGCTGCCGATCGCGGTGCTCGTGCTCGCACTGGTGTTTCTCACAGGTGCGACCGCGCTGCGAGGCCTGCCCGTCGGTGTGTTGCTGGCCATGCACCTGGGTGCATTCTTCCTGGCGGCTCTACTGGCGCACGCAGAACTTGCGCGGGATCGGCCAAGCGCTGATCGGCTTACCGAATTCTACTTCTGGATGTCGTTGGGCGGTGTGCTTGGCGGAATCTTCAACGGGCTTATCGCACCAGTGCTTTTCGCTCGAACCGGTCTGACGGAGTATCCGCTCGCAATCGTCCTGGCGTGCTTACTGCGACCGGCGCCGGCTGGATCTTCGCCGCGATCGTATGCCTGGGACTTTTCGCTGCCGACGCTTTTGGCCGTGGTGACTGTCGGCCTGATAATCCTCGCAAGGCGATTGAATCTTCCGGAGGGGCCTGCTCGCGCCGCGGCAATGTTTGGCCTGCCATGCGTGATTGCCTACACCTTTGTCGATCGGCCGATCCGCTTTGGTCTCGGCATTGCCGCACTTTTGATTGCCGGCGCGTTCGCACCGCAACAGGAGTTGCGCCGGCTCGAACGTAACTTCTTCGGCGTCCTCAAGGTCGCGGAAACGCCATCGGAGTCCGGCCGGGTACTTGTGCTTTATCACGGCAATACGATTCACGGCGAGCAAAGCCTTGAGCGAACTGACGACGAAGGCCGGCGGGAACCGCGAACGTACTACCATCGCCGCGGCCCGATGGGAGCGGTGTGCCAACGCTGGCTAGCCAAGCGTCCGGCGGGGCAGTGCGTCGCCGCCGTAGGCTTGGGCACCGGTTCCTTGGCGTATTACGCCCGGTCCGGCGACGAGTGGACGTTTTTCGAAATTGACCCGGCCGTTGCCCGGATTGCACAGAGCGACTTTGCTTTCCTACGAGAATGCCGGGGCGACCTGCGGCCGATCGTTCTCGGTGATGCAAGATTGCAATTGCGAAAAGAACGCGACGGCTCCTTCGACATGCTGGTCCTCGATGCGTTCAGTTCCGATGCAATTCCAGTCCACTTGTTGACGCGGGAAGCACTATCCGAGTATCTTCGGAAGCTGAAACCCGACGGCGTGTTGGCGATGCACGTATCGAATCGCTATCTCGACTTGCGCCCGATCGTTGCCCGGCTGGCGCAACAACAGGAAAGTCCGCTGATCGTTCGCGGTTGGGATGACGTCGAGAATCGAGAGACGGGCAAGGCCGCGTCACAATGGTTGGTGGTGGCTCGCGACGACGACGTGTTGAAGCCGCTTCTGATGCACCGGCCCGGAGCCACCAGCGATGATCCGTTCTGGCGACGAATCAGGCCGGGGCAGAATACGCCGCTCTGGACCGACGATTTTACGAACATCCTTCGCGCCATTGCTTGGGGGGAACGCGATGACTTTCCGTAATCTGGTCGAATTGCACCGAATGCAGGCGGAGCTTTTGGGTCCGCGACCTGCCCTGCGTTTTCGACAAAACGGACTGTTTCACGATGTGACCTGGGCCGACTATCGTGAACAGGCAATGGCGTGTGCCGCAGGACTCGTTGCCGCCGGTGTTATGATGGGAGATCGTGTCGGTTTGTTGGCGGAGAACCGTGTTGAGTGGCTGGTCGCCGACATGGGCATCATGACGGCCGGCGCCGCCAATGTTCCGGCCCATGCCGCACTTCCAGCCGGCGCCGTCGCGAAACAACTAATCGACGCCGGAGTGAATTGGCTATTCCTTTCAAACGCCGCTCAAGTCGAAAAGTACCAGGCCATGCGCGCCGAATTGCCTGGCATCAAGGGCGTCGTCGTGTTCGATCGATCAGCCGCTGCTCCCGGCATTCAGTCGTGGGACGGTTTCCTCCAGCAAGGCCGGCAAGCGTTGTCCGGGATTTCCGCCGAACTCGAACGCCGTGAAAAATCTCTAGGCACAGAAGATCTGGCCACGCTGATGTACACATCCGGCACAACGGGCGTGCCCAAAGGCGTCATGCTGTCGCACGGTAATCTTCTCAGCAACGTCGAAGCGCTTTTTGCACTCGACTTGTTCGACAGCAACTCAATGGTGCTCTTAAGCTGGCTGCCTTACAGTCACATTTTCGCACGACTGTGCGATCATTACTTGCATCTGCGGACCGGCAGCGTCATGGCGCTTGCGGATTCCCTCGATACAGTTCCGGTCGATATTCAACTCGTTCAGCCGACGCATTTGCACGGCGTGCCGAGGTTCTTTGAGAAGATGCTGGCTGCGGCCCAGGCGGCGCCGACACCGGAAGAAGCCAACAAACGACTCAAGTACATGTTCGGGCGGCGGCTGATGTGGGCGATGTCGGGCGGAGCGCCGCTGCCTCCTGCAGTCGGCGCCGCCTATCACGCCGCCGGCGTGCCGCTGTTGCAAGGGTACGGTCTGACCGAGACGTCGCCGGTGTTGACGACGAACATTCCCACGAGTTTTCGACATGAGTCCGCAGGTAAAGCGATACCCGGAGTCGAGCTCAAGATTGCCGACGACGGCGAGATTCTGGCTCGCGGTCCAAACATCATGAAGGGCTATTGGAATCAGCCGCAAGCCACGGCTGCCGTAATGCAGGGCGACTGGTTCGCCACCGGCGACGTTGGCCGCATCGATTCCGAGGGTTTCCTTTACATCACTGGAAGAAAAAAAGACCTGCTCGTGCTGTCCAACGGCAAGAAGGTGTCGCCATCGGAAGTCGAAGCGTTGTTGCAAGCGGAGCCATGCATTGAACAAGCAGTAATCTACGGCGAGAAGCGTAGCTTTCTGACGGCGCTCGTCGTTCCGAATTGGGCCAGGGTACGGCAAGAGTTGAAAGTGCAGGGCACTGACGACGAATTGGCGCGATCATCGGCCGTTAACGATTTGCTGCGAAGTCGAATCAACCAAGCGCTGGCAGGGGCGGTGCACTGGGAGCAGGTGAAACAATTCGTGATTCGATCACAGCCGTTCAGCGTGCAGACAGGGGAGCTCACGGTGAGCCTGAAACTACGCCGCGAGGTGGTGTTTCAAAAGCACGCCGCCGAGTTGGAGGCAGCCTATCGCAAGGGGGGCGACGGGGAGTGAGCGCATGAAACGACCCCTGTGCGCTGCGAGTCGCGACGCACAGGGGCTACCCCCTCTCCCATCGCTCAACGATTGCCATCGCCCGGCAGCGGCACGATCGGGGCGCCGGTGGGCGGTTTTTCCTTCAGATACTTCAACTCTTCTTCGGTGGCCTTGATGACCTCGATGTCGCTTGTGCCGTACTTGAGCACCATGTTCGGGTTAGCCGCCTTCTTCATCTCCTCGAACATCGGAGGGATCGCTTTGGCGACCTTTTGATCGAACATGGCCTTGTGCATCTGCGTCCGCACCGAGTCGTACAGTTTCTTGCGGTCGGCCTCGTCCTTGTAAGTCGGCGGAACTCGCCCTTCGCAGCGGAGCACCGCTGTTCCTTGACCAGGAATCTGGAATAGTTCGCTCATCTCACCGGGCTTGAGCTTGAAAGCCATGTGCTCAACAATGTGCTTTCCTTGCTCCGACGTACCCATGCCGATCGGTGCGATGCGTCCGCCGGTTGCAGCGAGTGAGCTAATTGGCTGAGTGCGGGCCGCCTTGTCGAAGGCGTCGTCGCTGCGACGAATCTCGTCGTACATCTTCAAAGCTACTTTGGCAGGTTCGCCTTCGGGCCAGACGATAATGCGGCACTGAGACTTTTCACCGTATTGTGACTCGAACAGGCGCTGAATCTCGACTTCTTCGATCTTTACCTGGCTTTGAACGAGCTTCGTCAGCAGCAGCTTTGGCTTGATGACGTCCTCTTTCCATTCGTAAAGCGTCTTGTTGTACTGTTTGAGAAACTGTTTAACGAAGGTCGCGCGATCGACCGCCAGTTGCTTCAGATCTTCTTCGAGCGAAGCTTCAACTTCTTCGCGGGTGACGGAGACTTTCATTTGAGCGCATGCATGTTCGATGATCTTGCGGTTGACCAGCAGTTCCACTTTGCTGGTGCCGTGCCTGGCGATCAGAAACTCGCCGAGTTCTTCGCGAGTGATTGGGATATTGCCGTGAATGTAGGCGACGACACGTTGCGAGTAGTCGCTCGCGGGCTTCGAGGCCGACGCTGGAATAACCTCTTTCGGTTGTTGTGCGGCGATGTCGCCGGGTCGGCCGGAGAAGTGCCCCATTACGAAACCGAGCACGCCCATGGCGGCCAAAGCCGCTGCCGACCAACGCATCTTTCGCAAAGCCGTCATATCGCTGCCCCTCCTTGGGTTCGCAACTGTCGGCGGGGCATATAACGTGCAATTAGTACGGAAACAAGGCGTAGTTTGCGAAGTGTGTGCGAGCCGTTACGCCGGTTTCTCCATCTTGCCAAAACGTGCAATCGTAACCGTTGCGGCAAAGGCCAAAACCAGAAAGAACGCGGTCAGCGCCCAAGTCTCCGGCGACGCGATTGGCGCCGTGGCAATGACAATATCCGGCATCGCCTTCTCAGAGCGGCCTTGCCAAGCCGGTCGTCCTTGGAACATCGATGCAAACGGGCGTTCGTCGCTGAAACCTGGAAACGGAGCATCCGGCGTTCGACGCAACCGAGCTTGCTGCAGCCAGTCGGCGATGCCGATGCCTCCCGGCCCTGTTTCATCAGGCAACGGCGGCAGAACTTGCATTCGATATTCCGCGATACGAAGAGCGCCGTCACGCAGCGACTGAAGCTGCCTCAAGGTCTCCGGTGTGAGCCGTTCTCCGTGCTGCATCAGGGCGCGATCCCAGTCGGCGGCACTGCGAACTTGAATGCCGGTAATGCTCATATCTTGTTTCGGCGATTGCAAGCGAAACTTCGCCGGCAAAAAGACCCGCCAGTGAATCGCAGTTTCTCCGGATGAAACGGCGGGCAGCGTGAACATCGGCCGTGCATCGTTCGCTTGAATCCGCCAGACCAGACAGACTTCATGAACACCGGGAGACAAAGTAATGCGAGCGCCTGCCGGCGAAAATTCAATCGGTTCGCCTTCGAGTGTTGCCGCCATGCCGGCTGCCGATTCAGGCCACGTAGCGTTCCATTCCGTTTCCGAAAAAGCCAGGATGGAGTAAACGCTTTGCAAGATCCAGCTTGATTTTGAGTCGAGCGCCGTCTGGACTTGAGTAGAGATCGTCGTCGCTCCGGTTGCTCGCATGCCGCTGCCCGGTGCAAATCGAATGCGAGGTCGCAAAACATTTGAATCGATGCGCCAAGTTGACGTAGCGGCGTCGGGCGAGTCGATCCGAGTGATGCCGGTTGCGGCAACCGGCTGCAAGTCGGGTGACGACAATGTCAGCTGTCGCGACTGACGCACCGCGCCGCGAACGCTGACCAGCGGCAGTGCGACCTCCTGTGATGCGGCGAGCGGCCTGCGGCTGGAGATTGTGAAGGCGGTTTTGCCGGCGCCAAGGTCGATTCCCCAAGAGGTAAGCCCCGGCGCGGTGCGCGTTTCGCGAAGACGTGCGTCCGGCGGCAGCTGCAGCGTCAGTCGAGTATTCTCGCTGCGTTGCACGTCGACCCAGATTGTATTCGGGCGATCAGCCGGCAACCCCGACGCAGGTTCAATCATGACATAATTGGCGACCGAAACCGTTCGACCGCTCAGTTCGACTTGTGTCATTACCCTTGCGTCGGCGACTCTTCCTCTGGCGGGTTGCAAGACCACCGATACCGGCGCGGGCTTCGGACTCGAACCGGACCAAGCGAATCCAGGCAGGTCGTTGTCGGGTAAGGTTTGAAACGTGCTAGTATCTTTGACACGAAGACGCCAGTTTTCCATCGGCCGTGCGATGACCTTCGTTATTTGCGAATTCAGATTGGGCAAGGAAAATGAGGGCAGCACGACCGGCGACTTCTGAAGGTCCGCTTCGCTGCGTTGTTGCAAAATTCGGCCGGCCAGATTCAACGTTACGGTGCCCAAATTCTGCGTCGCGGAACGCTGGAACCAGGCCTGGAGGCGCGTGCCGGTGCGTGACCAGTGACTCAGACCCTCACCTTGTATGGAATCGATCTGCACGGTCGCAGGTATTTCCCACTCGACCAAGCCGACGTTTGGCAAATTGCTCCATCTTGCCGTTGCGCGGACGGTGGTGCGAGGGCCTATGAGCCATTCGATCGTCTGGGCCGCATCGACAACAAACTCTGGCGGTCTCAGATTGACCCGCAGATAGGTTTCTGCTCGTGCCGACTGAAATACCAGTTGCGGGGCTTGATCGACCGAGTCGATGCGCGACGGCTGCCACTGCTCCCGGTAAAACAAGTCTTCCGGCGAACGAACCAAGCCTCGTGCTTCGGCAACTGTGGCGGACCATCCGTGGACGCGCGCCGCCAGATACGACGTGCGCTCAAACTCGCCAAAGACTCGGGGTGTCGACAACTGTGGGTTAGTACTGAGCATGCTGCGAGGAACTAGTTCGACGACGGCTTGAACCTGGCCGGAGAGCGGTTGGGATAGCGCGACGGACATCCGCAGTTGGCCGCCCGACTTCTGAAGTTCCCAATCTTGCACGGCCTGAAATCCCGATGAAAGTGTAGTCTCCTCCATCGCCCGCACGTCGACGCGGGCGACATCGAGGTCGGCCGGAATCTCAAACTGCAATTGTCGAACGAATGCGCTGCCGAGCTTGTATCGAAACACAGCCGTCAGTCGGGCCGAGGCTTCTTGTATGTCCCACATGCACATTTCTTGCACGCTTGGCCTCGACGCCGGTTCGGGCACGCCGGAGTCTCGCCACCGCAACCGCACCGACGTGGCCCTACCTAGATCGGCGTCAAGAGCCACGCTCTCCGAAGAAGTGTTGAGGCGTTGTATTCCGCGTGCGGTCAACAATTGCAGATGCTGGATCCCAGGCGGGGCGGTGTAGCGAAGCGTGCTGATCGCGGTTTCCGCCGTTGTGAATCTCAACTCTCGCTCCGACTGTCCGCCGATTATGGCTTGAAACTTCACCAACAATGAATGCCGACCAGCCGACGGCAATTCGAAGACATATCGATCGCCGGCCGCCTTCGGCAGAATTGACGCGCCGTCCAGAACGGCCGACAGCAGCTGAACGCCGCCCAGCGGCATCGCCAACAATGCGGGCTTTTCGCCGAAACACTGAATAACAAATCGGCCCTCAAATTGTGCGAGCCCGCCGACCGTTTTGCCTTCATAATGGGCTTGCGTCAATACTGCACGTGCGGTCGGCGCATCGGCTGAGATTCGGTGTCGCAGCTGATCGAGCAACTCGGGAGGCGCCAAGACCTTTTCCGGTTCACCGGGAATAATGTAGACCATTGTCGGCGCCGGACCTGCAGCCGTGCCGGGCAAACACACTGCACAACCGATGACGATTGCCAAAGCAACACGCCGCAAACCGCTGGGAGCGGGATTCGATCGGGGGCGAAAAGAATATCGCAAGTGCTTCCAAACGGCGATACTCAACGCCGCCGCTTCCACCGCGAGCGGCCAGGTGCTCAGTTCGATGAGGCTATCGGGCAACCAAAGCCATGCGAGTGCGCCAGAAGTGCCTAATATCGTCAAGGCTAGCCATCGCCAGCGCCAACATATGATCAAGATGAGCCCAAAGAAGATGGCAATGAACCATCCGCTGCAACGTGCAAAATGACTCGGCGCCAGGGTGATTACGCCGTCATCATCGGCAGCAGTCGTTTCATAATCGCGCCAGGAGTCAATCTCTTCATCTACATTTGTAATTCGAGCCTGCCGACTTGATGTAAGCCATTCCGCCACGGAACAGAACCGCCCTGACCGATCCGTTCCAAGTCGAGCGGCTTCGCCAATAGATTGAATCACGTCGTCGGGCAGGCGATCGGCCCAGTTTTTTGATTGCCGTTCTGACGTCAACAGCGGCCAAGCGGCGGCTGCAATCTGACTCAGTCCCAGTCCGCCGATCCAAGTCGCTCCCGGTTCATCGGCAGGCACGGGGTCATCCGGTGTTATTCGATTGACTTGAAGCGCGACGGCATCAACTACAAGCATCCGGCCGTCGCGCCCATATTCTGCAGCAAGTTGAAGCAACGCTTCGCCGACAGCAGCCCCCGGTGCAATCCTGCCAGGATCCAAAAGAGCGCGGCTGTGATTGACATACGGCGACACTGCCATCGGAAAGATCGGCGACTCAGCACGGCCGCCCGGCGTTGGCTGCCATGCGGAACTCCAGATTGGAACGTGTCTCGCCGGCAATCTCCAAGCGCGACGCACAACGACAGGCACGGGCAGCTCAGGCGCCGGCACGCGCAACTGTTTTGGCCACAGCGATTCTCCGAACGGGAGTTCATACGTCACACGGGCGTTGCCGGCTCCGACATCGAAAACCCATGGTACTTGGAGCATTCCGTTCGATGGAGTTGCAATTGCAGTCGATTCTTTGTCGCCGACAGTGATCGACAGTATTCTAGCGCCTGGCGGCATGCGTATCGGCATGGTCGGCCGGTTCCAACCTGTGACGGTAAAGGAAAAATGGGCGAGCAGCCGACCGCTATTCTGTAAGTGAGCGAGTAGCAACGCATTTTCGCCGTGCGCGGCATCAGTCGATTCTTCGCCGCGAACGAGCCTGACCTCGCATGGCAAGGTAGAGTGCTGAAATTCGATTCGACCGGCGAGAGTACCCGTAGGCGTGGTCGTCCGAACATTGTTCGTGACATAACGCCAAGGCTCGGAAGGATTGAACGATAGTCGCGAATGGCCCTCGAATCTCTCTGCATCCAGGACCGTAATTATCGGCAGGTGCATGGATGCAGCCGTTGCCGACGTCTCGGAAGTCAGTTCAATCGTCGTCGCGGTTGTGAGCGGACGATCAAAGACAATGCGAAACCATTGGCCATGAGTGTCCGATGCGTGTGCTTTCCGCAATATCGTTTCCCAAGCGGAGCGCGCGGCCAATCGCGAAAGAGAGGCGGAAACGTCGTGCGGCCACCAAGGCTCGACGTCTTGGACGTTGGCAGAGCCGGATATCGTCCGCCAAGCCCAGTTTTTTACCGGTGCCCCGCTATGAAAAACCACTTGTTGCGGGGCGCCGCCTAGAACGGTGAATTGAAGCTGATGCTTTGCCTTGAGGCGGCCAGCCGAAATGGTGAAGTCGCCGTGGCCCTGAATTTGCACGCGGGCCGCCCGTCTACGAATTCGCACCGTGCCGTCCATTCGACTGACGCTTAAAGAAATCGCGGTGTCGTTGCGACTCGTCGTCGCCGGCGAATCGAACGTTGCTTGCAGCCCAGTGCCAGGTCGAATGGTCATGCTTCCAAAGCGACGACGATTGCCAACCGGTTGAATGTCAGGAATGGCGATTGCTGCATCAGCGGCGGAGGTTGTCGGCGGGCGAAACGGCGCACGCAGACGAATTTGCCATCGCTGCACGGGGTCTTTGGTGCTGAGCGGCCTGCTCGGCTCAATAGTTAGCAGTTGGTCGCCGCCTGTTCCAGGCGACAACGAGTAACGCATTTGCGGGTCGATGGGTTGCGATTCGATGGAATCCACGTCCCATCCGGCTGGCACGTGAAAAGGCACACGCGTGACAATGCCGCGATGTACTGATGCCGCCACTGACGCGTTGAGCGTCATTTGCCCCGAATCCAGAAACCAATCGATGTCTTGATGAACATCGAACACGCTTGGAGCAGAACCAAGGCGAGTGCTCGGCCTGCCGACGATCGCGTTGGCAGTGTCCTGCAACGACAGAATGTGGAAACCGTCGCCAGCGATGTGATCGTCCTTGAGCCGAAATGACCCCGAATTCCAATCGTCAAGGACGAGGTCGGGATGGAAGAGAATTCGTAGCAATTCGCCGCGAGTGGCCGACTCGGCCAATTGCAGCGAAGGACTGACCCAACGTACGGCATTATCGGGCAACGGCGCGATTGCTCGCACAAGGATTCGACCGCCGGTGAACGGCTCGCGCAGGTTTAACTGAAGCGAGATGCCGGAACCTGTCGTTGCAACGGCCCAGCTTTCGACGTTCGATGCTTGAACCTCCTGAACGTGCAATCCTGGTGAACCTGATAGCGTCAACTCACGTGCATCGCCTCTTGGAACTAGTACGTCTATTTGGAATTCACATTCGACGTGTCCGGGCACGATGCGCTGAGTGGTGTCGTAGTGCGGGCGCAGCAATGGTGGCCGAAATTCGCTAGGCGTTCTGCGCAGTGAAAGGGTCAGTGGAAGTCCTTGGCCGGTTGGCGTTCTTCCGCCAAACGACAACAACCATCGATGCCAGCCGGGACGGGATGCATCTAACGGTCCGTTCAGCAGATAATCCTCGCGACTCAATTGTGGCGTTAGATGGGAAGGCAGATCCAGTTCGAACGTCGCGACGGGACAGGCAGGCAAGTTCAAGTCGATTCGAATACCCTCTGGATGCGGCACTGCTCGTGCGGACCAAGACAGCGTCAATGTGCGGGTTTCCGGCCGTTCGACCAACAACTGCAACGGCGGGTTCGGGCGATCGTCGAGAAATCCGATGACCGCGTCTTCGGAATCCGACCAACGTGCCGAACGAATCGCAATCTGCATCGCTTGTAGATTGAGTCGTCCCCTCTTCGAATGTGAACCAGACACTTTCCATTCTGCGACGCCGGCAAGACCTGTATCGGCCCAGTGCGCCTTGTACCGTGTTTCCAATAGCCGTGGCGGTTGCGAAATAACACTTGATCTCGCAGATTGCTGCACAAGGTCTTCAAAGTCGGTTCGCGGCATCTGCACTAGCTTCGGATGACCGGCGCGTTTCATTTCCTGGGAAAGGCGATCTGCCGGCAACAGCAAACGCAAGATTGGGATTCCGTCCTCCTCCGGCGGCGCAGAAGTGGCGCTGCTTTGCAATCGCCATAGTGTCAACACACTACAGCCAGCAAGCGCCAGCACAGCAACGAGCCACTTTCGGTGAACACGCATTCGGACCAACTCCAACGACGCGACTCACCTCGTGGGTGGCGCATCAACGGTCGAAGTCTCACGCCGTCGTATGCTGCTGCCGGCCGACATTGGCGTTGGAGCCGGCCGACGACTGAAGCCCGGCATAAACACGACACGGCGCTCGTAGCGGCGTTGCACCAACCACTGGAGAAAGATGGCGACTGTCAGAACCAGCCATCCTGGCAAACTGCCCGCCATGCCGGTCATCGTCGCTTGAGGCCACAGCAACGCCGTGACACCCAGTGCGGCAGCCGTTATGGTTGCGCCGGTCCAAAAAAGCCAGCTGATACGCCGCACAAACAATAGGCTCAGACCGAAGACAAGCACGACGAGCGACGACGCCAACAGCCAAACCGGCCGAGGCATCGGAACAAGCCGAACTTGATCGAGGTTTGTCGGTGCAACAACAGCTCGGGCATCCCATGCCTCCGGTTCGCCAGCTTCGGTTCGGTCGAGCGACTGGCGGAACCAATGCTCCAAGTCCGGTCCGGTCCGCGATGGAACTGGTGCGAATAGAAACCGTCCCCATTGCCATCGTTGTTCCAAATGATCGCCGGCAGTGGTGATGAAAACGACGTCGTCGCCCGGCAAGCCAATCTGCCAGCGAACGGCGCCGACAAACACGGAACCACGGAGACGCGGCGGCGTGAACACATATTCCCAGTTTGCGAACCGTCGCTCCGCGGCAAGTTGATAACGGATTTCAAGCACCTGCGGCCTGTCCCTTTGTTCAAGTGGGATCGATACGAACTTGCCCAGATTGGCAGGGCTGGAACGGCCGGCTTCATCACGAATGTGCACCTGCTTCAGTTGTCCGCCGTTAGTTCGTACGTCCAGGTTCAAGGCAGCGGGCGGCAACGGCAGTTCGAGCTCAATCTGAGGTTCCGCGACACTTCGAATCAGGAATCGCACGCGGTAGTCATGTTGACCGCCTGCAGCTGCTGCCTGCACCAAGACCTTCTCAATGATCGTGCCGGCGCCTGTCAATCCTGTCGCCGATTCTAATTGCAATTTCAGCGGCAACATCGTACCGGCGCCTTGTAGCACAAGTACCGGCAGACTCGCACGATCCGGCACGCGCTCAATCGGCATGGCTTCCCAAGGCCCTTCGGCAAGGACCGGCCTTGTGGCCGATTTGCTTGTGGCGCTCCAAAAGCGAATTCGAGTCTCGCAACTGGTTGCCTGCCCGGGCCAAAAGACACCCAGGGAAATCGAGTCACTCGGGTCTTCACTTGGACGAATCGAACAGGAATAGGTGAACACGACGTTGGATTCGTTGGGCGCAACAGTTAGAACCCATTGATCGCCTTTCGTTGACAGCATGCCCCCCTGTATCGCTCGCAACGCAATCAGTTCACTTCCCGGAGTCGGCTGAAGGATAATCTTCTGTGCTGTCGTTCCGGGCGGAACTGACAGTTGCTGGCGTATCTGTGCCGTGCGTTCGCCCAAAGTCACGTCGATAGTGCTGCGGATCGGCAGCTCAAATCGCGTTGGCGACCAGGTCAGCGCCACGACGGCGGGACTTCGAATCGAGATGTCGCTCAGTACCGGTTGCTTGCCCTGCGACGTTGACTGCTCCAAAAGGCGCGACCAGTCCGAAACTCGGTCTCGATCCCATTCCTGAACAGTGCCGATCATTTCCATATTGGGTGGTACGGCGACTTGAACTCGGCCCGCTCGATCAACGGTTTGCACGAGTCGAGGCAATCGGAGTTGAATTGCCGAGCCCTTGGCCGGAGTCGAGTACCAACCTTCGATTTGAATGGTCACTTCGTTTCGTCGTGCGCGATCCAGTCGAATGAGCCATCGATTGGCAGCACCGCCAGTCGATGGGACGATCTCGACGACCGCGTCGGTCGGTGACTGAACGTCTTGGATTTCAGGTGGAAGTTCGATCTCGAGTCGATTGAACTGGGTGCGTAACGGGTTAGCACGGATCTGAGTAACGAGCCGCCATCCTCGCGGTTCCAAGCTGAGTTGATGCGTCGCCTGTGTTCGCACTTCGCCGCGCAAAACCTCGGCGTCGATCGACAGCAGCGGGGAACTCGACAGATTCGCCGGCAACGTCGAATTCCCAAAGGTAAAAACGGCGTCTGGCCCATTTGGGTCGTCATTGGGCAGGTCGGCCGGTCGAACGTCTGCGCGGAGTTTCGAATAACGGGCGCGAAGATGGTCCGGTGCAAATATCGACATGGCGCCGCGCTGAGGAATCGCTGATGGCACGTAAAACGGGCCAATGTTTGCAGTGCCGGCGCTTCGCGCTGATTGTGTCTGAACATCGACTGTGATCTCGTCAAGTCCCGGCGGGGGCGTCTTGACCAGCCAACTCGATCGCTCGGCGTTTGTCGGTGTGACGGTAACGCCTTCGGCGCGAATCTCGCCGGTCAATAGAACCGTTGCGCCGGCCGGCGTGTGGATCGGCCAATCGGTTACCGGTCCGCGTTGCGACCGAATGGTGAGCCTGGCATTTGATTCCACCGACGTGTCGGAAATGCGCACTTGCACCTGTCCGTCGACGGACATGAGTGGTTGCTGTGGTTTGGCAGTAGCGGGCGCATCCCAGCTCAGTTCGACGCCGTCGATAGGTCCCAGTGCAATCGGTTGCAGCGCTGAGACGTTCTTCAGCATGCTCAGATTGAATTCACGCGCTCCTGCGCCGATCTTCTCGACCGGCCAAACTGGGCGAACTCGCAATCCGCCGACGCCGGCCGGAACGGATAGTGCTTCGATCAACGTGATCGCCGAGCCCGGCAGCGTCAAGGCAATTCGTCGTTCGTTGCGGGTGGCAGCACGCGTTTGCATCGGCGCTTCGAAATCCAGCGCCAATGTGTGGGTCCCTGGCTCTTCGATAATCGCCGAATACCCATCAACGCCGGTTTGAAGTGCCGGCAATATCGCTTTGTCTAATCGAGCCGCGACTGCGTTCGACTGGCGGAATCCAAGCGATATGGTCGTTCGCGGTTTCGAAGTGCGAAATTCGTAAGTGGCGCGAACTCCCGCGCCGTCTTCACGCGGGCGGATTTCCAGTCTACAGATGCTTGGAATCTCTGCCCTTTCTGGAGCGAGCTGCGCTCGCAATTGCTCAATTGATTCGAGCAGTTTCTTGTACTCCTCAGGACTGAGCACTACGGCATCGACGCTTTTGAATGCATCTTTGCTGTCGCTGACCACGACGACTGTTCCTGCCGGGAACGGGAGCGACTCCAACGCACGAGGCATCACCTTGAGAAGCTCAGGTACTTGGGGCTTGGGCATCTGACCAAATGCCGCCGTGTGCAAGAGAAGCGAGCAGGCGGCTATTGATGCAATGGAGCGCATAGTGCCGGCCATTATACCTTGCCGGATCGTTGAACTTGACTCTGTTTTTCCAGATTCTTTCACACTATGGCGACATTGGGATCAATGGGGAGGATTTGCCAGGAATGACGATAATGTCTGTTATTCCCAATGGGCGGACCTTAACTAGGCCAAGACCGCAGCTAGCCGTGCTTTTGAATCGTCTGCCACCTCTTGGTGCAAAGAGCGGCCGTGGCTGTCCATCGTCACCACGGCTGGGAAGTTCTCGACGTGCATTTCCCAGACGGCTTCAGGGCTGCCGAACTCTTCCTTGAGGTACACTCGAGGAACTTCGCGAACGCATTGCGAGTAGACTTGAGCGGCGCCGCCAATCGCGTGCAGATACACGCAGCCGTGTTGCTTGCATGCTGCGAGCGTCTTTGGCCCCATGCCGCCTTTGCCGATGACAGCCTTCGTGCCGTAGCGCGCAATGATGTCCGCTTGGTACGGTTCTTCGCGAATTGACGTGGTTGGACCAGCTGCGACGACGCGGTACTTTCCACCGCCTTCGAGCACAACCGGGCCGCAATGATAAATGACGGCATCATTCAATACGTCGAGGTCGCCGCCTTTGAACAGGTACTTGTGAACGGCATCGCGACCGGTGAATACCGTGCCTGACAACAACACCATGTCACCGGCTTTGAGCCTGCGAACGGCGGCTTCCGAAAGCGGTGTCTGCAGGCGTACGATCCCACTGCCGGAACCTTTGATTCCCAACTCGACAAGAGGCGTTTGCTCGACGGCAGGGGTGCGATCGAATTCGCCGGGCGCCTGATACAGCCATTGCAGCGGCGTACCGTCTGCATCTAGTACAAGACCGCGGCGGCGGAACGCCCAACACATATATGCGACGGTGACAAAGTACGAAGCCGGCAACCGATTGAGCACGCCGACCTTGCAACCGCCGATCGTCAGATGCCCTCCAAATCCCATCGGACCGATCTCCAGCTTATTGGCCTGAGCGAGAACCCGCTGCTCGAGTTCAGCGAGCTTGGGATCGGGGTTGCTGTCATCGACATTGCGCAACAGCTGTTGTTTGGCGTATTCGTAGCCGGATGCACGGTCGCCACCGATGCAGACGCCGAGGAAGCCGGGGCCGCAGCCTTTGCCCTGCGCTTGCCAAACCGCGTCCATAATGCATGCAAACACTCCGTCGAGGTCTCGGTCGGCGCGTTTTCCGTTCAGTGTGACGGGAACAGAATACTGAGCGCTCATGTTCTCGCAGCCGCCGCCTTTTAGGACGAGCCGAATCTCCACATTGTCTTTGCGGTGTTGATGGAAGTGAAATACCGGGCTGCCCGGGCCGAGGTTGTTCCCGCTATTGCGGTCCGTGACGCTGTCGACCGAGTTTTGACGCAAGTAACCTTTTGCGGTAGCTTCAACGACAGCATCGCAGCAAGTTTCCTGCAGTTCGATCTGATCGAAGCCAATCGGCGTATGAATGTAGAATGTGATTGTGCCGGTATCCTGACAAATCGGCGCTGATCGTTGCTTCGCGAGTGCAATATTGGCTGCAATCAGTCTCAGGGCCAAATCCGCTTTCGATCCCGATGTTTCCAATGCCCCGTGTACATCCAGCACCTGCTGCACGTCGGGAGGCAAGAAGGCTGATGTGCGGCGGATCAGTTCCAACAACTGGAATCGAAAACGGTCTCGGCGCGACATTTCACTTCCAGACTATTTCAGACGAGTGCCAAATGAGCTTCGAGTCATTCTATGAACCCAAATTGTGGACGAAACACGAATCAGCGCAGTCTGCTGATACGGCCAAATGATGATTGTGGTTCTAATTTTTTCTCGTTTTCGCCATTCTCTGCCTCAAAAAGCCGCTAGCAGCTCAGCTCGCGCCAAGGTGTGCTTTGGATCAACTTGGCACCTGGCCCGTCGAGCATGATTGTCACAAGACCATGCAAAAACCCCTAAGAATACGCACTATTCCACGGTCGAGTGGATGAAACACAGTACGACGATCGCGAGCTGCCAGTAATGTGCCCTTTCACACAAGTTTGCAATAGGAGGAAAGTAGGAAAAAAAGTGAGGATTTTCTTAAGAAATGGTTTGCAATTTCTCACAAAACTGAATAGCATCAGGTAGGTGGCCTTTGTGCGCCGATTGTTCCTGTACGGGAACATCAAATGCAGGGGCCATGATCGACTGTTCGAATCGTGCTCTTTGAAAACAACTGCGGGACACACCGGCGACCAGTGAAGCAATGGGAACGGTCATTCATCTCTCGTATCCCAAGGCGTCATCCGGGCGACGGCCCATGCGGTGATTCGAAAGACGCGGTTGTCGGCCACAGTCGATCCCAAGAAACCAGCTGCGCTTGTGGTCTTTTTATCGTGTTTTGTTTTTTTCTTGTTAAGGAGGATCGTATGATCCGTTCGCGTAGGTCAGCTTTTACGCTGATCGAGTTGTTGGTGGTGATCGCTATTATCGCCATCCTCATTGGTCTGTTGCTTCCGGCCGTTCAAAAGGTGCGTGAAGCTGCGGCGCGTGCGACATGTCAGAACAATCTGAAGCAGATCGGACTGGCTGCCCACAATTACGAAAGTGCATTCCAGGTTTTGCCTCCGGGCATGCTCGGCATCATGCCGGTCGGCAACGGCTTTGGATGGGCCGCCCAGCACGTGGGCACGATGCCATTCTTGCTGCCGTACCTGGAACAGGAACCGTTGTACCGGCTGTGCATCTCGGGAGCACCGGGCAACTACTTCAACCCGGACATCGACATCTCCGTTGCCAATCCTACGACCAACCCGTTGCGTCAGGGCTGGTGGGTATATGCGGCATTGTGGAGTCTCGCTCAGACGAACCTGAAGATTCTGCAATGTCCGTCGGATGATCGTCCGAATCCTGTAAGCGGAACGTTCATCACGTTCTACACAGGTGCACCGTGCACGTTGACGGGCGGTTATTACGGCAATCCGACGGGTCTGGTGTTGGCTCGCGTGAACTACCTGGCGAATGCGGGCTGCATCGGCGACGCCAACTGCGCTCCGTACAACATTTGGGTTGGACCGTTCACGAACCGGTCGAAGAACAAGATCGCGAACATGTACGATGGATCTTCGAACACGATTTTGTTCGGCGAAGCCTTAGGTGGGACGGAGACAGGCGCTCGCGATTTCGCGTTTACGTGGATGGGCGGCGGTATCATGGCATCGGCGTGGGCATTGCCGACTCCGGCGCAATGGTACAGCTTTGGCTCGAAGCACACGGGCGTTGTTCAGTTTGCGTTTGGCGACGGTTCGGTTCGCTTGTATCGCAAGGGCGTTGGCAACAACGGCACGGCCACCCAGTGGTTCCGTCAGCCGGACTGGTACGCGTTCGTGCGATCGAGCGGTCATCGAGACGGCGAGACGTTTAACTTTGCCGATTTGGGCCAGAATTAGTAGTTTAGAGTAACCGGAAGCTCGAGCCGGTAAGTTCCGGCTCGAGCGTTTTAGTTGTCACCCTAAGAAAGCGACAAGAGGACCCATGAAGAAGTTGCTAGCGATTGCGATCAGCGCGGTGCTGTTTGCCGGAATGGTGGGATGTGACGAACCGACGAAGGCGGGCGGGACGGCCAATAAGGGATCGCCCCCGTCGGGCGAGCCGAAGATGCCGACGCCTCCGCCGCCGCCGCCGGCGCCTGGCAAGTAAGTCAACCAAGACAGTCAAGACCAACTACGACAAGCCCGCGTCACTCGACGCGGGCTTTGTTCGTCTCAGAGCCATTCCAAGTCGACGTCAGCAAAACGTTAATGCCTGAACTTTCGAATTGCTTGAGAACGAATTGAGCATGTACCTCGTCACGCACCACCGCGGCAGTCAGCGGTCCCCACGAGCTTTGTAAACAGCCTTTCACTTCGAATCGCCGTAATCGAGTAATCATGTCGGCGGTGAATTCACTCGAAAAATGGCCTCCTTGCAATGCCGTATACATTTCACCGGCGGTTGAACTGTACTCATAAAGCGAATCCGAAAACGCATCAAAGTCCGCTTCCTTTAGCGCCGGCAACATTCCTAGCAACAACAGCCGGCAAAGAGCATCCGTGTCGCGATCGTGCTGCGGCGCCGGCGCCCATTGGTCAAATGTTGTCTGTTCGCGGCTGCCGTGAATGGGAGTCCAATCCACGGGCCACAGCAGCAGCCAACGCCAACGATCCGGCACGGCAGCGTGTGCAACCATCGGTGCAATTTGGTCGTCACGGCTTTTTCCACCATCGACCAAGAAGCCGCCATGCTGAAAACCATGAATGCCGATGGCGGAGCGACGTCCGCGTCCCACTCGTCGCGCCAGGTCGCAAACATCAGGTTCAGCGTCACCGATTGAGACGCTCAGCGCATGTGTGACGGCGAGGGCAAGTTGCGTTCCGCTGCCGAATCCGCAGTGCTCCGGCGGCAACGCCTCAACAGTGATCTGATGCGGTTCGATCGCCTCCGGCGGCAACGCCTCCACGAACCGCATGGCGAATTCAAGCGCTCTGGCGGCAGCGGGCCCTTGTGCCGACCATGTGCGAGCAGGATCAACACGAACTTGCACGCTCGGATTCTGCAACATGACGCCGCAGCCGCCGAACCGACGCCCTGCCCTGGTCGGTCCAGGATGGAGCAGGCCAACATGCAATCGACTTGGGGCCCACGACGTCGTCACGACTTCTCCTTGACCGAAATGCGAACGAACTGATCCAAGAACGCGAAGGCGTCCCGCTCTTGCAATCCACCGGTCTTTTCGACGATCAGCGCGAGCCGTGCAAAGTCGGCTTCAATCAGCGCGGCAGGCAATATCGAAACCCGTGTTGCAAGTATTGCGGCCTCGACCACGGCATGTTTCGCCCGATTGAAACCAAAAAAGTCTCGGAAGGAGTGCATGTGCACGACTTCACAGTCCAAGCGCATGCGTGGTTCCGAAGAATCGACGTGCGCCACGCGAAATTCGTACGCCCTGCATGCTCCTGTCAACACATGCCCTCGAATACGTTCGGCCGGCTGACTCGGTGGAGACGCCGTGACCTGGCCAATGGCGGCGCGTGCCAGGAGCATCACATCGTCAGTAACATGCAACACCCCCTCTCGATGGCGCTGCAGATTTTCATAGGTATTTGACGTTGGGAATGGCCGCAACTGAAACCGGCGAAAGTCCGGTTCAACTCTTGGCCCCATCGGAGCGAAGTGCATCATTCCTTGAGCGTCGATAGTGGTGACCAAACCTTCGAGTATCATGCACGAGCCCTGCTGTGGACAATCTAGTTGGCGTTGAATAATCCGCTTGAAATCGGCTACAGGCGACTGCCCGTTGCACGACACTAACCAGCATATTTGTTTGGAGCCATTCGAGTTTCAATTCGCCTCTTGAACCGAGGTGCCGGCTCGACGATAACCAGGAAGGTAAGGTTGCATTCGACTGCAAATTGCGATTGGATTAGTCTATGCTTCATGCGGTGATTATGGCAGGCGGCGGCGGAACGCGTTTCTGGCCTCGCAGTCGGCAGGCGCGGCCCAAGCAGTTCCTCGCGCTCGCCGGCGATCGCACATTGCTTCAAGCTACTTGCGACCGCCTGGAGGCTCAAGTGCCGCCCTCGAAGACCTGGGTGATCACGACTGACACCCATCGTGAGGAGGCACTACGGCAATTGCCGCACATTCCAACTCCGCAGATCATTGGGGAGCCTACTGGCCGAGACACCGCACCGTGTGTCGCTTTGGCCGCGGCGCTGATCGCACGTGACGATCCCGACGCGGTCCTGCTCATCAAGCCGGCAGATCATGTGATCGATCCGGTTCAGGAGTTTCGCCGCATGTTGCACGCGGTGGAGCAGCTCGCCGTCGAGCATCCTGAGTCGCTGATTACGTTCGGCATACCGGCAACGTGGCCGTCCACGGGTTACGGTTACATTCGACGTGGCGCCGCGAGCGGCACGAGGCAAGGCATTCCCGTGCATCGTGTCGAATCGTTTCGCGAGAAGCCCGACCAAACGACCGCGCTAGAATATGTGCAGAGCGGCGCATATTACTGGAACGCGGGCATATTCGCGGGCCGTGCCACGGCATTCTTGCGGCAATTTGCGCAACAAAAGCCCCTCATACTCGCAGGCGTCGAGCGCATCGCCGCCGATTGGAACTCGCCGCGCTCGCGTGCAACGCTTGAAAAGGAGTATCCCCAGCTTGAAAAGATCAGCTTTGACTTCGCTGTTATGGAGAAAGCGCCGGAGGTGCTAGTGCTCGAAGCGCCATATCGCTGGGACGACGTCGGCAGCTGGTTGGCGCTCGAACGATTGCAAGCCCAGGATGTTCACGGCAACACCGTGCAAGGAGAGCATTGCGGCATCGATACGAAAGACTGTGTCGTCGTCTCTGAGCCGGGCAAAGTCATTGCTACGATCGGCGTTGACAATCTGGTCATCGTGCAAGACGGCGATTGCATCTTGATTGCCGACCGCCGTCGCGAGAGCGACGTGAAGAAACTAGTCGAGGAACTGCGCCGACGCGGCCTGGAGCATCATCTGTGAGCGTACGTACTCGGCTTCTCGGCATTGACTTCGGAACGGTACGGATCGGTCTGGCCGTAACCGATTCCGAGCGCATGATTGCGTCTCCTTTGGCGACCTACGAACGACTGGACGAACCTCGCGATGCAGTGTACTTTCGGCAGCTTGTGGAACGCGAGGAGATCGCTCAGATCGTCGTCGGACTGCCGATCCACAACGACGGCCGCGTCGGCGACAAAGCCCAGGAAGCGTTGAGATTCGGGCAGTGGCTTACGTCGATTACGCTTGTGCCGGTGGTTTATCATGATGAACGATTCAGCACCGTCTTGGCGGAAGGGCATTTACGGGGTGCGAAAATGACGCGCGATAAGCGCAAAGAACGCCGTGATCGAGTCGCCGCTCAGATTATCCTGCAATCCTACCTCGAAGCCGGATGCCCAGCGTCATACGAAGGTTCAAAGAGTCTTTAGATACTCGATCACGGCCATGCGTTCGTCTTCCGTCAGATCGTCGCCAAACGTATGCCCGGCGTTGCTGCGGCCCGGTTTTGTCGTGTCATACACTTTTCGCCGTTCAAGCGGCGGCGCATCATCCCCCGGCGGCTTTTCCACTGCAGTTACTTTCCAGCCGAGCTTCACTGAATCGTAGTCGTCGCGACCGGTGCGGAACGAACGAGTGTATAGCGAAGGGCGACTCGTTGACTTGAGCACGTGATAAACCGTCGGCGCCGAACCGTTGTGGAAGTACGGGGCGCTCGCCCAGAGTCCGTCGAGCGGCGGCGCCTGATAACCGCGTGTCGACTTCGAAGTGTACTCGTTGCCGAGCCAGCCGGTCTTTTCTTTCGCGAACCAGGAGCGGTTGTAGTACTGCTCGAATGTTTCGGTGATTCCCTCGTACCGCCGCGGATCGGTCCCGATTTCGTCTAGTGCGATAACTTTGTTCGGGTAGGAGCCGTCAGGGCCGGGCTTGCCGTGGCAGCCGGCACAGGTTCTTTCAAAGAGACGTTGCCCTTTCGAAGCCAGATCGCGGTCGATGGGCAATGGATATTTGGGAGATTCGAGACTCTTCAAGTACGCTTGCACATCGCGAAACGTCGCTTCCTCACGCTCGAAAACCGCACGACTGTTGAGCGGGCTCATCATGAATTGCATGAGCGAGCGCACAGAGCGAGTGTCTGCGCCTCCCGTGTGATACATGGTTCGTTTCTTTTTCAGGTTCCACCACGGCGGCGCGTCTTCGCACATGTTGTCGAAAAGTTCCAGATCGACAGGCTTGAGACGCAACGATAAATCGGGATTGCGATAGCCGAGCAAAAATACGGCCATGCCCCCGGCCTCGCTGGTGCCGCGAACGTTGGAGAACGTGAACGGCAGATTGCGTCCGATGCCGGAAGCGCGGTTCAGATCCTCGAACAGCGCCTGAATGTCTAGAGTGGAATTACCGAGACCGACATAACTCTGCCCGAAGACCGAGCCGCCGTGGCAGACCAGGCAATCGACGCTCATGCCGAAGCCGGCGCCCATCTTGCTTTTACGTACACCCATCGGCAGCCCATCGTTGGCGAACGGCGACGGGTGCAAGCCGTAACGCTCAATCACCTGTTGATCAAAGTCCGCCGGTTTTTCCTTGAGGCCCCATTGCTTCCAGAGGTTATTCCAGGCTTCTTCCCGCCAAACCGGCGGATTGAAGTTGCGCGTCTCAAATGCCTTCTTACCTCGCTCAGCCGGCGTCTCGGCGAGCGTAGATGAGACAAAAACAGCTAAAGCCAGGACCACGCAACTGCAACGCATGATAAACTCCGAATCGAAGTAACGTCATGGCTGATTATAGTCCGCAAACGAGATCGCGAGTGTAACCGGACAACGGACCGACGAATTCGAGAACTGCAAGCAGCTTTTTCGATGTCACCTCTTTTCACTAAGGCGATACACTCTTCTATTGAATGACCGACTCATTGACCGAACTGCTGGCAGATGCACTATTGCGTTTCGAAGATGCGAAACGTAGCGGAACCGTGTTGACGCCGCAGCAGTTGTGTCCGGATCGGCCGCAGTTGTGGCCCGAGATTGTTCGCGTTTTGTCGACGAGCCCGATCATCGAACAGATGCTCGACACAAACCGAGATTCAGTCCCGCCCGCTCCCGGACCGATCCGTTTGCCGGAAATTCCAGATTACGAGGTCGAGCGCGTGCTGGGCCGCGGCGCTATGAGCGTTGTGTATCAGGCAAAACACGCGAAGCTTCGGCGGCGCGTCGCGCTCAAGGTGTTGCGGATCACAGCGAGCCTCGATGACGAGGAGCGTGCTCGTTTTCAGGCGGAAATCAAGGCCAATGCCCGATTGCAGCATGCGAACGTCGTACAGATCTACGAAGCCGGGGAACATGCCGGGTCGCCGTATCTGGCGTTAGAGTATGTCGAAGGCGGCAATTTGCGCGAGAAACTGGCCTCAGGGCCATTGCCGCCGCATTCTGCGGTCGAGATCGTGAGACAGCTTGCCGACGCCGTTCATGCTGCACACACGGCAGGAATCGTCCACCGCGACCTCAAACCGGCAAACGTGCTGTTGACGCCGAACGGCCAGCCTAAAGTTGCCGATTTCGGCCTGGCGAAATTGCGCGCGATCGACGAAGCCGACACGTTGCGAGGCAGTGCAACGCATACGGGAGCGATCCTTGGCACGCCGACCTATATGGCGCCGGAACAAGCTTCGGGCCGTACAAGCGAAATCGGACCTGCGACGGACATCTACGCGCTCGGCGCAATTCTGTATGAGTGTCTCACCGGCCGGCCTCCGTTTCAGGCCGCATCGATGTTGGACCTGCTCGAATTGATTCGGCAGGGCGATCCAGCATCTCCGCGCATGTTGCAGCCGCGATTGCCGCTCGATCTCGACACGATTTGCATGAAATGCCTGAGCAAAGAACCGGCGCGGCGCTATGCAACTGCGTCCGACCTGGCCGAGGACTTGCGACGGTTTCAGATCGGTGTACCGATTCATGCTCGGCCTGTTAGTTGGATCGAACGCGCCTGGAAATTCACGCGCCGCAACGCAGTGTTGGTCGGTGGAGTAGCGGCCACAATCCTGGCGCTTTCCGTTGGACTCGTTGGAGTGGGCATTGCTTATGGGGAGCAGCAGCGGGCGAAGAAACGGGCGGAAAGTGCCGAAGGGGACCGTCGCCGGGCCGACTCCGCGAAGATTGTGCAACTGGCCAAAGTGCAGATGCTGTCAGGCCGTTGGAACGACGCACTGTTTTGGCTGGATCGAGCGCTCATGGATGGCGTCGATGATCCTTTAGCTGTTCGATTCTTGCGCTGTCAAGCGCTGCTCGCATTGAATCGCCCCGAATCGGCCGACGAATTATCGCTATTGGAACGGCATTCAACTGAGCGGCCGGAACTGGTGGCCCAGATTCAACTGTGGCGCGGCGACATGGTATTGGGCCGGGATGATGCGGCAGCGGAACAGTTGCTGCAAACCGCGAATGCCAGTGGATTCTTGGACGAGGTCGATCGAGCGTATGTCGAGGGCGTATTGGCAAAGAATGCGACGACGCTGATCGACCGCCTGGAGTTTGTTGTCGCCCGGCAGCCGAACCGGCTGCGAGCCAATTTGCTATTGGGTTTCACCTACTTCTGCCTGGGAAAAAAGCACGATGTCCGGCTGGCGGCGGAACGAGTTCAAACGCTCCATCCGGATGACTCGTTCGTCGATGTGTTGCACGCGTTGGTGGCGGCGCTCGACATGCAGCAAGCGGAAGTGGATCGCCGACTAGCTCGCGCGGCATTTCACTTGCGACCGGATCATTTTCGAGTGCTCAGCCTCATTTGTCAAATGGTTGCACGGATGGCCAACTTCGATGACTTGATGCACCGCGACGATCAATCAGTCAATGCCGAGATTGCGAAGGTAGTGCTTGCAGCGATGGCGGGACCTGCCCCAACTTCTGCTGCGAGCGAAATGCAGCATCCTTTCCCGATTCCTGTTTACTTGAAGAAGGCGATGTTGCCGTTGTTGCAAGTGTTGCCGTTGGACAAACCCGATCAGCGAACCATGATGCAGGTATCCCTGCTTTTGCGAATGCCGGGCACATGGGTGCGGTTTGTCGAGCCGTTGGAGCGAATCACCAGCGTGCATCCGGAAGGTATGTTGCTGGTGCTGAAGGCCATGGCCCTGAAAGAAGCGAATCGATGGGACGAAGCGGAGACGGCGATAGACGAAGCGCTTCGGCGTCCGGCGATCTTCAAGATCGAGGAGTATGCGACGATAACGGCCATCGGAATCTGGCATTATCAGGCAACATCGTCAACCGGTTGGCAACGACTTTTCGCCGGCGCAAAATCGTTGGTCGCGCTGCGAATGTTGCGTTTGCACAACGTGCCTCTTGGCCACCTCGCCGCGTTGGCCCCCGTCTGTCTTGAATTGAAACAGTTTGATTTGCTTCGGTTCATCATCCGTGCCATGCGGAGCGGACAGGCACAGGATCGCCAGGCTCAATGGGCGATCGGCAGTGCGGCGTACCAGGCCGGCATGTGGTTGGAGGCGTTGCCTATCCTCGAAGGACTGCAAAAGTCGGCTCAAGGAAATGAACGCAAGTTGCTTGATTCCATGCTGGACCGGATCCGAACTGCAGTTCGAAAAGCAATCGGCCAGTGAAGTTGCTTCGAATGCAGTCTGAATCGGGTCGGCAAAGCTCGATTTGAGGCTTGATCATGCGCAATTGGCCGCACGTTGGAATCGAACGAATTGGCCAACAAGGCATTGCAGCAAGTTGCCCAACCTGCTACGATTTCCTCGACTTCCAATTTGATTGTCACCGTGAGTCCAAGGAAGGACAACATGCGCGTTGCACTGCTGTCCCACAATGCTCGTTACGGCGACGCCATCGGCCGGCAAGTGGCGGCAAAGACCGTCTTCTTCCGCGATCGCGGCGCCGACGTTCGCGTCTATGTCGAGTGCGCGCATCAATTGCATCCCACGCTTGATCCATTCGTCCAGGTCGTCGATGCCGCCACGCCGCTATCGATCATAGCATCCGATATACGTCCGTGCGATTTGGTGAGCGTCGAATTCGGGCAGCATTACCGCCTCGCCGAAGTGATGCCGCTGTTGGCAGGCGGCCGAGCTCGCGTGCTATTCGACTATCATGGGGTGACGCCTCCGGAGTTCGCAGCGGGCAATCGAGAAGCATTGCGGGCCGGTCAACAATGGCGGGGACTGTCTTGGTTCGCCGACGAAGTGATCGTTCACAGCCGATACATGCAGCGCGAGCTGACATCGGCAATCCGCATGCCGCTCGAACGAGCACGAGTGGCGCCGCTGTGGGTTGAAGCCACTTCACGTTCGTTTACGTCGTCTCGATATTTGCAGCGCCGCATTGGCAACGACCATGCACAAGTCGCTCTTTTTGTCGGCCGCGTCGCACCGAACAAGCGAATTTCGGTTCTGATTGAGGCATTGGCCCACCTACGAACGAGCTTTCCGAAGCTACACGTCGCAATCGTCGGCAACGCGGAAGGCGCATACTCCGAGGAAGCGGATCGCTGTCGAAAACTGGCGGCCCAGCTGGGTGTGAGCGATCGTGTGCACTTGATCGGCGCGATAAGCGATGCCGACCTGGCGGCGGCATACGCTTCGGCCGACCTTTTCGTCATGCCGTCGGTGCACGAGGGTTTTTGCCTGCCGGTGCTCGAGGCGATGGAGCATGGCGTTCCGGTGATCGCTGCCGCGGCAACGGCGCTGCCGGAAACGCTTTCCGGCGCTGGCCTGTTGTTCGAACCCGACGATGCCGACGACCTGGCCCAGCAAATGACGCGAGTGCTGGGCAACAACAATTCGTCTTCCGAGATTCGTTCCACTCAAAAAGTCGCCTTCGTAGTGCCCGACTATGGATCGAAAGTGCTGGGCGGCGCCGAGCGGTCGATGCGCTCGGCGGCACTCGCCTTGTGTCGCGCCGGATGGGAAGTCGAAGTCTTCGCATTGGGCAGCGCCGACTCGTACGTCGTCGAGGACGGCGTTCGCGTCTGGCGGTTCACCGCAGAATCGTTCGAATCTTGCAGAGTACAAGAGACGGACGCCGCCCGAATACTCGAATCACGGCCTTATTCCAAAGCGTTGCTGCTGCAGCTGCAGGAGCGAGCCGGCGAGTTTGCCGCAATAATTACCGGTCCGTACGGCAGCGGTCTGGCATGGCGCGTAGCACAGTTACTGCCGGCCAAGACAATTCTCGCGCCCTGTTTTCACGACGAGCCGCTGTCGCGAACACGCATGGTCCGCGAAACCTATCGCCGCGTGGGCGGTCTGCTGTTCCACAGCCCGGAAGAAAGGAATCTATCGCATACCGAGCTTGGAGTGAGCCTGCCCAACGACGTCGTGATGGGCGCCTGTCTCGAACCGATTTCGACTTCGCAGCGGCCGGTCGCCGGTCGTCGACCGTACGTGCTCTATGCGGGCCGCTACTGCCGCGAGAAAAACGTGCCGCTGCTCTTGGATTGGCAACGCCGCTACGAGGCAGAAAGGCCGGGGCGATTCGACTACCTATTCGCCGGCGGCGGCGATACGCCGATCCCGTCTACTTCTCCCTGGCGAGACTTGGGTTTCCTTTCCAATGACGAAAAAGCCGCGATGATCGGTGGAGCTGCCGCGCTCGTGCAGCTCTCTTGCAACGAATCGTTGTCACTCGTGGCGTTGGAAGCCTGGCAACAGGGTGTGCCCTTGATTGGCCATCGGCAGTGCAACGTCGTTGCCGGCATGGTCGAACGCGCCGACGGCGGAGTCTGTGTCAGCAACTACGAGGACTTTCGCCGTTGCCTGGACGATCTGCTGGAACGCCCTGATGCCTGGCGAAAATTCGGTCAGCACGGGCGTGCGCTCGTGCGAGATGAGTTTGAGTCGCCAGAACTGTTCGTGCAGCGCATCCTTGAAGTGTTGGAAAACGCGTCGGTGCCGTTGGTCGATCTTATGCATCGTCGCGGCCGTCAGCGAGCGACAGGATTTCGCCCCGACGAGTGGGAGCGATTTTACTCGGCGCTCGTCGATCGTGTCCTGCACCAGGAGCCGCTGGGTCCGAACGAATCCGTGCATGTGCGTCCGCGGGGCGGTCGAATGACGATTCACGCTCGCGCCGTGCAGCGCAAGTTGCCGATGGAGATTGAAAACACCGGCAATGTCCCGGTTGCAAACAGTTTGCTGCGGCCAGCGCTGCTTTGGTCCATTGTGTGTACGGAAGGCGGGGAACCGGCGGCGTCGCCGGCAGCGACTCGATTGGCCGATTGGCTCAACCCGGGGCAATCCACGCCGATGTTTCTGAAAGTGCGTTTGCCGGAATTGCCGGGCGAGTATCGCCTGGGCATCGCTCTTCGCCGTGAGGATGAAGCTGCACCTGCGATTGGCGATTGCGACGTCCAATATCCGTTGATCATCGATGACACTGAATCGACGCAAAAGAGCGACAGCCTTCTGGATCGCCTTCGCGAGGCTCTGGCCGAGGCAGAACGCCTGCAGGATCTGCCCGACAATTACACCGATGTCACCACCGGTTCGCTCGCCAAGATCAAGCAACGCGTCAAGCAAAAGCTTCTGCACCAATTCAAGACGGCATACGTCGACGTTCTGTCCCGGCAACAAACCGACTGGAACCGGCAGATGCTGACCGTCGTGCAGGAACTGGCGGAGTGCGTGACGCTTTTGGAGCACACGGCCGTTGTCGGTTCGGCTGGCGACCCCGCAAGCGACCTCGCGAGGCTGATCACCCGATTACAACGCGGCGTTCGCAATGCGGTAGATCGAATTGAAACACTCGAAGAGCGCGTGCAGCGATTGGAAGCGCTGGCCCGGCAAGGCGCTCCGGCAAGGATGCAGGAGTGAAGTCATGCGGTGTCTCGTCACCGGCGCAGCCGGTTTCATCGGTTCGCACTTATGCGAACGACTGCTCCAGTCCGGACATGAAGTGATCGGACTAGACGCCTTTATCCCGTACTATCCGCGCACGCTCAAAGTCGCCAATTTGGCGGTCGCGCAGGCACATTCTCAGTTCAGTTTTCTGGAAATCGATCTACGGCACGACGACCTGAGCGGCGCCGTACGCGGAGTCGAAGCAGTTTTTCATCTCGCAGCCATGGCGGGCCTGCCCAAGAGTTGGACAGACTTTGCACTATACGAAAGCTGCAACCTGACAGCGACGCAGCGACTCTTGGCCGCGTTCGATGGCGCCCGTTCATTACGCCGATTTGTCTATGCGTCAACGTCGTCCGTTTATGGCCGCTACGCGACCGGTGATGAAGGATTGCCGACGCGGCCTATTTCACCCTATGGCGTTACGAAACTGGCGGCAGAGCAACTTTGCCGCGCTCATGCAGAGGAGTTGGGGCTGCCCCTGACCGTGCTGCGCTACTTCTCGGTTTACGGACCGCGACAACGGCCCGACATGGGCTACCACCGCTTCATCGACGCCTTGTTGCACAGCCAACCAATCACCGTCTTCGGCGACGGCCAGCAGGTCCGAGGCAATACGTTCATCACGGATTGCATCGACGCAACGATGCTGGCGCTTCAAGCGATGCCGGGCGAAACCTACAACGTTGGGGGCGGTGAAACAGCGAGCGTCTGGGATGTGCTTCGCAAATTGGAAGTCCTCACGGGCCGAAAGGCGAATGTGCAGCAGGCGCGGCCTCGACCCGGCGATCAGCGCTCAACTTGTGCCGACACGACACGACTGACCCGACACCTGGGGTGGATGCCGCACGTTCGATTGGACGATGGTCTTGCCCGGCAGGTGGATTGGCAAAAGAGTCTGGAGCAACCGTACGCAGACACGGTAGCGGCCTAAAGCGGATGGCCGATCTGCCGAAGCAGGGCGTCGGTCAGCACGAACGGGGACTTTGGGATCGCGGCGAATGTGAACGTGGCGATCAGGTCGCGAGGAGAGACAGGGGAGATTCGCGGCAGCCAACCACAGGACCAGGCCAGGAGGCCGACGAACTCTTCGGGCGTTACGCCGGAGGATCGTAGAGTGGAAAGTCGAGTGTCGCCGTGTCGTTTAGCGAGGCGACGGCCATCGGGACCGACGACGAGTGGTACATGCGTGAATCGCGGCGGCGTTAGCCCGAGCGCGTCGTACAGCAGAAGCTGACGAGGAGTCGATGCAACAAGGTCGTCGCCGCGAATGACTTCGGTGACGTGCATCGCGGCGTCATCGACGACCACGGCGAGTTGGTAGGCTGGGGTGCCGGCCAATTTCCACACAACGAAATCACCGCCGGCCTGACGTAGATCGATGTGGGTGAGGCCAAGAAAGCCGTCGACAAAAGCCTGCGAATCACTCACTCGAAATCGCCACGCAAACGGCGTACGGCCCAGTGACGCGGCGTCCGCAACGCGTCGCCCGGCACAGCTGCCGGGATATGCCGGACCCTCGTTTTCGAGATGAGGAGCGCTGGCGGCCGCCTCTATGTCGCCGCGGCTGCAGGTGCATGGATAGACGAGTTCGCGCTTTTTGAGCTGCTCCAGCGCGTTCTTGTAAAGGTCGAGTCGGTCGGTTTGCACAATGGGACCGGTGTCCCAATCGAGGCCGAGCCAGGCGAGGTCGTCATAGGTCTGCTGGACGGCCCAGGGTTTGATTCGTGGCGAGTCGATATCCTCCAGACGTAGGACGACGTGGCCTTCGACTTGCCGGGCAGCCAGCCACGCGATCAGGTAGGTGCGGGCGTTGCCTACATGTTGTGCCCCGGTTGGCGATGGCGCGAGCCGGCCGACGTAGGCAGAAGATTGCGACATCTGACTCCCAAGGAAGGGACCGCGACGATGCTTTACCTCTTGATCGGTTACATGTTCTTGTTCATCCATCGCCCTTTCGAAATCTGGCCTTGGCTGGGCGACATGCACATCGAGCGCGTCTACATCATCTTAGCGGGAGCATATTGGCTGCTGTATCCGAGTAAAACTCTGCTGCTGTCGCGGCTCGACCTGGGCATCGCCGGATTCTGCGCCGCCGTGCTGATTGCGTTTGTACTTAGCCCCTGGGGCGACAAGGGGCAACAAGTCGTCGAAGACTTCTTCAAGATCGTCGTGTTCTACGGACTCGTAACGACGGCGCTGAATCGACCTGAACAATTAAAGCGGCTCACGTTCGCGTTTCTCATGATCATGTCGCTGTACATGCTCCACTCGCTGTGGGAGTATCGCAACGGCAGGCATACGTTTCGCATGGGAATTCAGCGGCTCATCGGCGTCGATACGACGCTGGGCGACCCAAACAGCTTTGGCGCTTCCATCGTATACGCTCTCCCGTTCGTGCGGCTCTTTTGGCTGACCAGCGTGAATCGCTGGATCCGCACTTTCCTTGTCGGTTACGTCGGCCTATCGGCCGTGTGCATCGGCTTGACGGGCTCACGATCATCGCTCTTGGGTCTCATTGCCTGGACCGGCATCGTCATCCTGCAAACGAAACACCGCGTTCGATACCTGGCGCTTGCCGGACTGCTCGCCGCAGCCGGGTTCGTCGCACTTCCCGGCGACCTTCAGACGCGTTTCGAAACAATGATCGATCCGTCGGTCGGCCCCGAAAGCGCTCGAGTTTCCGGGCAGGGCCGCCTCGACGGTTGGATCAAAGGCTTCGCATTGCTGGAAAAGTTCCCATTGACCGGATGTGGACCCGGCGTCTGGCGGCCTGCCACCGGCAGCACCATCGAATCGCACAGCCTCTACGGACAACTGATGGGCGAACTCGGCGGCGTCGGCATCCTCGCGTTTGGGGCGTTTCTCACGCTGGTCATCATGCAGATCGTGCGGATGCGCCGGCAGTCCCGGGGAATCGACTCACCTGACGGCCGATTCATCTTCCATTTGACCGGTGCAATCGGCATGGCCGTGTTCTTGCTGTTGCTGGAAGGTCTGTTTGGCCACAACCTCTTGCGGTTCAACTGGCTTTGGTACAGCGGGTTCCTAGTGATCGCCGCCAAGGCGATGCGACTCGCTCGAGGCCCGGTTGGTTATGCGACGCCGCTGCCGGCGCCCGCATGGCTCGCGCATCATCTACCGCGGCCTGCGTGATCGGACTGATTACACATTACTACATCGAGTTGTCGAATGGACTTGATTCAGTATTTCACGCGGCACATCGTAGCACCGGTCTGGGCCGCGTGGGAAGGCAGCCGGTACCTGCGGCATTACCGCCGGCTTCGGCGCACACAGTTCGATTCGCCGGACGTAATCGCCGAGCGGCAACTCCGTGGCGTCCAGCAGATCGTTAGCCACGCATTCCGAACGGTGCCGTACTACCGGCATCTGTTCGATGCGCATGACATTGATCCGGCATCAATCCGCAGTTTGTCCGATCTACATCGCGTGCCGCTACTGACCAAGAAGGATTTGCGTGACGCAGGCACTTCACTGGTTTCGCAGGATTATCCTCGTGCCGCATTGCACGAGAAGAAGACTTCCGGGTCTACCGGTGTGCCACTACGCGTGCTTCTCGACGACGCCGGAATGCAGTTCAAGCGTGCATGCACTCTACGAGCCGATGAGTGGAGCGGCTGGCGCTTGGGCCGGCGGGTGGCAAAAGTCTGGGGCAACCCGGAGTATCAGCGACTTGGCTGGCGAGGCCGGCTCCGCAACTCACTGCTCGACCGCAGCACCTACCTTGACACGCTTCGGCTCGACGAATCGGCGCTGGCCGAATTTGCGGAGAAGTTGCGTCGCCGACCGCCCAGCCTGTTGTTTGGTCATGCCCATTCGCTTTACCTATTCGCTCAGTATGTTGCGGCTCGCCGTATCCGCGACATTCAACCGGATAGCATCATCGCAACGGCGATGGTGCTGCACGAGTGGCAGCGGCGCACGATCGAAGACGCCTTCACCTGTCGAGTGACCAACCGCTATGGATGCGAAGAAGTAAGCCTGATCGCGTCGGAGTGCGAGGAGCACAACGGGCTGCATGTGAATGCCGACGGGCTTTACGTCGAGATCCTGGTCAACGGCCGGCCTGCTGCAAAAGGTGATAGCGGCGCGGTAGTCGTAACGGACCTCGTCAATCGAGCAATGCCTCTGATCCGTTACAAGGTGGGCGACGTGGCCGCAATGTCGAGTCGCCGTTGTGGGTGCGGACGCGGATTGCCTCTGTTGGAGCGGTTGGAGGGCCGCGAGGCCGACTATGTGACCACGGAATTCGGCGACCTGGTTTCCGGCATTTCGCTCACCGAGAACTTCGCGATGCAGGTGCCGGGGGTCGCCCAACTGCAGATCATCCAGGAGGCGATTACCCGATTTCGATTTCGCATCGTTCGCAGCCCGCAGTTCGACGTGAAAAGCGAGTTGCAGTTGGGCCGGCTCGTGCGCGAGCGATTCGGGCCGAACACTCGATACGACCTGGAGTTTGTCGATGAAATCCCGCAAGAGGCGTCCGGAAAGTATCGATTCTGCATCTCGCACGTACCGGTGACACTGTGACGATTGTAAATGCGCAGCCGCCGCGCATCAGCATTGTGATGGCCAACTACAACTACGGCCGGTTTCTGGCCCAGGCCGTGGAATCAGTATTGGCGCAGACACATCGCGATTGGGAATTGATCATCGTCGATGATGGATCGAGCGACGATTCTCATACGGTGATCGGCAGGTATCTCGATGATCCGAGGATTCGTTTCCATCCGGTCGATCATCTCGGTCAACCCGGCGCGAAGAACGCCGGCCTGTCGCTGTGTCGCGGCGAATTTGTCGCATTTCTCGATGCGGACGACGCATGGCTGCCGGTGAAACTCGAATTGCAATTGCAGGAGTTCGAACAAAAGCCGTTTGTCGGCGTCGTGTGCACCGGTCGAACGCTGATGGACGAAAACGGCGTCGAATTGCCTTATGTGCAACCGCCGATGCCCAGCGGATTCGTGCTGGCCGAGTTATTTCGCGACAACTTTCTCTGTTTCTCGTCGGTGATGGCGCATCGAACGGTCTTCGAGCATGTCGGCGGGTTTGATCCGTCGCTGAACCTGGCCATTGACTATGACCTGTGGTTGCGAGTGGCTGCACATTACGAAATTGCCTGTCTGCCGCAGCCACTGGTCCGTTATCGCGCCGGCCATGCCAACTTGTCGCGGCGGCTTGGCGAACGGCTCAAGACGGCGCTGTTGATCATGCGGCGATTCGAACGGCGGCCTGCCGCTCAGCACCTCAGCCCGGCAACGCGACGAGCGGCCTATGCAGAGACCATGTGCAGCATGGCGTATGCATTGCGGCCGTTCTCTCGTGCACAAGCGGCGGGCTGGTTTTGCCGGGCGCTCGGCCAAAAGCCGTGGCATCGTCCGGCATGGCGCGGACTGTTCAGTCTGGCAATTCCAAGTGCACTTCGACGTCTGTTGCGGCGATTGACATGCCGTAAGGCCGATTGGGACGCAGCCTACGCCGCGCCGCAGAACGACCCGCGAAATGCTTGACGAAAGGCTGCCTGTATTCTCTGCATTTTGCTTGCGTGCCGGCGCGGCAAGCAGTACGCTCAAAACAACTGAATTCACTCGTGGAGGACTGACCATGTCACAGTTCACTCGGCGCGAATCCCTCGGTATGATCGGGGCGCTCACGGCCTATGGCCTAATCGAAGGTTTGTTCTCGCGCGATCTATTCGCCGGCGACGTCAAACCGATCGTTGGCGCATGGTTGACCGACCTGAACACACTTGGCCAGGACCTCAAGAACTCCAAGATGAAGGACGTACAGTTTCAAGTGAAGATGGAAGAGCTTTATCGCAAGGTTGATCTGGCTGACCTCGTCAAGCACGTCCGACTGGATGAACTCGCCGCAAAGACGAAGCTGCCCGACAACGGCGCCGCCAACATCGGCATCGACTTAGCCAAGATCGAAGGCGCTCCTTCCAAGCCCGTTTTCGGCCGGCAGATTTTCGCCATGAAGAAGGGCCGCTCTGTTGTCCCGCATGGCCATGACAATATGTGCACCGGGTTCATTATCTTGCGCGGCGAGTTTCACGGCCGGCATTACGATCGGCTCGAAGATCATGCCGATCACTACATCATCACGTCAACCGTCGATCGGACTTTCAAGCCGGGCGAAGTCTCGACGATTTCCGATCACAAAGACAACGTGCACTGGTTCGAGGCGACGTCGGACACCGGGTTCATCTTCAATGTCCATGTCACTGGGTACGATCCGAAATGGCCGCGACCGACCGGCCGCGTCTACGTCGATCCCAACGGCGAAAAGCTATCCGGCGGCAAGGTCAAAGCGATGAAGATGACCTCGCGCGAGTGCCACAAGAAGTACGGCTAGAATCTTGTAACGGCAAAGGGCGCTGGGTCGACGTGCGGCGTGGCGCCGGAGATCATCTCGCTGACAAGCCTTCCCGTGGCCGGCGCCATTGACAGACCCAACATACCGTGTCCTGCGGCGATCCAGACGTTGTCTTGATTCGGCGTCGGGCCGATCACCGGCTTGCCGTCGTAGATCATTGGCCGCCAGCCCCACCATTCTTCCTGCACTGGTTCTGCTTCCGGCTCCAGCAAGTAGTGACGAGCGCCTTTGCGTAGCAGGTCCAACCGGCTGCGATTCATCGTGTCGTCATAACCTGCGAATTCCATCGTCGAACCGATGCGATAGCCACTTTGCATCGGTGTGATTGCCACGCGATGCTCTTCGAAGATTAGCGGCGTCGCCGGGCATCTGGCCGGCCGCGGCATCGTCAGCGAGTAGCCTTTGCCTGGCTGAACTGGTACACGAATTCCCAACGCCTGATGCAATAGCGGTGTCCACGCTCCGGCGGCGATCACGACCGCATCGGTGGGAATGTTACCGGTGGAAGTCTCGAGCGATTGCACCACGCGGCCAGTGGAGGTGAAGTTGCGAAACTCACATTGTTCGTGGATCACGACGCCGCGTGCCAGCAAGTGATCGCGAAACGCAAACATCAGTTTGTCTGGCCGCAGATGCGCGTCGCAATCATAGTGCCAGCCTCCGGCGAGGCCTTCCTTGAGCGCCGGCTCGAATTCGTTCAAAGCCGAGCCGTCGTATCGAACCGCGCCTACCTGAAAGCGGTCTCGCATCAGCTGGTCGGTTGCCGCGTAATGCTCATGAGCAGCCTGCGTCAGAAAGACGAACAACATGCCGCGTGCTTGCCATTCAACATCGAATCCTGGTTTTTGCAACAAGTCGTCGTAAAGCGTTCGCGACGATTGCAGCAGCGCTTGGATGGCCGCGCCAGCTTCGAGCATCGCCTTTTCGTTGCAACGGCGCGCAAAACCCCATAGCCAGCGGAATAACTGCAAGTCGAATCGAGGCCGAACGGTCAGCGGTGAGTCGGGTTGCATCATCGCGCGGAGGATATTGCCAATGGCGCCGGGCCCCGCGTGCGGCAAGACATGGCTTGGGCAGACAAAGCCGCAGTTGCCATGAGAACAGCCTCGGCCAAAAGCGCCTTTCTCGACAATCGTGACACCGCAGCCGATTTGGCGAAGGTAATACGCGCATGCCGCTCCGATGACGCCGCCGCCGATGATGACGACGCGACGTGTTTTCAGATTGCGAATTTCGGGTTGAAGATTGGAAGGCACTCAGCAAGCTCCCGCGATTCTCAGGTCTGAAATCTGAAGCTGACAATCACTTATCGGATTCCGTCCTTGAACGGGTCATTAGGATCAAACAACAAAGTCGCTTCGCCGGTGACGAAAGCCGATCCGGTCACACTGGGGATAATTTTGCCTTCCGCGATTCGAACCGAACCCTCAAAGACACTTCCCAGGATGCTCTCTTGTCGCCAGGACTCGCCTTCGCGGAGCTTGCCATCGGCATATAGGCAGGCGAGTTTGGCGCTGGTGCCGGTGCCGCAGGGTGAGCGGTCATACGCTTTTCCCGGGCACAGGACGAAGTTGCGGCTGTGGTTCTCTGGATCGCGCGGCGGACCAAATAATTCGATGTGATCGATGTCCTGGCCGCCTGCGCCGGTGATGCCGTTTTTCGTCAGCGCTTGGCGAATCTTCCATGTGTAATCGGTAAGTTGTTCCACGTTGTCAAGTTCGAGGCGTTGGCCATGTTCGCCGACAAGAAAGAACCAGTTGCCGCCCCAGGCGACATCGCCGACGACGCGGCCAATCCCCGCAGCATCTACGGCGACGTCCTTAGCGAGTCGGTAGCTTGGAACATTTTCGATACGAACCCGATTGGCATCGAGCAATTCGAAGGCCACGACTCCCACCGGCGTTTCAAGGCAATGCTGCCCTAGTCCGACGCGGCTCATATGCGCAAGCGTCACGGCAAGCCCGATGGTTCCGTGCCCGCACATGTGCAGCACGTTGACGTTGTTGAAAAAGATCACGCCGGCGGCACACGTCGGATCGACCGGTTCGCACAAAAGCGCCCCAACGAGCACGTCCGAGCCGCGAGGTTCGTTGACGATGGCCGAGCGCCATAGATCGAACCGCGAACGAAAGCGCTCGCGGCGCTCTGCAAGAGTGCCGATGCCGAGGTCCGGCCCGCCGCTGACGACGACACGCGTCGGCTCCCCGCCGGTATGAGAGTCAATGACCTGAATACGTTGCATGGGTGAAGTCAAAATACGATTTCTCGCAAAGGCGAAGCGAATCTGAGCCTCAACCGAACTCAATCAACCGCCAAGATACCAAGATCGTCAAGATTGAGAAGTACGGCTCTTTGGCGTGCTCGGCTCCTTGGCGGTTCCATTTTTTGTCGCACGCCGCGACGATCTTGGCGTCGCGGCGCGAGTACTTTTGTTTAGTGTCTCGGCTCGACGCCGTGCAAGTGACGCACCAGGAAGTCCATGCGCTTGCGGGAGCCGTAGGGCGTTTCAGCGGCACCGTGCCCTGCGCCGGGGACAATCAGGAAATCGAAATCCTTGTTTGCCTTGATCAATGCGTTAACCACTTGCATTGTGGAGGCCGGATCGACGTTGCGGTCGAGTTCGCCGACGATTAGAAGCAACTTTCCTTTGATCTTGTCGGCATGAGTGACGTTCGACGACTCGGCATATTGCGGGCCGATGGGATAGCTCATCCACAGTTCGTTCCACCAGACTTTATCCATGCGGTTGTCGTGGCAGCCGCAGTCGGCGACGGCGACCTTGTAGAAATCCGGGTGCCGTTCGAGGCCGCCAAGTGCGTTCTGTCCGCCGGCCGAGCCGCCGTAAATGCCGACGCGCGTCAGGTCCATCTGCGGATATTTCGCGGCAGCAGCTTTCATCCACAGAATGCGATCTGGGAAACCGGCGTCGCCGAGGTTCTTCCAGCACACGTCGTGAAAGGCCTTGGAACGTTGGCTGGTACCCATGCCGTCGATCTGCACGACAATGAAGCCGAGTTCCGCGATGATCTCCGCGTTGCCGTAGAGCGGGCGAAACCCCTTCGGAACGAACGCGCCTTGAGGACCGGCGTAGATTTGTTCGACGACCGGGTACTTTTTGTTGGGATCGAAGTTGGAAGGCCGCAGAATGATGCCGTAGATGTCGGTCGTGCCGTCGCGTGCTTTGGCGACAAAACGCTCCGGCGTCTTGCGTCCGGTCGCAGACAACGCCGATGCATCAGCGATCTCCAGGTTGCACACCTTCTTGCCGTCGCTGACACGGCGAAGCTCCGTGACTGGCGGCATGTCAACGCGCGAGTACGAGTCGATGAGGTACTTGCGCGATGGCGAGTACTCAATCTGATGCGTGCCGTCGCCGTCAGTCAACAGGGTCGGACCGGAGCCGTCGAACGACGCTCGTGCATAGTGAACGTAGTACGGGTCCTGCGCCGCGTGAATGCCGCCGGCGGTAATCCATACTTCGCGTTTTTCCACGTCGAGCCGCTCGACTGAGCGAACGATCCAGGGCCCCTGCGTGATACGGCACTTGACGCTGCCGGTCTTGGCGTCGATCAGATACAAATGGTTGTGTCCGTCGCGCTCGGACATCCAAATGATCTCCTGTGATTCCTGCAGGTACTGGTAGTACATCTTGTGTGCATAATCGAAAAACGTTTTGCACTCTTCGTTGATGATCGCAGAAACGGATCCGTCAGCTGCAACGGCAATCACGCGAACGACTCTGTGGCCCCGCTGATTGTAAACAAACGTGAAGCGGCTCGAATCACGGTCCCATCGCATCGATCGAATGTCGTACGGGTTTTCGAACAACTTGTCGCTGACCGCGATCGGCTTTTGCCCGACGGCGTCGAACATCTGCGGCTTCGTCACCGGCAGGCGATCTCCCGGCTTGTAATAATTGAGCGTCAACAGCTTCGGCTGCACCTGATCGCGCGGCGACGAGTCGACGATGTTGATCTTGTGCTCTTCGCCACGCCGCGTCCGTTGCGCGATTAGTCGCTTGGAGTCGGGCGACCAGTAAAACGGACTCGCATAAAAATGATCGGCGGTGCCGTCCTTCGTCAGCGGCACTTCCTCTTTCGAGTCGAGCTTACGCAGAAACAAGTTGGAGTCCTTGATGAAGGCTTGATACTTCATGTCCGGCGAAGTATCGCCGGCGCCAGCAGGCGGTCCGAATCCACCGCCGCCGGTGCGAGGCCGCCCGGGAAACTCGGGCCTACGTGGGGCGGTCGGCGTCGTGGGCAGTTTGTCCTCGACGAGCGAATAATCCGCGAGCGAAAGCCGCCAGGTCTTGCCGCCGGCCTCGAACCACGCGTTCGCCGCATCGTCGGAGAACGATAGTTTTTCGAGTGGCAGCCGAACTCCAGACGTCTCTTTACCCAGGGCTTTGGTCAACGAAGCAGCAAGCTTGGCATGATCAAAAGCCGGTTTGCGTACCCCTTTCTCCGCATCGACCATGATGTACTCGCGCCGGCCTTCGGCGAGGTCGTTGCGGTACCAGAATCGCACGTCGCCGGCGAGCCAATGCGGTTCAATTCGGTCCTTGAATACGTTGCCGGCATATTTCGTGCGCAAGGATCGGGCTCGCTCATAGTCAGCCGCGCTGCCTTGGGAGAGAGCCGTAAGCGGCATGACGCAGAGGACGGTCGTCGCAAACGCACACCGCAAACGGGCATGGGTGCACATGTGGATTCTCGTGAGAGGATTATGTTGGTTTTGGCCTCGTTGCTATCGCCTTGCGGATTACCGCCAGCACTTCTTCGCGCTCGCGGCCCACGATCGGCAGCCGAGGCGGCCGGGTCAGTTCGGAACCGTAGCCGCATTCCTGGACCGCGAGTTTGATGTACTGCACCAGTTTGACATGCGTATCGAGGTGCAAGGACGGCGTGTACCAGCGATAGACCGCGAGCGCTTCCGAATTTTTGCCTGCCATCGCGAGGTCCCAAAGCAGCCGGTTTTCGGCAGGGAAGGCATTGACGAGTCCCGACACCCAGCCCACGGCGCCCAACAAGATGCTTTCGAGGACCAGATCATCGACGCCGCAGAAGAGGATGTATCGATCGCCGCAAACGTTCTTCAGGTCCGTGATGCGGCGAACGTTCTCCGACGACTCTTTGATGGCGACGAAATTCGGTTCATCCGCCATTTCGGCGAACATCGCCGGTGTAATGTCCACCGAATACGAAACCGGGTTGTTGTAACACATGATCGGCAAATCGCTGGCCTTGGCCACGGCGCGAAAATGGGTCATCGTCTCGCGCGCGTCGGACTTGTAGACCATCGCCGGCAGCACCATCAGTCCGTCGCAGCCGATTTTCGCCGCATCCGCAGCGAACCGGCACGCCAGCTTCGTCGAACACTCGGCCACTCCCGTCAGCACCGGCACCCGCTTGCCGATGTGACTGACCGCGGCTCGTAGCACTTCGAGTTTCTCCGAATACTCCAGCGAGCAGTTCTCGCCGACCGTGCCGAGCATGATCATGCCGTGCACGCCGGCGGTAATCATCGCGTCGAGGTGCTTGAGCGTCGCGGGCAGGTCGAGTGAAAAATCCGGGTGAAAATGGGTCACCGCAGCCGGGAAAACGCCTTTCCAATTCACAGCCATTTACATTTCTCCAACGAGCAACGTCTTACAGGATGTCGTCAAAATACAGATTCGGCCCGGCTGAGGAGTCGATTCGTTGCAATTTCCGGTTTCCAAGACAGATTCGGAATACCGCTGATGGAGAGCCATTCCAAATTCTCAGACAAACGGAGGCAATCGATGAAAGCGCATGTTGTATTTCGAAATCGAATCCGAACTTCGCTCGAAGCCCTGGAGCGCCGCGACGTGCCCAGCAGCAGCGTCGTGGAATCGGGAGTACAGCAGACAGGTGAAATGGCTTCAACCGCGCCCTCGACCGATTTGGAACTCTCCGACTGGCTGGCGCAAAAAACAGCGGACTTGAAATCGTTGAACGCCGCTATCGACCAGCGTTCCCAAGTGATCGCAGACATCGGCGGCGATCCGAACCAAACTCCCAGTACTGAACCCGGCAACGCGACTCTCGACGAACTCTGGCAGAACACGAGTTCGCGATTGAACGATCTGCAACAGGCGCAGAACCACATCGAACGCGCCGCTATTTTGCTCCAGGCGGCAAGACTTCAGCAGGAAGAGGCCGCAGCGGAAGTCACACGACTCTCGGCCGGAACCAACAAGCTCGCTGAACTCAAGGCACAGCAAAAGGCAGCGTCCCAAACGCTCCAAGGCGTTCAGCGCGATTACGATGCGGCATCAGCACGGGCTCGCAGGTTGTCAGGCTCCTTAGTTGCCAAGAGCGCCGCCATTCGCGCGAAGGAAAAACTGAGCCAGGAACGTGCTCACTACCAGGCGACGATGTTTGCATTGACGCCGCAAATCATCGCCGCGACTCGCCAGAGTCGCCTCGACGCGAGACCGTTGGCAAAGGCACAGTTGGCCCTCGAACGCAGCAAAACCGCGACGGCAGCGGCAGCAGCAGATTATCACGCGAGTGCGGCCATGGTGTTGCAAGCGCAATTTGAAGCTCTGTCGGCATTGCAAACTGAGCGAGCCGTCCTGATCCGCGAACGAGATCGCGTTGCTGACGATCAGGCCGCTATCCAGATTCGGCAGTTCGAGTTGAAACTCGCCCGATTTGAATCGCGACTCGCCGCCGCACCCGATCCGGTCGACGACCAAGACGAGGTCGCTGTGACAATCAGTGCATTTTCGATTTACATCGATCACTCAACCGAGCTAAGAGGCCTGCAATTGGAGCTCGGAAATTTGGTTTCGGCGATTGCGTCGGACCGGTACGAGTCTCGCTTGACGGCTCTGTTCGCCCGCAGTTATCGCGCCGAGGGATTCCTGCAGCAACGGCTGGAACAGATGAACCTGTCAGCAGATCAGCTTCTCAAATCCCTGCGATTCACCACGGAGGACAAGACCGACCCGGCTTCGGTCGAGTTAGGAGACGACTCGCGAGAAGCGACCGTGCTTTCGACGCCCGTGCGTTTCAACTTTGCCGCGTTGGAAGGGCAAAACACCGGAACGGCGTTTTTCGAAGTCGCGGGCCTGGGCCGCGTGCAAGCACAAGGCAACGAGGGTTTGCAGATCATTAACGGCACTCTCGGCTGCTGGGGACGAGGCGACGTGAGCGTGGCTTTTGTCGACGGAGCGCAGTTCGTCCAGAGCATCGCCTTGGTCGACGGCAGCGGCGGATGGGTCGGGGCGACGGTAACGGTGACGCACAACGGCGAGTCACGCAACATCGAAATCGCTCATGGCGGATCGGTCTTCATCAATCAGATGGCCGACTCGATTCGCGTGATGCCGAATCGTAACGGCAAGTACTCGATCAGTTCGGTGACGTTGCTCTCTGCCGATGCCAATCACCCACTGCGGTTGCCGGCAACGCCGCCAGCAGCAAATTGGGACGAGGCCGCCAACCGCGTGCAAGCGCTGATCGACGCACGTGAGAACGTGTACTTGAGTCCGTCCGGCATCACCGCGAACACGAGTTTCCGAGTGTTGGCCGGCAATCCAAACAACCGCAGCTTCGTACTGTACCAGGTGCGGGGTTCCGGCAGAACGTACGACATTGTCAACGTCGGCTACGTGCACACGACCGGCCGTGTCGTGCCACTGCCGGAGGAACATTATCTTTCGGAACCCGGCGGGCTGATTCTCTTGCCGACGGGGCTGTCGCACTTGCCAAACAACATCGTCGTGACCGTGCACGAAACCGGCGGAACCGGCACGAGGCAGTTCGAGGTCGTGACACGAGTCGGCGCCACTCTCGATGAAGTGTTGCCCGTGAATCGCGTGCAGATGCGGGCCGACATCCTGTTGCTGCGCAGCCGCAACGCATCCGAAGGTTGGGGCAATTACCTGTTCGAGGTCGAGGACCGCGCCAATGCGGTCGGCATCGGTGCCGTCAATGTGCTGGCAAATCTACGTAATGAAGGCGCCGTCGGCGGTTTGATCAAGGTCCGCTTTCATGTCGGCGCCAATGGCGACGAAACGGACCCGGTCGTCAAGGAGATGGAACGATACTTCGCCGGCCTGCAAGGCTTCTCGTTGTCGGCGACGGTGCCGATGCAGGGAGGAACGGATCGGGTCGGTCCAAAGATCACGATGGTGATGATCGCGCCGGACGGCACTCGCTTCATCGTCGGCAGAGGTACGCAGCTGCCACAGTCGGCGGATCGACGGGTTGCAATTGTCCGCGACGGCGTACTGCAGGGGTTTACGTATGTCTCGCGGCAGCCCGATGCCGACGAAACGAATCGACTCGAACGCATTGCTGGGCGAATGGAGCGAGCGCTCGGCACACATTTCCAGCGAACATCGCGAAGCGCTGACTCTGAAACAGAATCCATCCGCAGCCGCTATGTTGCGACAGTCGAGAATCCGGTTCGTGAGATCGACGAAACCGTTCGCGTAGCCGCTGTAGGCCTTATGGACATACAGCGAGTCGCTGCATTGCACTTGGCGGCGCGACCCGCCGTTCCAGAGCTGACATTCAGCCAGGCGGTACAACTGGCGCCGCAGTTCGAGCGGGCCGCGTCGCAGTTGGATTCGATCCAACGGCAATGGAAGTCGGATGTCGTACGGTTGTCCGGAGCGGGAAGCACGCTTCCTATACGCGGCATCGAACCGCAATTGACCGAGGAACTGCTTGCAGAAGTTGAGCGACTGGTCGGCACGGTTCCAAACGAGTACGCCCCGATCGATACGTTGCTCGGTTGGGCGACGACGATCGGCCATGAAATTCTGGAAAAGACGATCACGGCTTCGAGCCGCATCATGAGGGACCTGAGCCAGGACATGTTAAACATTACGAAGTCCGAGGCGAGCTGGAACCTGCGGAACCTTCCTCACCTGAAGAAACTGATCGGCGATGTGGGGCGCGCGTTGACCATTCTGGATTTCATGCGCAGCATCTACGACCATGACGCCACGGAATCGGTGCATTCGGGCATCGAGTTGATGATCAGCCTGTCCAGCAGCGCTGCCGCCGCCAGTTTGGGGGTACAGTACATGCTGCTTCGTACCAATCCGATATTGAACTGCATGTTGGATGAGTACTTCAAAGGCAATCAGCCGGTCTGCCGGCCTCGCGGTACGTCCGGCCCCGTGTTTCACGCGTGATATTTTCAGCAATTCGACGGTTTCATTGGCAGCGGGAAGAGTCGGATGTCTTCCCGCTGCCGGTGCGAATGAAAACGATCCCTTCCGAAACCTAGCGTGTCGCCTGCTTTCTCTGGCGGATTCGGCATTCGGTGCGTATCGTAGCCTGCACAGTCATTCCAATGCCCCCGTGAGGAGCCGTGCCATGAAACTGGTCCGCTGGTCCGGAATTGCCTTCGCAGCCGTCGTCTTGTTCGCCGCTGCATTCATCGGGAAAGAGACGCAGCCAGTCGGGGCACAGATGGCCGACGCAGCGAATGCGCTCCTGGGCACAATGACGGCGGAGCAAAAGGCAAAGGCGGTCTTTCCGTTCGACAGTCCGGAACGCGTCAAGTGGGCGTTCGTGCCGAAGCAGGACGAGCAGAAACGCCCGACGCGCAAAGGCCTTCGCCTCGAAGAGATGACGAAAGAGCAGCAGGAAGCAGTGATGAAGTTACTGCGAACTGGCACGAGCGACAGCGGATACAAGCAGGCAGTTGCGATCATGAGTCTGGAGTCTCTGCTCGCGGAGTTGGAAGGCCCGAAAGGCAGAATGGTTCGCAACACGGGTTGGTACTTTACCAGCATTTTCGGCACACCTGGCGCGAAGGGCAAATGGGGCTGGCGCATTGAAGGGCATCACTTTGCCGTCAATTTCACCATTGTGAACGGCAACGTTCAGTCAGCGACGCCGGCATTCTTTGGCGCCAACCCAGCCGAGATCAAAGCCGGCGCCAATCAAGCCAAGCGAACGTTGCCCGAGGTCGAAGACAACGCCCGGGCCTTGTTCGCCTCGTTGACGGACGATCAAAAGAAAGTCGCTCATCAGTCCAAGCACTTCGCGGAGATTCAGGAAATCCCGGCAGCGAAGGTCGGCCCTCCTGTAGGGCTGGCGGCATCCGACATGAAACCGGAGCAACGCCAGTTGCTGGAGAAACTGATCGTTGCCTATGCCGAGCGAATGCCCGACGAGATCGCCAAAGCCCAATTGAAGGTGGTAACGGACGGCGGCTTCGACAAAGTTCACTTTGCGTATTCGGGCGGCACGAAATCCGGCGAGGAATACACCTATCGAGTGCAAGGACCGGCGTTTGTCATCGAATTCCTCAATGTGCAGGCGGATTCCGCGGGCAACAAGGCAAATCACATTCACAGCGTGTGGCGCTCGTTGCCCAGCGACTTCGGGCTCAGTGCGCGCTAACGAATTGGTCCAATCGCCGACGGGAATTTTGGGATCGATCTTATGCTTGGGCCGATCTTTCACATCGAAATGTTGCTTGGCGGCCGGCGAGGCCGCCAGTACTGGTTTCGATGGTTCGTCGCCGGCATGTTGATCCTGTTTCTGTTGTTTCATTACGTCGAATACATGAACGCGATGAGTACCGGCGAACGGGAAACCGGCCGTGTGCCTCCGACCGCCGCCAGCAACTTCGCCACCGATTTCGTGTATTGGGTGATCGTCCATCAAATCTTGATCATTTTGCTGGCAGGACCAGTCGTAACTGCCGGCGCCGTCACGGATGAAAAAACCCGCGGCACCCTGCTGTATCTTTTCAGCGCTGATCTCAATGCTTGGGAAATACTCGTCGGCAAGCTGCTCGGCCGGATGTACGAAGTGTTTTTGCTGATTCTCGTGACACTGCCGTTCATGTGTTTCATTGGCGTGTGGGGAGGCCTCACGCCGCTCGCGCTCCTGGTGATCATGTTGAGTCTCTTAGGGCCGATATTCGCAATCGGCAGCGCCAGCCTACTATTCTCAGTGTGGTGCCGGCAAACGCGCGACGCCGTCGTCGGAATGTTTGCGGTCGGCGGAATCCTGGCGCTTGTCTGGTTCGGCATCCGAGCGCTCGGCGGGCTTGGTCCGTCGTGGTCCGGCCTGAGGACCTTTGCCGACTACTTCCACCCTATGCACGTTGCTGCACCGGCGCTGACGAGCGCTCCGCCGCGCGAGATGTTTGCCCACCTCCTGGCGACCTGGATCGCCTGGGGTCTGTGCGGCGCAGCCGCCTTCGGCGTCGCCGTCTGGAGGCTTCGCGGCGCCTATTTGAAACAGCTGGAACACTCCGGCAAACAGGGCGTGACCGCCATGTTGGCGCCGAAACGCGTCACGGTCAGCGATGAGCCGCTCACTTGGAAGGAACGGCACGTTGACGGCATCGCGCCGCTGTCGCTGTTGAAATTCATCCCGCGATGGTTCGCTTTGCCCGGCATCGTGATTCTTACCATTTCTTTGGTCATTACGTTGGTGAGTGTTCACTCAGGCATCGCATTTGTGGATGTGTTGACCCTCTTCGTGACGTTCGACTTGCCTGCCCTACGCAATCTCAATCCGGTGCACGTCAACGGAGCTTTCTTCTCCCTGGGCATCATCGTGCTGGTTGTCGCCAGCCTCGTCGTCGGCATCCGTTGCTCTGGCACGATCTCCGGCGAACGCGAAAAGCAAACCTGGGAAGCGCTGCTGTTGACGCCGCTCGAAACACCCTCTTTGATCCGAAACAAGCTTTGGGGCATTCTGGGCGCCAGCGTCCCATACGTGTTGGCATACACGTTGCCAGCGTTGACCATGGCGACGATGGTCGGCCCGGAACAGGGCTGGGTCATGATGGGCGCCGTTGCTACATTCCTCGTGGTGTTCGCTCTGGTGTTTCGCAAGCGGCTGGATTCGCTGGCTGCGTTCGGCGTCGCGCTCGTATTCGCCGTCGTAGCCGTCGCGTTGTCAGTTTTCTTCGGCGGCGCATCGCTCTTTTTGACCCTGTTGACCCTCTTAGTGACCATCATGTCGCTTTTCTACATGGGCGGCGCGGGCGTCTGGTCTTCGGTGCGATGCAGCACGTCCTGGCGAAGCCTACTTGTGACGTTGGGCATCGGTTACGTCGGCGGGCTGATTCTGTGGGTGGTCACGTTGCCGGTCACCGCAATCGTCGCCTTCTTCGTGTACATGATCATGGAAGCGCTTGCCAAGGCCGACGCACTGCTGGGGACGCAAGTTGCAGCATCGATCGGCAAAGCCGTGAACTGGCCAATCGTCGCGTTTATCGCATCCTGCATCGTACTCGCCGGCGTGTTCCTGGGCGTGCCGTGGTGGTTCCTGAAGAACGCCGAGCATCGCGTGGGCCACACTGAACGCACCCGCATCTGGAAGGCGTGGGAAGAACCGCGGCCGCGACGCAAACGCCGTATCCGCAAGCTCAAGCAGGAATCGCAGGAATGACTCGGACTCAATTCTCATTTCGCGACGTCCATCGAACGAATCCAGTCCTCGAGTAATCGAACGGCATCTCGATCGATTTCGCGCGTCGCCAGCGGCGGCATGTGGCCTTCCTTGCGATTCGCAATGCGATGGAGCAACACCGATCGCTCTGGACGGCCCGGCACAACGAGCTTCGCATCGGTTAGGCCGAACGTGTGGTGCACGGGTTTGACGTCGAGCACACGAAACTTGTCGTTCGACGCCGTGAATTCGAGGTCCATCTGAGCGTTTCCGCCGCCGGCTTCGACATGGCAATGCGCACAATTAGCGTGCAGGTAGGACCGCGCTCGCGCATTCAACGATTGTTTGGCATCGTACGGATCGACCAGCTTCTTGTAATGAGCCGGGTCCATTGAGAGCATTGCTGACTGCCCCGGCGTTTTCTGGTTGCCGGGGGTGTTTTGCCGTGAAACGAACTCGTTAATTTCCTTCTCCGCCTTGCCGACAGACTTGAGCGACTCGCGAATCGAATTCCTCGCGTCCTCGGCCCAGTTCATTCCGCGAATCAAGTTGAGGTGCTCCAAGACTCGAAGCTGATTGTCCTTCACGCCGTTGTAGTCGTGTTCACGGTTCATCTGCAGTTCCGTCAAACCAAGCACGTAGTTCGCGGCCCGGCTATGGCATACCATGCACTCAGCGCGACTCGGATAACGCCAGTTCACCTTCTTCTGCCCGTCGGGGTGCTTTCGGGATCGTGGCACACGAACGACGTACTCTCGGTCGGCACCTTTCGCTTCGACCAGTTCGGCGTCCGACTGTTCGTCATTCCAAACGTAGGAGTAGCCGTACCATTCGCCGTGTTGTTTTGTCAGAAACCGCGTCTCGATCCACTTCCGTGACGCCGGATCGCCGGGTTCGGTTTCGAGAGCGAAAGACTTGACCAAGACGGTGAGATCGGGGAAGTTCCAGCCGCGTGTCCGCGTCATGTCAATCTTTTGATCGGACGGCACGAACATGAAGCGTTCCTTATGCGCTCCGTCGGACCAGAGCGGCGAATTGACCGAATACGGAATCACTCCCGCTTTCATGCGATGGCCGGCCACTTTCTCGAACAGGCCGCTGTCGCTGAGCTTGCGAGGAAACGTCGACGGCGGCAGGTCCTTCGGCGTCGCGACGAAGGTGTAGAACGCGCCTTTGCCCTGACCGCGATGATCGGCCACAAGCAACTCGCCGTCGGCATCGACTGCGAAACCGCTGATTTGCAAATGCGAGTCGGCCAGCTCCTTGTGCCAGACCGGCTTCGTGCCGTCGTGCTTCATGCCCCAGATTTTGCCGGTCGAATAATCGCCGTAGATATACGCACCCTGCAGCTCCGGGAATTTCTTGCCGTAGTAGACGATGCCGCCCGTCAACGATCGGAATTCCGAATGATGATGCTCAATCGTCGGCTTGACGATTGGCGCCGGTGCTGCCTGACGGTTCGGGTAGAACGGATGGCTGCCCTCAGTGACGCTCCAACCGTAGTTGTCGCCTTTCCTGACGAGAAATGCCTGTTCCCAAAGGTCCTGGCCGTTCTGTCCGACCCAGATGTGACCCGTCTTTGCATCGGTGGTCATCCGCCAAGGATTGCGAAGTCCGATCGCCCAGGTCTCCGGCTTGGCATCTTTCATGTTCACGAACGGATTGTCCTTGGGCACCGAGTATTGTTTGTTCGCGTCAGGATGATCGACGTCGATTCGCAATACCTTCGCCAGTAGCGTGTCCATGCGTTGGCCCACGACATTGGTGTCCGAGTCCGATGTGCCGTCGCCGGAAGTGACGTACATCATGCCGTCGTGGCCGAAGCAGATCGCAGCACCATTGTGACCGTCCGATTCCCACTCGATGATCACCGCCGCACTCTTTGCGTCGAATGCATGGGGAGGTTTGCGGTCTAGACGATAGCGGGTCACGCGCGTCATCTTCTTCTCGCCTTTGCGGGCGCCGTTGCTGCCGATGTAAACGTAGCCGTTTTCGGCGAATTTCGGGTGGAAGCAAATGTCGTATGCCGTGTCCGACAGGTCCATTAGTTTCTCGGCTTCAACGACGCCGGCATGATCGCGGAAACGCGCCAGGCGCGTCGGTCCGTAGGACGCTTGCTGATCGATGATGAGGATGAGGTCAGCGCCAGGCTGCCGGCACGCCGCTATCGGAAAATCGAGCTTCAGTTTTCCATACCTGCGCTCCATCCGATACGGCGGCGGCGGGTCCGGTGCGCCGACGACCGTGCAGCCTGTCACCGGCACACGCTGGGCGATGCCGTATGGTCTGGAAGTCTTGGTGTCGGGACTGATGAACCTCAAGCCGGCATAGCCTTCGTGAGCGTGAAAATTCTCCGTCTTGAGCGGTGCGCATGTGGAAGTCTCGCCGCCATCTTTGCGGCACAGGGCAAATCGCCACTCGTCGCCGGGTCCGGGGCGACCGCCGGCGCGCAGCAGGTTCCGCCAGGCAATGCACCCTTCGATGGTCCAGCCCTTGTCCCTGTCGCTGTTTTTGTTGAGTGTGCCGTCGATCGTTGCCTTGGCGTTGACTTGAAAATCGGCGTCTCGTCGAAAGCGAGTGTCATCGACTCGTTGCGGCCAGAACATGCCGAGCAGTGCGCCCGTCGGTGATGCCTGAAACTCATAATAGCCCGGCTTGTCGATTGCGGGCTTGAGAAACAAAAACAATTGGTCGTCATTCTCGGCGACATCGATGTCTTCCATCTCGGCCGCGAAGTAGAGATGCTCGCGATCCCACAGCAGCCGGGCCTTGGTCGCGGTGCCTACCGGCCTGGCTTTGTCTTTAAGCCAGGGAAGGAAAAAGGAATCGATGACCTCTGCATGTTTCCACGCAGCGTCGTCGAGTTTCCCGTCGATGACAATCGGCGTATCGGCCCAGCGACACTCGAACGTGTCCTTGGGCCATTGTTTCAGAGGCGCCGGCACATCGGCGGATGCGGGCAGCAAGAGCAGGCCGGCCGTTGCCGTCGCCAGACATAACGTCATGATTCGCAAGAGTCGATTGGGCATGGATGAACCTGATCGGATTCTGAGAAGACCGTTTTGGCGAGATTGCAACTGGCAACATTGTAGCAAAGCAATCGCGGGCTGCAGCCGTCGCTTGCGGTGGTCAACAAAGCGCCCCATCCGGTTTGCGTTCCACCAAATCCGACGCTGGCGGAACGGCCGGCGATTCGGTACGCTGCCTTTGGGACATGCATCGATTTACTTTCACAACTGTGATTCTCCTCGGGTTCGCCGTTGCTGTACCTGCTCAGCAACGGCATTGGGCCTACGTTGCGCCGCGACGGCCGGCATTGCCCTCAGTTCGCAACTCCGGCTGGGCTCGCACGCCGATCGACCGATTCATCCTCGCACGGCTCGAACGCGAAGGCCTGAAACCTGCGCCGGACGCCGACAAGATCACGCTGTTGCGCCGTGTCAGTTTGGATTTGGCCGGCCTGCCGCCGACACCGGCCGAAGTGGACGCGTTTCTGGCGGATCGAGACAGCGATGCTTATGAACGCGCGGTGGACCGCCTATTGGCTTCGCCGCGATTTGGCGAACGCATGGCGCATCGCTGGCTCGATGCGGCTCGCTATGCCGACACGAATGGCTACCAGAGCGACGGCGAGCGCATCATGTGGCGCTGGCGCGATTGGGTGATCAACGCCTACAATGCCAACATGCCGTTCGACCGGTTCACCATCGAACAGTTGGCCGGCGATCTTGTGCCCGGCGCTACGCTCGATCAACGCATCGCCACAGGTTTCAATCGCAACCACCGAGGCAACGGCGAGGGCGGAGTCATTCCAGAAGAATATGCCGTGGAGTACGTCGCAGACCGAGTCGATACCACGGCAACCGTGTGGATGGGGCTGACTTTCGGCTGCGTGCGCTGCCACGACCACAAGTACGATCCGTTCAAGCAGAAGGAGTACTATCAGCTCTTCGCTTATTTCAACCAGGTGCCGGAACATGGCCGGGCGATCAAGTACGGCAACTCGCCGCCGTTCATTCCGACGCCGACGCGCGACCAGCAGGAACGCCTGCGACAACTAGACACAGAGATTGGAACGGCCCTGTTAGCGATTCGCGCTCTTGAGCCTGAAATCGGGCGAATGCAGCTTGAATGGGAAAGGTCGATCTTGGATGCGGTGCCGCGTCGATGGACGCCGACGCGCCATCAGCAGGCGCATCTGCCTCTTTATGCAAAGGGTCGTTTTCGTGACGGCGCACCTGCATTCGTTCCCGGCGTCGTCGGCCTCGCCGCCTCGTTCGACGGCAAGCGATTCATCGACATGGGGGACGTTGCCAACTTCGGTTTCTACGACAAGTTCACACTCTCCGCATGGATTTATGCAGGGAGCGAAATGGGCGCCATCCTATCGCGGACGCCGGAAACGCCGCGAGCCGACGGCATCGACGTGCGCCTTCACCAAGGCAAAATTCAATTCAATCTGGTGAAGCGTTGGCTCGACGATGCCTTGCGCGTCGAAACCGCGGCGAAGATCGCATTGAACAAATGGACCCATATTGCCGTCACCTATGACGGTTCACGCCTGGCAACGGGCGTTCGGATTTGCATCGATGGCCGGCCCGTCGAAATCACGGTTCTCCTCGACGAACTCAATCAGTCGTTTGCGACGAAAGAGCCGCTGCGCGTCGGTTCCGGCGGCGGACCCGACAGTCGGTTCCGTGGCCATATCGACGATGTCCGCGTCTTCTCGACCGCGTTGTCGTTCGAAGAATTGGCATGGCTCGCCGATGCGGAACTGATTCAGCGAGCAGCGGAAACCGGGCTGAGCGCGCGAACGATCGCACAAGTCGAGAAGCTCCGTGCGTGCTTCCTCGACACTGCTGCGCCGCCTGCAATTCGAGCAGCATATCGGCGCGTCGTTGACTTGAGGGAACAACGGCAGAAGCTCATCGAGTCCTTTCCGACCACGATGGTGATGGAAGATATGGCCAAGCCGCGCGATACCTTCGTGTTGACTCGAGGTGAATATGACAAGCGCGGCGAGAAAGTGTCGCCGAGCGTGCCCGAGGCGCTGAGAGACGCCTCGCGAGCGCAAAAAGTAAACAGGTTGGAAATGGCGCAATGGCTAGTGTCCAATGAGCATCCATTGACCGCGCGCGTCGCGGTCAACCGACTGTGGCAAATGCTGTTCGGCGCCGGCATCGTCAAAACCGTCGACGACTTCGGCGTTCGCGGCGAACGACCCAGCCATCCCGAACTACTTGACTGGCTGGCGACGGAGTTCATCCGCAGCGGCTGGGATACGAAGACCATGTTGCGCCTCATGGTTACCAGTGCCACGTATCGGCAATCCTCAGCGATTTCGGATTTCGGATTTCGGAATGCGGATTCATCAATGAATCCGCATTCCGTTGATTCGGATAATCGGCTGCTTTCGCGCGGGCCGCGCTTGCGGCTAAGCGCGGAAGCCATCCGCGATCAGGCGCTGTTTGCATCGGGGCTTCTGGTGAACCGCGTCGGCGGGCCCAGTGTGAAGCCGTATCAACCGGCGGGTTTGGGCAACGAGCTCGGCGCCGACCCGTACGTTCAAGATCGCGGCGAGGACCTGTACCGCCGCAGCTTGTACACCTTCTGGAAACGGACGGTGGCGCCGCCGAACATGATGGCGTTTGACGCTGCCGGCCGCGAGACCTGCGTGGTGCGCGAATCGCGAACGAATACGCCGTTGCAAGCGCTCACACTGCTCAATGACGTTACATTCGTCGAAGCGGCGCGTGTTTTGGCTCAGCGCGTCATGCGTGAAGCGAATTCACCTGAGGCGCGCTTGAGATTGGCGTTTCGTACGTTCGTCGCACGAACGCCGACGGACGCCGAGTTGCAGGTGCTGATCGCGGGGCTTAAGGCCCATCTCGACGATTTCAAACGAAATTCGAAAGTCGCGGAGAAGTTCCTGGCTCAGGGCGAGTCACCACGGCCGGCGAACATCGAATCGGCTGAGCTTGCCGCCTACACCGCCATGGTCAGCATCATTCTCAATCTCGATGAGACGATCACGAAAGACTAAACGCAGCCTCGGAGTCCGCTCCGACGTGTTCCCTTGCCTGGACTATCGCCATCGCGATACCGGGGGCAACGACAGTCGCGGAGTCTTTGTTCAGCGTGCAAGAGACTTGAGATCCATGTTGCCGGGGCAAGGGTAAAATAATTCCCGATGTCTGACCAACTAAAATGCTGCTCAAACGGTTGGAGGGGCACTCAAGGGAAATGGGCGAAACGATCGCTCGTTTCAAGTAAGATAAATACGGACAGGATGAGAAGCGAGGAAATTCAATGACTACTCTTATTCTGACAATCGACGATCATCGGGCCGAAGCATTACGAAGCGCCGCCTCCATTGCTGGGGTCAGCGTGGAAGATTTTCTCCGACGCGAGGTCGATGCCTTGATTGATCGACGCAAGGAAGTCAATCGAGCTGTCGCCGAAACTTTGCGTGAAGACGCGGAACTGTATCGCCGGCTCGCTCAATGACGCCGATTCTCAGCGAACATGCGATCATCGACCTGCATGCCGAACTGATTCGTGAATTCGGCGGCTGTCTTGGAGTGCGCGATTCCGGCGAGCTCTCCTCGGCAGTTGCACAACCAAATATGACATTTGACGGTCGTGATCTCTACGAATCTCCCGTGCAAAAAGCGATCGTTCTTGGCTATCACTTGATTCTCAGTCATCCGATCCTTGACGGGAATAAGCGTATCGGATTTGCAGCGTTGGTTGTGTTTCTCAAGTTGCACGACTACAACATCGAAGCAACAGTCAGCGAAAAGGAGGCGATTGCACTGGGAGTTGCTGCGGGTACGTTACGCCGCGACGAGTTACTGACTTGGGTCGAATCGCATCTCGTTACGCGACCCAAAGCACCGTCCCATGGAGAATCTTGACGATGCCTCGCGAAGCGATTGTTACCGGCGGCAATAACGACGACCCGCAGCGAGACAGCGCCCTGCGCCCGAAGTGGCTGCGCGAAGTCATCGGGCAAAGGGCGGTCGCGCAGCGGCTGCAGATTGCCGTCAACGCCGCCAGGAAACTTCGTGAACCCGTATCGCACATCCTCTTCGACGGGCCGCCCGGCTTGGGAAAAACCACCTTCGCCACAGTGCTGCCGAACGAACTGGGCACGTCGATCCAGATGACCAGCGGGCCGGCGCTGTCCAAGCCTGCCGATTTGTTGCCGTTTCTGACTAATGTCGAAGAAGGGTCGATCTTGTTCATCGACGAGATTCATCGCATGCCGCGAGTCGTCGAAGAATTCATCTATCCCGCGATGGAGGATTTTCGCATCGACATCGTGCTTGGCGAAGGCGTCAACGCCCGCACCATTTCGATGCGGCTGAAACGCTTCACGCTGATCGGCGCGACGACGCGCAGCGGCATGTTGTCGAGCCCGATGCGCGACCGCTTCAAGATGCACGAGCATCTCGAATTCTATACGGTCGACGAACTTGCCGAGATTATCCGCATCAATGCCAGGAAGCTCGACACGTCGATCACGGATGATGCAGCGATGGAGCTTGCGAAGCGCAGCCGGGGCACGCCGCGCGTCGCGAACTCCCGTCTCTATTGGGTGCGAAACTATTCCGCCAGCGAAGCCGACGGCAAGATAACACTCGACTTGGCGCGGGCAGCACTTGACATGGCCGAAGTGGACCGCGAAGGACTCGACAAGCAAGATCGCCGTTATCTGGAAACGTTGATCGGCGTCTTTGCCGGCGGGCCGACCGGCGTCGAAGCGATGGCCGCGACGATGAATCTCGCCGGCGACACGCTCAGCGACGAGATCGAGCCGTATCTGTTGCGGGAGCAATTCATCATTCGCTCGCCGCGAGGACGGGTCGCCACGCCGCGCGCCTGGGAAATCCTGGGCAAGACGCAGCCTGCCGAAGGAACCAGCGGGACGCTGTTCTCGTGACCAGCAGCGGAATTACACTTCATTCGGGTGCGTGAATCGCCGCAAGTAACGCATCGTGTTGTCCTCGTCCCACATGGTCCCGCCGAACGGAGCGTGCATGGGAGTCTGAAGGGGGAGCAACGCTTGCGCGACGGAGGCGTAACCGCCCAACGGTTCCTGCAAATGCCGGTCGATCAGTCGCGGTGTCGCCTCGGCCTGCAGGATGACGGCGTTCTTATTCTCGCTAAATGAATGGGCGCTGGACTTTGCCTGATCAATCGCCGGCCGATCTTTCTCTTGCAGTGCGTTGCCGATGATCGTCAGCCAATTGACGCACTTGAACCCATTCAACATGTGGTTGACTGTCACATCCAAGCTGGCGGCTTCAGCGCCCCAATACCGGTGCGCCCACGCGAATGATTGATTGAACGCCTGAACGGAGTATTTCGGGTTCGCCTGCAGGTAGTAGCCGGCGAAGCCGGACAGACACGGAACTGCATCCGTGACCTCGTCGGCAAAATCTCGAAGGAACTTCAGGTCGACCTGCCAGTCAAAATCGAATCGGAAGAAGCTGGCCTTGCCCGCTTCGGAGTGCGGCTGAAATCCATGGAACATGAACAACCAGGAATCGAGCTTCTTGCGATCGGAAAAGCCGTAACCCCAATGCGTCGTCTGCCGCAGTGCGAGAAGCAGCACGCTCTCGAAATGGTTTCGAGCGGTTGCATTCCAATCGCGGAGCAGACCGTCAAACGTCGAACAGAATTGCACCATCTTCTGGCCGCAGCGGCGCATGTAACAGTCGTAGACCCGCCGCGCTTGCACAGGCCCCGGCGGCCCATCGACGTACAGCACCAGACCGACTTTAAGCTCGACGATCGGCGAACCGTCTGCTGCAGTCAGGCTAAGTGGGTTATTCGCCATAGACATACAGATACAGAATCGCGCTACTCGGGCAGGTTTTGCCGATTCGCTTTTTCGTCGGCGATTTGTTGCGAAAGCCGCTGCAAGTACTCATTCAGGAAGACGTCGAATTGAGGCCAACGTTCTGCCTCGCCGTGATCGTCGAGCCGAACCACAGGCATCTCGCCGCTCGGCGCCGGTTGGGATCGATCGAAACATATCGCGTCGTAAGAACCGGTGCCGCACGCAAAGATGTATCGCCAAAGCGCCGGAAAGAACTCTTGAAACGTCTTCGACTCGTTGGTGTCGTTGATGATCTGTTGTGTCGACAGCAACGGCACGTCGAAGTAGAAGTTCGTGATGCCGTTGTGGACGGCAAGCGCTGCCCGATAGCTCGGCGGCAACTTTATGCCCCAATGCGTTTCGAGATCGGACAGCTGCGCTCCGGTGGCGCCGCCGCTTGCCTTAGGGATGAGCGGCTCTTCCGTAAAGTAGCGATTGCGTTCGACAATCGCTTCCATGATCAGTTTCAACAGAGATTCCATCGACATGGGCAACACCGGTTACGTGCAGCACTTCGAGGCTGTCATCTTATCGTGTTTATCGGGGTCGAAGTTGTTCATGGCCGGGCCTGCCGTCATGTTGACTCGGGCTTCGACCCATTTCAGGGCGCTGATTCCCTCCAACGGTCCGCCAAGCGACGCTGGGATTGTGTGATCCGGGTTGAACTTGCCGGTGCCTCGTCCGCTCGGTTTGGAACTCCCGCCTCCTTTTTTCCACTTCTTGTAGGCACAATTGTCATCCGCAGGATTGAAAAAGCTCATCAGCTTCTCTTCGGACTCGGGCTTATCCACGGCCGCTTTGAACGCAGACTTGAACGACGACAGATGCTGAGCGTACTTCGGCGTGCTTCGTGGGCTTGGCGAGATCTTCTTCAACTTGTCCTTGTTCGCGTTGAGATCGTTGACCATCTGGCACAACTGCGCGACCATGCATTCGTCCCAGTCGTGGTTTTTCTTCTTGTCGTCGCAGTCAATGTTCAGGTCGTACTCTTCCGTCGTCACCGGCTTTCCGAGTGCCCCGCCCATGCACACGGTGTTCATGTGATTCATGGTCAGCTTGTCGGAGAGCCGGCATGCGTTCTTGCCGTCAAACTTGACGTCGAAGGAAAACAGAATGAACTTCGCTTCCTTCATGTTGACGTTGGAAACGACGCCGCCGGCGGTGCCCGGCTCATCTCCCGTACACCGGCTCCATTCCGAGTCCTTGACCGAAATGGAGTTGCCGCCGTCCGCTTTGACCGTCGTGGTCCCCTTCACCAGATCGCTCGACATCGAAACGATAATCGGATAAGGGATCGGCACTGGTCCGGCTGGGCTGGGAGTTTTGCAAACGTCCGGCGCGGTGCTGTTGGCGATGTGATTGCTGCCCTTATGGCACAGCGAATTCATCGTACCGTTGACTTTGACAGTGACGGACATTGGCAATCGCTCCGATTACGCTTCTCGCCCAGCATACAAATACATGCGATTTCTTAACACTTTCCGGACTTACTTCATGGCTTGAATAACGGCGCCGCTGCGTTCACCGCCTTCGGCGCTCGTCCAAATCAACGTCAGGTCGCCGCGGGAGTAGCCTTTTCGAATGGCTGCATCCACCCAGAGTGCGTACAGCGGCCCGGAAGCGGCGCCGACATCGCCCCAACAATCCGCCGGGGCCAAAAAGTCAGACGCATCGGTGAACGATGCGCCCGTCCGAATCGTCGCGAAGCCGTACTCCTCAGATCGGTAGGGTTCGCCGTTCATATCGCACAAGACCTGCTCAAACCTTCGATTGGGCGGCAAGGCAGCGGCTAATTCCCGAAACAGTGCAATCAACCCGTCTCCCCTGCAAACGGTGTCGGTCTTGATGCAATTCGCTTCGCGCGTGGTCGCCGCATTGAGAATGCGAAGGGCGTACGGCAATTGCCACTTCGATGCCGCGTCACGCGACGCCAACATGCAAAACGCGCCGGCCTCGCCTGGAACAAAACCCCATGCGTTGTTGAGCGGTCCGGCGCCGTGGATTTGGTCCTGTTTCTCAAGCCATGACATTGTTTGTGCGTCCAAGTAGGAATCGACGCCGCCGACTAGGCAGAAATCGGCAGCGCCTGAGCGTACTTTTTTCCATCCCTCTACGATGGCCATGGAACCGGCGGCGTGACCTGTCGCGAACGTATCGACGGTGACGATCGTTGCGACATCTCGCAGCTCGATGCGCAGCCGTTCGGTGATCGCCTTTTGAGTGTCGGATGTACGCCCTGGTCGAACGGGCGGCAGTCCGACAACGACCGCGAGAGTCGGCAACTTGATTCGGCGTTCACGCAGAGGCTGAGTTGCTTCTGCCGCTGCTGCCGTCGCAAGTGCGGTCAACCGCTCGATGCCTGGAACGCTTGCTTCGACTGCTGGCACGCGGGCAACGATGAACTTCTTTCCCGCCGCATCGACGAGATACGGGTGTTCGTTGAAGCCGGCGATCCCGGCTCGTGCCGCCGCCATCGTCGCCGCCGAAGTCAAGCCAATCGCCGTGCGTGCGCCTCCGCCGGCAATGACGACATCTCGGCCTGGCGTCCAAGGCTTCATGTTGCTCCTGATCAATTACCTGCCGGATTCAATACCACCTTGCGCGAAACGACCGTCTGCTGCAAGTTGTTGACCCGAGCATGACATCGCAAGCGCGTGTGCCATACCAGGACAACCTGCGGCACGTCCGGCTCCAGCAGCACCGTGTGCAACTCTCCGCGATGCGTCTCGCGATGGCCGTCATAAAAGAGAGTCTCGAAACCTAACGCGACTCGCGGCAGGCGGAACTTCAATGTGCTGCTGGGCGTTAGGTTGACGAGTTCGACCGGCTCGCCGCCCTTAAGCGGCTGCTTCGGTCGTTGATCCTCAGGCGAACTGAGAAAGAAGCGATCGTCAAAGTCGGCCGGCAGCAAAGGGCAGCGATCCTTCTGCCAGGCCTCGTCGTATGTTCCGGCATATTTCGCGCGCGGCTGCCAATGCGGTGCGATGGGGCCAAATCCTGCAGGCTTTTTGCGCAAGTTCACGCCTGAATCTTCGACGTTCGGCAGCATTTGCCCTTCGACGGAGGCGATTCCGATGCCAGCTGGATTTCGCGGTTCCGACTGCGGTTTTTCCGAATCGGCGCTCTGAGGATCCACGCCGCCGTAGCTGCGCTCGTACGTGATCGGCATCTTGACAAAGGGTTCCGGTTCAGAGGCCGTCAGCCCCAACGCGCCTTTCTGCCAGCGTCGATCACCGATGATTCTTAACGACTTGGCGACGTCGCCGACTTTCATCGTCGCCTCGACCTGTGTGATCGGTTTTGCACCGGGTGCGTATGCGTGCCCGTTGAGCCAGATGTCAGTGCTCGGTTTGGTCAAATAGAGATCGGAATCGAACAGCAAGCTTGAGTTCTTCGGATCGCCGCGAAACTTCGGCGTACGAACGACCGGCGATTGTTCTTTGGCTTCAACCGTAGTGCCATCCGGCCGAATTAAGAACGTGCATTTGACGGCGACGAGCCAGGTATCGGCGCCATCGCGGTCGCGATACCAGCTGCAGTCGGCTGCGAAGGGAGTTCGATTGACGATCTTCCACATGGTATTTAGTTGATCTCGACGGCAGCGCCTTTGATTCGATTCGCACCGGACGAACGGCTGAGCACGTAGTTGCCGCGAATCAGCACCTTGCCGGCCTCCGTCAACGTAATGCTGGCCTCGCCGCAACGCAGCACGATTTCCCGCCGGGCCGAAAGCACCAGCCGTTCACCATCGACCTCGGCCTGCACCGGCAGACCCACCGGCTGCAACACGCCCATGATGAGCGGCCTGAGCGGATCGGAATCCTCAAACATTAGTACGACTTCTCGATCGATGCCCAGCTGAGCCGTGCCCACGACGCTTCGCGCCGGGACCGGGGAGCCTTCGGGGTTGCCATTGTAGTCGACGGCCACGCCGAGCGCATCAAAGCGCACGATGCGCCCGACGACGGGCCCGTCGATGCGCGGGGGCCTTTCCATTCGTGCCGGCAATTCGACATCGAGGGTTCGTTCTTCGGTGACGGTCGTCGCTTGTCGTGCGGTCATCGCGTGATCGTTCCCGTTTAGTTCGCGCCGATCTTGCTTCCCTTGAGCGTCAGGTCCTTCGAGGCCTTCGCCGTAATTTTGCCCGAGCCCTGAATGACGATGTCCTTGCCCTTGATCAAGATCGATCCGTCCTTTTTCATCGATATTTGCGCGTCGCCGGTCTTGATCGTGATCTCATCGCCGGCATCGATGATCAGTTTCTTCTTGATCTTCAATGTATCGTTCTCGCCGACGTCGACGGATCGGCTCTTGGCAATCGCGTGAGACTCGGCGCCGCCTATCGTCAGTGCCTGATTCTTGGCGATGGAAGTCGTCAACGAGCCGCCGATCGTTTCGCTTTGCGACCCGCCGACGGTGACGGATCGGGCTGCGCCGACAGTGATCGCCTGCAGGCCGCCGATCGTCACTTCCTGAGCCGCGCCAACCGTGATCGCCTCATTGATGCCGACGGTGTGAGTTCGCATCATGGAGACGGTGACAGACTCGTTGCCGCCGACGGAGCGGGTGCGGTTACCGCCGACGGTGATCGACTCGTTGACGTCGACCGTTTCGGTTCGATTCGCGTGAACCGTGATCGTCTCGTTGTTGTCGACGGTCTCGGTACGGTCGTGTTTGACGTGCGTCGTTTCGTCATGGTCGATGGTCTTCTTGCGGTCATGCCCGACCCAGTGCGTCTCGTCGTTTTCGACTTCGATGTCCTGGTTCTTCTCAGCGTGGATGTGCAGCTGTTCAGCGCCGGCTTTGTCCTCAAAGCGAATCTGATTGTGATTGGCCGCGCCGCCGCCCGTGCTGCTGCGCGTTTGGATGCCGCTCTGCGTTTTGTTCTCCGGCAACGCGTACGGCGGCATCTGGTCTGCGTTGTAAACGCTGCCGATCACGAGCGGCTGATCCGGATCGCCTTCGAGAAAATCGACGACGACTTCCTGGCCGATGCGCGGAATGTGAATCATGCCCCATTGCTTGCCGGCCCAAGGCGTCGCTACGCGAATCCAGCACGAACTGTCCGCATCGTTCTTCCCATCGCGGTCCCAGTGAAATTGCACTTTGATCCGGCTGTACTTGTCGGTGAAAATCTCTTCACCTGGCGGACCGACTACCACGGCCGTCTGCGTGCCGCGAACCGTCGGCTTTGCAGTCGTCCTGGCTGGACGGAACGGCACAGCGAGCGGAGCGCACTCAAAAGAGTTCTCGTACACCAATCGATCGCCCGATCCGCTGCGGTAGTCGGCGGCGAGCGTCATGTCGTGCTCGATGCGCAACAGCACATAATCGCCGTCGGCATTGAAATGACGTTCCAACGTAAACTTGTGGCCGGCTGTGAAGTGCAGACACTTGCTGGCGCCGATGATTCGGAGCGCTCGCGCCTGCTCTTCCTGCAGCCGGATTTCGACCGTTCTCGCGTTGTCTTGAAAGATTTTCTCCAGGTCGGCAGCGCGATCACCGCCGCCCGGTTCAACGCCGTCGAATCGCTGCGCATAGGCGCCGGGATAATCGTACAGTTCCAGTTTGTCGGTGACGCCGGCCAGCTGTAGCTTGTGTGAGATCTTGCCGACCTGCGTGCCGGCCATCAGCTCCTTATTGGCGTCAAGGTGCTGATGGGGCAGCTCGAAACAGTGATCCCATAGCGTCACTTTGCCGGAGCGGATTTCCTGCGTCTTCTCCCAGCGAATGACGCGCAGATCATCGCGTATGCCGCCCTGAACTTCGTCGTAGATTGCCTTGACGGATATCGGAACGTTTGGATGACCGTTCGGCGTATTGGCGAGCGTCAACTTGTGTCCGCCATCGGTGTGCGCGAAGTAGTAGTAGATGCCCTCTTCTTCCATCAGCCGCGACGCAAAGTCGAAGTCGCTCTCGCGGTATTGGACGCAATAGTCACGCGGCTCAAACGTGCCCTTGAGATCGAATTTCACGTCGATGCCTGTAAGCACTTCTTTCAGAATGTCCGTGACGCTCTTCTGTTGGAAGATTCGGCTACGCTTCGTGCGCGTCAGGAGCCAGAACTTCGGCACGATCTCCATGCGATAGTGGGCGAATTCCTGATCCTGCCGGCCGGCGCTGACGCGCTTGCACATGCCGTGGATGTACCGTTTGCCGTCGGGTTGCTCGAGTGTAATGCAGATCGGCTGGCCCAACAGTTTGTCAAACGGCACGTCGGTCGCCGTTTCGGCGATCAGTTCAAGCTCAAATTGAAACAACTGCGAGATTGCCTCGACGCCGCGGCATCGAGTCACCAGCAGTTTGTCGGCGCCCAACGACGTGTCGATCCGCATTGGGCGATTGGCCTGAGTCAGCGCCATGACGACGGCTCCACAGAATTCCGGCGACTTCGATCTTCGATTCGCGTTCGGGATTCTCGCATAGTTCCCGGCTCGTCGCAAGACGCCTCATCTGATTGATGCAGAATCGCGACCAGGAACGGACAATCGAATTGGACCAAACTATAGAACATAAAGCGGTGCAGTCCTTTTCCACTTGCGACTTCGCCGACGTTGGAGAGCCAACTTCATGACCGCCGATGTTCAAACGTTGCTCATTGAGGCCAAGGAGCGCGTGCGCCGCAAGCGTAAACTCGAAGGCATGTTGGCCGAGACCCAGTGCCTGTTGCAGGAACAACAAAAAAGCTGTTCCATGCACGGCGACCGCGTCGTTCAGGAAAAACGGGACGTAGACGACCTCGAAGGATTCACTTTGACCAAACTCTTCTACTCCGTCCTCGGAACCAAGGAGGAACGCTTGGACAAGGAGCGGCAGGAGTATCTGGCCGCGAAACTCAAATATGAGTCGGCACAGGCAATGGTTGCCGCCACAGAGAATGACCAAAAGAAACTGCAAACCGAGTTGAAAGAAGTTGCGAGCGCCGACGCCGATTATGAACGCGCGTTGGAGGAGAAGCGCCGATTTCTAGTCGGGCAGGAAGGCACCGCGGCCGCACAGCTCTTGACGCTGGCCGAGCGCATGGCCAACCTCGACGCCGATGCCAAGGAATTGAACGAAGCGATTTTCGCTGGCGAAGCCGCTCGATCCGCGCTGGATTCCGTGCAGGCCAACCTGAACTCGGCACAGAACTGGGGCGTGTTGGACATCATGGGCGGCGGCTTGATCGCGACGATGGCGAAACACTCGAAGATCGACGATGCCAAGAACGATGCTCAACTCGCCCAGCACGCTCTTCTGCAATTCCGCGAAGAGTTGGCCGAAGCAGGCCAACGGCTGCAGGCATCGCTCGAGGTGGATGGCTTCTCAAAGTTCGCCGACTATTTCTTCGACGGACTGATCATCGATTGGATGGTGCAATCGCAAATCCAAAATGCTTCGACATCGTGCACCAATGCCATCTCGCAGGTCGATGCAGCAGTTGCCCAATGCCGCCGCCGACTTGACAACGTGGTCAGCGACAGCAGCAAACTCAGCGAGGAGCGACGGTCGTTGATCGAAAGGTCGTAATTGAGTCTTGCCGGATCCTATCGCAATCGCATGAACCAGTCACCATCCTTCGGCGGCGGTCCTGGCGGCAGTGCCCCGATGTGCCGAGGCAGATCGAAGCCGCGTCCGGCTGTCGCCAATGGACCGTCCGTTGCGAGCCGCAGGAAGTTCGAGTTCTTGTCGTCCATCGACAAAAACATGATCGGCCCGATGCGATCTGTTGGCACATGTCCTACGGTCGGCAGGTTTTGCGGACCCGGAAGTTTCGGCTCAGCCGAGTACGCATTGTGCCCCAAGCGCCATTGAGCGTTGACCGCAGGATGGTCCGTGGCAAAGAGTTCGATGCCGGTGCCGGACCCGGAGCGCAGGATGTTATTTTCGATGCGAACGGACTTGCAGACATCGGTGCCGGTCTTGTCATTCGCATCGGCAAAGTGCCAGATGGGGCAGTTGGCGGCGTCGATGGTGTTGTTGCAGATGTCGTAGCGATGCACGTGGGCGGGCAGGTTCTTGCCGCCGGCGCGTTCGCGGAAGACGATGCCGTTTCCGCCCTGAATGATGTTGTGCCGAACCGTGACTTTGCCTTCAGCCAACGGCAGTTGCAGGGCATTGCCGGGGGACTTCAGCCAGTTTCGTTGCACGAGGACTTGTGAGTGGAAGTCCTGTTTGAACATTACGGCGCCTTCAATCGCACAATCTTGAACGACGTATCTCCCGCGGCCGATTGAACCGGCGCCATGCCAACCGGCCAACAGAGCGATGTTCGTGCCGGACGGCAGCGTCTGAATGATGCGGCACTTTTCGATCACTACGTCGCCGGCCACCTGAAGATCGACGGCGATGGCGTCGGCATTCGCAACGGGCGACGCAGGTACGACGATTTCGAAGCCGTACAGGCGAAGGCCGTTGGTGCTCGAAAAGATGCAGCCCTGGTAAACCATGCGCTTGTCGGCAGTCTTGCCCCAGAAGTGCCATTCAGGGATTTCGATCCTCGTGCCGACCGTGCTGATCAGCGACAGATCGTCAATCGGCTTCGTCATCCGCGGCGCTTCGCGATACGGTCCCTTGTCCAATACCTCGATCACGTCGCCGTGCTTGGCGGCATTCAACGCGTCGCTGATTCGCGTAAATGCATTCTTGCCGTCTTGAGAGACTTTCAACACGTTTCGGCCGCGCCGCCAGGCATCGATCGAAGGCGGAATCGCGATTTCATCGACAATGTGAGCGAGGTTCTTCTCAACGTTTACATCGAGTGCGATGGCTTTCGCATGGTCGGCACGGGCTTTGTCAAAGTCTCGCAATCGGTTGTAGACTTTGCTGCGGTAGAAGTAGAACGCGCCGTCGCGTTGCTGCAGCTTTTCGGCGTCCTCGTAATCTCGGGCGGCCTGTTCGTAATTGCCGAGCACGGCCCAGGCCCAGGCACGAGCGCCCAATGCCGACGCTCTGTCTTGCTGCGACGGATTCTGCCTCAGACATTCATCAACATCTATCACGCACGCCTCGTATGCCTTCAATGCTAAGAACGCGCCGGCACGCCACGACAGGCTGTTCGCAAGGTATGGCGGGTTGCGTTGAATCGCCTGCGTGAAGTCCATCGCAGACTTGGCGAACTCGCGAACGTGCCAATGGGAAACGCCGCGGCATTGGTATGCCTCGGTCAGATTGGGATCCAAGGCCAGCGATTCGTTGAGGGCAGCGATGGCTTCGGCGTGCTTGTTTTCGCGCTGCCGTTGCTTGCCCTCTTCCAGTTTGCCGGATGCCGTCGGCGCCACGGCTGTTGCGACGTTGAGTCGCGTGAACCAGTCGCCGACTTGCGGAGGCGGGCCCGGCGGAAACGCGCCGACATAACGTGGCAGTTCGCCGCCGGCGCCGGATGTCGCGAGCGGGCTTTCCGGTGCGATGCGCAAGTAGTGCGGATTGTTCAGATCGGCCGACAGGAACTGGGCCGCCGTCACGAAATCGCTGGACGATTGCGGTAGGGCCGGGAAATTGGTCGGCAGCGACTTAGGAGTCGTGGAATAGCAGTTGTTCCCGACCGTCCACAGCTTGGAAATGATGTCGAGTTCCTTGGCGTGAATCTCGATGCCCGAGCCGGCTTGCGACCGCAAGATGTTGTTCTGAATGCGAACTTGTTTCAACGGCAGCGCAGTGATATCCGGCGCCGGGACAGGATGCCAGATTACTGCATTCGCGACATCGATTACGTTGTTGGCGATGAGTAGCGAGGCGGTCGAGTTTTCTTCGTCTCGTGTATAGACCAAAATGCCGTTAAATGACTGGATGACATTGTGCCTGATAATGGTCTCACGGCTCTTTGTCGGGACGCAGATCGCATTCCATTGACCGGTACGAATCAAATTGCGATGCACTTGCAGCTTAGCTGGAAAGGTGTTCTTGAAAAACAACTCGCCTTCAACAACACACTCCTGGATCACGAATCGACCGCGGCCGATCGAGCCTTCGCCTTGCCAACCAAGAAAGAGGGCCGAACAGCGTTCAGCAAGGCCGCCGCCGGATCGGAGGATTCGGCAGTTTTCAACGACGACTTCGCCTGCGGCGGCTGCATCGACCGCATACGTCCAACTTGCATCCGCCGGAATCTGCGGATAGACGATATCCAGACCGGCAAGCCGTAGTCCGTTCGGACACAAAAGATTCATCGCGAAGTACCGTATGTCTTTGGCGTCGGCGCCGGCAAATCGCTGCCACGCAGTTATTTCAATGCGTGTGCCCGCCTCGCTGATCAAACCGACGTTCTCAACCGGTCGCGGCATTCGCGGCGTTTCGCGATACGGCCCTCGGTCCATGATTTGAATGACCTCGCCCGGCTTGACCGCATCCAGTGCCTGCTGAATTGTTCGGAATGGCTGCGATCCGTCTTGCGCCACGCGCAGGATCGTTCGGCCTCGCAGCCAGTACCGCAATGGCGCCGGCGCCGAAATGTGATCGGTGAAGTGGCCCCACTTCTTGTTTGCCTCCGGATCCAACTGCAGCGCCTTCGCCATGTCGGCAGCGGCCTTTTCTGTCTCACCGAGTTTCGAATAGACGAGCGAACGACTGTAGTATGGCTGAGCGACGTTTGGATTGATCTTGAGAATCTCGGCGTAATCGTTGAGCGCTTTGTCGTACTCGCCGAGCGAGGCATAGGCCCAGGCACGATTCGACAAGCCCGTGCCGCGATAACCTGGAATCGGATTGCGCTTGAAGAACTCGTCAGAATCCGCCAGACATGCTTCGAATGCACGCAGATTCAAGTTCGAGTAGGCACGCCAGAAATAAACCTCGGTCGGCGACGGGTGCTTCAGCCGAAGCGCCGCTCCAAAGTCCGCGATGGCTTTGACATGCTCGGAAGTGCGGGCATAACACTGCCCGCGCACCTGGTAGGCATCGGCAAAGTTCGGATCGAGCTGAATCGTCTCATTACAAGCGATGATCGCCTCAGCGTACTTCGCTTCGTCGAACAGCTTGCGACCGGCAAAAGCTTCGGCGGCATTCGGCGCAGCAGGTGCACGGGCCAGCGGATTATAGGTGAACGGGGCGCCGACAATGTCCTTGAACTTCTCTCGCTGCTCGGCAGTAAGGACCTCGTCCAACAAAGCTTGCACCTGGGAATCCGGCCAGCGCGTGCGGGTCGAACCAGGACCACGCGGTACGCCTCGGTCATCGATACGTTTTTGAAGTTTTTGAGTCTGCTGCGGCGTGAGCCGTAACGATTCAACTACATCGCTGTACCGCAACACATGCAATTTGCCGTATTGCGTCGTTTGCAGCGTCGAGCCGTATCGCATTACCTCCCGGGCTCGCGTGTACTGTTCCGGTGAAAGGATGCCGCGCAGTGCGCTCTCATCGATTGTTGATTCTGGGAGTGCCGCGATCTTCTGCTTTTGGTCGTCTGACAGTTTCAATTCCTGTTGCACGCCGTAGTTGTTCATGACGAACTTGGTAAAGCGGAACTCGGTTCCGCCGATGGTCATGCCGCGCGTCGGCCGGTCACCCGTTCGCCGGTCGACGAACAGCGGCCCGATCAGTTCCTTCATCACGGCGTGTTGTGGCGCCGTAAGGAGTTTTTCCATTTCGGCTTCGATCTTGGCGTCGAGTTCATCGACGCGCTCCCGCCAGCCGGCCGGCGCCGGTTGGCCGAAAGCCCGTTCGCCGTACTCAATTCGCCTTTCTTCGCCAAGTTCGTGGATGCGCCTGGCCTGCATTTCGGTGAGTTTGAGCGCCTCGACAACTTCCTGATAACGGAAGATGTACACAGGACCGTTGTTCGGCGTTGCCAACAGCCGTTGCAGCTGAATCTGCCGAAAGCGATTGACCTGTTCCGGCGTCAAAAGTTTTCGAAACTGTGCTTCGTCCAGGTTGAAGGAGCGCTGATCGCGGCTCAAGGGCGGCATGTTGCGAATGATCTCTTTCTGCGCTTCGGTCATCTTCAACTCGGCCTGTATCGCGGTTTCCGACAGAAACGCCATTGGGTTCAAAAAGCGACGATCGCCGACCTTGAATGAGAAGTCCGGCATCGAACCTGCCGGAAGGTCCTTCTTTGGCTCTTCTTTCTTTGGATCGACGGCGACGACAGGTTTCGGAATCGGTTCGAGCCGGACGCGAATGATGGTTTTGCCGCCGCGTTCCAGCGTGAAGTCGCGCGTGACCAGCTTCCAGCCGTCGCTGCCGGAGAGTTCCAGCTCATAGCGACCGGCCTGCAGGACGATTTCCTTCTGCGTCTTGGTGTCGATAATGCGAACTTGCTCTCCGCCTTTTTTGACGACGATCTCGACGTCTTTGTCGTCCGTTTCAATGACAACCTGACCTTGGTTCGTCGTATAGCGCAAAATCGTAGGACCGAAAAACAGAACGATGCTCGCAACGATGGCAATGCCGCAAGCGGCGATGATCCACGGCAGACGCCGTGCAGCTTGCGGCTTGGCGGCAACAGCAACGTCCGCGAACGGTTCCAACGCCGAGGCGACTTCGGCTGGCGTCTGAAATCGCGCTGCCGGGTCTTTTGCCATCATTTTGTCGACGATCTGCGACAGTGCCTCCGGCACGTCGGGCCGGGCGACGCGAAGCGGAGTTGGAGTCTTTTGCAGATGGGCCGCAATCTTGTCCATCGAACTGCCGCCGGGAAATGGCACTTGCCCAGTAAGCAACTGATAGAGCGTGCAACCGAGTCCGTAGATATCGGCACGAATGTCGGCGGTGCGGGCGCTGCGAGCCTGTTCCGGCGCCATGTAGTCGGGGCTGCCCATCAACACGGCATGTTCCGAGCCGCCGTTTGCCGGCTGACTCTCACTGCGAAAACGCGCAAGACCGAAGTCAAGAATCTTGACCGAACCGTTAGCGGCACGGATCAGGTTCTGTGGCTTGATGTCGCGATGTACCATGCCGCGTTCGTGCGCGTGCTGCAGGCCCAGCGCCGCCTGGCGGACGTACCTGCATGCTTCCCGCACCTGCAGGAACCGGCGTTCCTCGACGAGGCGGGCGAGAGTACGGCCTTCGACAAATTCCATGACCAGGAAATGCAAACTGCCGACAGTCTCGGCGTCGTGTGCCGTCACAATATTGGCATGCGACAGCTGCGCCGCGGCCTTGACTTCCTGACGAAACTGTTCGACGGCTTTCGGCCGATCGAGGAGCTCGGGGTTCATGATCTTGAGCGCGACCTCGCGCTCCATCATGTTGTGCCTGGCTTTGAACACCGTGCCCATGCCACCGGCGCCGAGCCGGCCGACCACGCGATAACGTGGATGGTTGGCGAGTTCGTTTGGCAGACTTTCATTCGAATCATCGGCGGGCGTTCCGGTTCGCGCGTTCGCTACGCTAGGTAAGGGCGGCATTGTCGGCGTGTCGCCCGGCTGTCCAGCCTCCAATCCGGAGTGCGTGTCTTGCAGAAGCGATACGAGGCTGTCGCTCGGCAGTTCTTCGACGACTTTGCGGCACGGCTCGCACTCCGTCAAATGCGATTCGATTGCAGCGGCATCCGCATCGTGCATCCGCCCAAGGCCGAAGTCGCTCAATTGGTCATGTGTCGGATGTGTATGCGTCATGTGGCCACCAATTAGCCCACCGCTTATTGCGGGGTGTTGTATGTGGTCCGCTACAAGTGGCGGGTCATATGGAAAGGAATCTGCTGGTCGAAACCTGTCTCGAAAATCTGCCTATTCGAGAAACCCCCGCATTTCCTGGCGAAGCCGCCGCAGGATGCGAGACTTGGCGAGCAGCACGGAATTGACTGAGAGCCCTAAAACTAGGGCCACGGCAGCAGGTTTTTCGCTCCGTAAGACGACGCGCTCGAATGCGTGCCGGGTACTCGCATCGAAATCCGGTTCGATCCGTTTTAGCATTTGGCGGACTAAGTGCCGATCGTGCTCGCGATCCCACAACTTGCTCAGGTCGCTGCCAGGGTCTTCAAGCTTGGCAAAAGCGCCGGCGATTGGGTCAGTCGGCTTTGGGTGCCGATGCAGCGAGCGCCAATGTTCACGCAAGCGATTGACCGTGATCGCCCGCAGCCAGGCGCGGAAGGCGCCGCTGCCGCCGCGCTGAAACTTGACCAGGTCGGTGAAAACGACGCGCAAGACCTCTTGCACGACTTCGTCGCGGTCGAACTCCTGCAGTCCGGCACTTGCCAGCCAGCGGTGCAACAACGGCCGGTACAGATCGTGGAATTGCCGCCAACCGTCGCCGTTATCGCCGGGCTGCACGAGCTTTTCAAGCAGGCTCATCGAAGTATCAGGCATTCACGGCGATTCTAGCCGGATCAAGTGCACGGTACAAGCAACTGCCGGATCGGTAGACGGTTCGCTTCAGGTCTGTTAATCTGAAGCACATCCGCACTCCTGCCGACCGAGTTCATGCATGCTCCATTCGATCCGCTTGATTTTGACAATCGTCTTCTTCGTAACCGCGTTTGGTGCACGGGCGGACGAACGCGCCGAGTTCTTCGAGAAGAAGGTCAGGCCGATTCTCGTCGAGCATTGCTACAAGTGTCATTCGAATCAGCTCACAGAACCGAAGAGCGACTTGCGTGTGGACGGTCGGGCTCAGCTGCTGAAAGGCGGCGCGCGTGGTCCGGCCATCGTACCGGGCGATCCTGTCAAGAGCCGGCTGATTGAAGCGATACTCTACAAGAACGTGCAATTGCACATGCCGCCCAAGGGCAAGCTGCCCGAACTGGCAATCGCCGACCTCTCCAAGTGGATCGCGGACGGCGCCGTTTGGCCGGGCGGCGATGAGGCAGTGGCCTCAAAGAAGAGCGACTTTGATCTGGCCATGAGAAAGCGCGACCATTGGGCCTGGCAGCCGTGCAGCGCAGGAGATTCACCAACTGTCGCCGGCGTCAGTGGAAAATTGAATCCAGTGGATGCGTTCGTCCTCTCAAAGCTGGAAGCCAAAGGCCTGAAGCAAGCACTGCCTGCCGATCTGCGCACATTGACTCGCCGGATTTACTTCGACTTGATCGGACTACCTCCTAAGCCGGAGGAAATCGAGGCGGTTCTTCGTGATTGCGCAATCCGCAATCCGCAATCCGCAATTGAATCGCTCGTGGACCGCCTGCTCGAATCACCCCAATATGGCGAACGCTGGGCCCGACACTGGCTCGACCTCGTGCGTTACGCCGAGAGCCGCGGGCATGAGTTCGACCATACGATGCCGAACGCCTGGCAGTATCGAGACTATGTAATTCGCGCGATCAACTCCGATGTTTCGTATCAAGAGTTCGTTTTCGAGCACATTGCCGGCGACCTCATGGAGAAGCCGCGACTGCATGCCGACGGATTCAATGAGTCGATCCTCGGCACCGGCTTCTGGTTCCTCGGCGAAGAGGTGCATTCGCCGGTCGATATCCGCCAGGATCAGGCTGACCGCTTCGACAATCGCATCGACGTGTTCTCGAAGACTTTTTTGGGCATGACCGTTGCCTGTGCTCGTTGCCATGACCACAAATTTGACGCAATTTCGACACAAGATTATTACGCGCTATTCGGGTACCTCGCGAGCAGCAACTACCGCTCGGTGCGGTTCGATCACTGGGAGCACAATCGCAAGGTCGCACGGCAACTTTGGGAGCTAAGGGAAAAAAAACAAGAAACGCTTGCCGCAACATGGGCAAAGTCGATTCGACCGCAATTGGCCCAGTTTCGCACGTATCTTTTGGCATCATACGGCGTACTTCGGCGGAAGAATTCGAACGGCGATGTATCGGACATTGCGAAGAAGTTCAATCTCAACGCCGACACCTTGCTGGCATTCGTTTCCGTTCTGCGAAGCGCGGCGTCAAGCGACAGCGATCCGCTTCACCTTTGGGCCAAATTCGCACTCGATCCCGAAGGCGACAAACTCGAACGCTGGCGTAAATTGCTCAAGCCCATGCTGGCGCTGCAGGATTCGTCAGGGCAAAAACAGGACGGCGTCGTACTTGACTACGGCAACGGCATAGGGGCCTTTCTGCCGGACGATATTGGATTTGGCAACAAGCCGACGCCTGTTGGCGCCGCACGAATCTCAATGATCGGCGGAGAGCCTCAATTGCGTTTTGGCACGAGAACGGTCGCAGAAAAGGACCGAGCATTTGACGGGCTGACATTGGCGTCCGGCACGGAAGGCGACGCCGGCGCGTTGGCAAATCCCGGTCGCGCCGGTCGAACGATCCGCACGCCGACCTTTGCAATTGAATCGGGCAAAGTCCACTTTCTGATGCGCGGCACAGCGCAGGTATATGCGGCCGTAGCGCAACACGTGATGATTGCCGGACCACTGCACGGGCGAATCGTCCGTCAGGTCAATGCCGGATCGAACTATTCCTGGCAGGTGTTGGATCTGACGCCCTATCGAAACTTGCCTGTGCACCTGGAGTTCACTGCGGAAGACAACAGCAACTTTGCGTTGGTGAGCGTGGTCCAGTCAGACAAGCCGCCTGCGCCGTCGTCAAAGTATTCCAGATTAGTTGTGCGATTAGACAAAGCCCAGTCGCTTGATGAGTTGGTCGAGGCGTATCAAACGGCATTCGAAGAAGCATTGGATTCGGTCATCGAAAACCGTGCGGGAGAAACTTCGGCTCGATTGGCCAATTGGATTGCGGAGCACTCGAATCTTGTCCGTGAACCTGATGTTTGGAAGGCATCTGCCGAGAGTTTCTTGAAGGAAGAAGCCGCATTAGCCGTCACGATCCGCAAACAATCGCGCCTCGCACTCGCCATGCAAGACGGCCCCGGTTTCGACGAGCACGTCTTCGTCCGTGGCCAGCCGAATTTGCGTGGCGAGGTCGTGCCGCGGCGCTTCCTCGAAGCGTTGGGCGGCGCCACTGCGGGCAAGCAAACCAGTGGTCGATTGCAACTGGCTCAGCAAGTAGTCAATCCCAAGCGCAACCCTCTGGTGGCCAGGGTCTTCGTCAACCGCGTCTGGCATCACCTCTTCGGCCGAGGGCTCGTCGCGTCGGTCGATAACTTCGGCGTGCTTGGCGACAAGCCGACGCACCTGGAGTTACTTGACTTTCTCGCTGATTGGTTTGTCAAGAACGGTTGGTCGCCGAAGAAACTCATCAAGATGCTGGTGCTGACAAAGACCTATCAATCTGCCTCTCAGGCAGACGAGCGTGCGATGGCGGTTGATCCCGGTAATCTTCTGCTGCAACACGCCAACGTGCGCAGGCTGGAAGGCGAGGCTATCCGGGATTCGATCTTGAGCATTTCCGGCCGGCTCAACGCTGCCATGTATGGCGCGCCGGTGCTGACGCATCTCTCGCCGTTTCAGGACGGCCGCGGGCGGCCCGCGAGCGGCCCAATCGACGGCGCCGGGCGGCGCAGCGTTTATTTGTCCGTGCGCCGGAACTTCCTTTCGTCATTTATGCTGGCCTTCGACACGCCCACGCCGTTCTCGACGATGGGCCGCCGGACCGTGTCGAACGTCCCCGCACAAGCGCTGATTCTTATGAACGATCCATTCGTGCAGGAGCAAGCATCGCTATGGGCGAAACGAATCGTGCAACAGCCCGGCAGCGTTGAGGATCGAATTCGGCACATGTACATGCAGGCATTCGGCAGACTGCCGACGGCACGCGAGCTTGACGACTGCCGCTCATTCCTCACGGAGCAGTCGCGAAACACCGGCAAGCCGATGGGCGACGCCTCGCTGTGGGCCGACCTGGCCCACGTGCTGATAAACGCGAAGGAGTTTGTGTATTTGGAGTAGAGGCTTATGCGTTTTGCAATGACGGTATTCACGTGTGCGATTGGCGCCGCAGCATTTGCTGCCGAACCGCCGGTTGATTTCAACCGCGACGTGAGGCCGATTCTATCGGACGCTTGTTTCAAGTGTCACGGGCCGGATGAGAAGGAGCGCAAGGCAAACCTCCGGCTCGATGATCGGGCTGCGGCTGTATCGCGCAATGCGATTGTTCCCGGTGATGCTGCGCATAGCAAGCTCGTCGAACGTGTGAATCATAGTGATGAATCCCGGCGCATGCCGCCGACAAAAACCGGCAAGCGGCTCAAGACCGAACAGATCGCCCTCTTGAAGCGATGGATCGATGAAGGTGCGAAATACTCACAGCACTGGGCGTTTGTCTCGCCTGAGCGCCCGGAGATGCCGAAGGTGAAAACGGCCGCTTGGGTGCGGACGCCGATCGATCGGTTCATCTTGCAACGCTTGGAAAAAGAAAACTTGGCGCCCTCGAACGAGGCGGACAAAGTGACGTTGATCCGCCGGGTTACGCTCGACCTGACGGGCCTACCACCGACGCCTGCGGAAGTCGATGCGTTCGTCAGCGACCGCTCGCCGAATTTCTACGAACAATTGGTCGAACGACTTTTGAAGTCACCGCACTTTGGCGAGCGGATGGCGCTCGAATGGCTTGATGCCGCGAGGTTCGCCGATACGCACGGCTACCACATCGACAGCGGCCGCGACATGACCAAGTGGCGCGAATGGGTGATCGACGCATTCAACACGAATAAGCCGTTCGATCAGTTCACCATCGAACAGTTAGCCGGAGACCTGCTGCCGAACGCGACGCTGGCACAAAAAATCGCCAGCGGCTTCAATCGCAATCACATGATCAACTTCGAGGGCGGGGCGGTTCCAGACGAGTACCACACAGCATACATCGTCGATCGGGTCAACACCACGGCGACGGTCTGGCTTGGGCTGACCAGCGGCTGCGCTCAATGCCACGACCACAAGTACGATCCGCTGACCCAGAAAGAGTTCTACCAGCTTTTTGCGTTCTTCTACAACGTGCCCGAAAGCGGCCTCGACGGATCAAAGGGCAACGCATCGCCGCTATTGAAAGCGCCGACTGTCGCACAACAAAATCGCCTGGACGAATTAGACCGGCGAATCAAAGAACTCGAAGCCAAAACTAAACTACCCGACGGCAAGGCGGCTCAAGCGGAACTTGCGAAGGTTCGCAAAGAACGTGATGCGTTCGACCGCACGGTCCCGTCGGCGATGATCATGCAGGAGATGCCGAAGCCGCGAGACACCTTTGTGCTCATACGCGGTCAATACGACAAGAAAAGCGAAAAAGTATCGGCAAACGTGCCTGCGTTTCTGCCGCCTTTGCCCAATGACGCTCCTGCCAATCGGCTCACGTTGGCGAAGTGGCTCGTCGATCCGAAACATCCGCTGACGGCCCGCGTCATCGTCAATCGCTATTGGCAATTGTTCTTTGGCACGGGGCTCGTCAAAACATCCGAAGACTTCGGCTCACAAGGCGAATGGCCCAGCCACCCGGAACTACTCGACTGGCTCGCAACCGAGTTCATTCGCACCGGCTGGGACGTGAAGGCGATGGTGCGGATGCTCGTTTCCAGTGCGACCTATCGACAGTCGTCAAAGATTTCGGATTTCGGATTTCGGATTTCGGATTCGAGTACCAATCCGCAATCTGCAATCCGCAATTCGCAATTGATGGATTCCGACAATCGCCTGCTCTCGCGTTCGCCACGGCTTCGATTGCCGGCCGAGTTCATTCGCGATCAGGCGCTTGCGGCGTCGGGCTTACTCAATCCGGAAATCGGCGGCAAAAGCGTGTCGCCGTATCAGCCGCCCGGTTTGTGGGAAGAACTGATGTCCCGCGCCGACGGTGCCAACTGGTCGGCGCAGACCTACACGCAAAGCCACGGCATCGATCTATACAAGCGGACAATGTACACGTTCTGGAAGCGCACTTGCCCGCCGGCACAATTGGCGACGTTTGACGCTCCGGATCGAGAGACCTGCACCGTGCGGCGGGCGCGAACGAATACGCCGTTGCAGGCGCTGATCCTGATGAACGACCCAACGTACGTCGAAGCGTCGCGCAAGTTAGCGGAACGCGTCATGACCGAAGCGCAAGCGACGTCGGATCGATTGGCGCTTGCGTTTCGGCTGGTTCTCGCTCGCAAACCTTCGGCGGAAGAATCGGGCATCCTGACCCGTGTGCTTGAGCGGCAACGCAGTGTATTTCAGAAAGAACCGGCGCGAGCACTGAGCTTGCTCAAGGTCGGCGAGTCGGCTCGCAATGAAAAACTCGATGCCGTCGAACATGCGTCCTGGACCACTATCGCCAGTGTGATTTTGAATCTGGATGAGGCAGTCACGCGGCCTTGACTCAACGCCATGACGGAGTTGTGAACACTACAAGCCATGTCGAACGAGCGCATCTGGACTATTCCGAACATTCTGACGCTGTTGCGGCTGCCGTTGTCGGTAGTGCTGTTTGCATTCATTGCCTGTGAATGGTGGATGTGGGCGCTCATCGTGTTTGCCGTCGGCTCACTGACCGATTGGGCCGACGGCTACCTTGCACGCAAATTGAACCAGCAATCCGATCTGGGCCGCAATCTCGACCCGCTTCTCGATAAAGTGTGGACCGGCGGCGCATTCATCTTTCTCATCGTCGCCCCGAAGTCCGGCATCCACGCGTGGATGGCTACGGTAGTCGTTGGCCGCGAGATGCTGATCACCGGGCTTCGCGGCATGATGGAAACGAAAGGAGTCAAGTTCGGCGCCGATTGGTTCGGCAAGCTCAAGACGGTGCTGCAAATGGCCGCGATCATTGCGATTCTGGTCGTGCTATGGCTAAGGACGCAGGGATGGGCAGAGGGAGGAATCACCTTTCTGTTCGCCGTGCAAACGACGCTAATCTACCTGATGCTGGCGGCAACGATCGGCAGCGGGCTGCAGTACATCGTCAAGGCAGCGAGACAGTATCGATGAGCATCGGCTGGCGAAGTCAGACATTACCCCTATCTGGACTTGGAAGGCAGGGCTGCACTGAGGATTTCGGTAGCGAATCGCCGGCCAATCGATAGATGGCCCTCGCCAGGAATCAAGTAGACTTGAGCGTTCGGCAAAGTCCGGCCCAGGCTGTTTGCCATGACCGGCGGAGTGATCGTGTCGCTGCAGCCGGAATAGATCGTGATCTTTGCACGCACTTCCGGCAGCCAGCAGGACCACGGTTGCCCCAATAGCGCCGCTTCGTGCGCCTGCCAGCACGGCCCCTGTCGAAACGCCTCATCCGTGATGCGGGAAAGGAAACAGCGTTCAGTCGGATCGGAAAGCAATTGGCGGTCAGCGGGTGCGGCGAAGTTCCACAACGGCGGAAAGCGATCGGGCCGGCGGCGCTCTGCAATTGCAAAGCGATTCATTCCAAAACTCGTGAGCCGCGGATGGCGCAAGGCGAAGTCCGCTCCCTGAGCGCCGCTGCCGGCTTTTGTGCCAACGCATTCCAACGGCGCCATGGGGCAGGCAATTGAGACGGCTGTCACGCGATCGGGCAGCGCTCGCGCCACCGCCAGGGCATAAGGCGTGCCGCCAGATCCACCGATGACGCCGAAGCGGTCGATCTTCATGGTGTCGGCAAAGGCTTTGACGTCTGCGGGCCATGAGAGGAAACTCTTGCCGCAAAAAGGGTCGGACTGGCCGATGCCGGGCCGATCGAGTACGAACAAACGCACGCCGCTCATCGCCTTCAGTGCGGGGAAGAACCCTTCGACATCGAGCCGACAACTGGAAATGCCGTGATGATGGATAAGAATGTTCTTGCCGTCGGGATCGCCGGCCTCGGCATACGCCAACCGCCGGCCATCGGGCAACTGAATGTAGGCGCAGGGGTGGTAGACGAATTTCGCCGACGGCGGATCGGCGGCTTGCGCCATGATTTTCGGCAGCAGGCTCAATGCCAAGAGGAAGAAGCAACGGTAGTATCCCGACATGGCGAGCCCTCTGGATGTGGGAGTCGATGCAGTTGGAATGAGCGTAATCGCCCGTCGCGGCCAGGTCAAATGGGAAAGTTGTCTGTGGCGCATACGGAAAGGTCGAACGAAGCGCCACATATTCTGAAGATCCAGAGGAACCTGGTTCGAGTCCGACGCAGGCACAGTACCATGCGATTTGTCGCCGAAGGTCATTGGAATCAGGCGGTTCACCTTTCCAGAATGGTAGCGTCGCCAGTACAATTCCGCGATTGAAGGAAGTCAGAGGTTTGCCGATGCCGCGCACGTTAGGATTCGCCATTGTTGGCTGCGGGATGATCGCACGGTTTCACGTGCGGGCGTTGGCCGACGTACCGAACACGAAGCTGGTCGCACTCGTCACACGCAAGCGCGAAAACGCGGAGAAACTGCTGGCTGACACCGCTTCGCCGCCGTGTGACATTTACACGGAATTGGCGCCGGCATTGAAACGGCCCGATCTCGACATCGTCATCATCACGACTCCGAGCGGCGGCCACTTGGAACCGGCCGTCGCGGCTGCACAAGCGGGCAAGCACGTTGTCGTCGAAAAGCCCTTGGAGATTACTCCGGAGCGGTGTGACAAGATCATCGAAACCTGCGACAAGAAGCATGTCAAACTGTGTACGATCTTCCCCTCGCGCTTCGGCGACGCCAACATGGCGCTGAAGCAGGCCGTGCTCGCAAACCGCTTCGGCAAGCTGACGCTCGGCGAAACCACCTGCAAATGGTGGCGCTCGCAGCAGTACTACGATGAAGGCGGCTGGAAGGGCACGAAAGCGTTAGATGGCGGCGGCGCCCTGATGAACCAGGCGATTCATAATGTCGATTTGCTGTTGTGGATGATGGGGCCGGTGACGCATATCTCCGGCTTCACCGCGATGCTCGCGCATGAACGAATCGAGGTCGAAGACACTGCCGTTGCCTGTCTGCGGTTTGCCAGCGGCGCGCTCGGAGTAATCCAGGCGACTACCAGCGTCTACCCCGGATTGCCCAAGACCATCGGCATCCACGGCGACAAGGGAACGGCCGTCATCGAACAGGACGACATTCTCAAATGGGAGTTCACACCGGAGACCACTGAAGACACGGCGATCAAGCAGCGTTTCGCTCAGAAGATCGGCGCTTCCGGAGGATCGGCGGACCCCAAGGCGATTTCGCACGTCGGTCATGCGAGGCAACTGGCTGACTTCGTTCGCGCAGTCGAGACGAACACGCCGCCGCTGGTGGACGGCGCCGAAGGTCGAAAGTCTGTCGAAGTGATCTGTGCCATTTATCAGGCAGCCGCGACCGGTCAGACCGTGGCGTTGTGACGCATTTACGATTGCCGATTTGCGATTGATGATCGACCAGGAGATGTGAATCGCTCGTGTCAAGGAAGACGACATGTCCAAGCTTCGATCGAATCTTCTCGACCGTGTGGTCTTCACGTTCGTCCGGCTTGGCATCGCCCTCGTGCAGATGTTGACGGACAGCGCGGCCTCGCGATTGGCCTCCTTTTTGGGCTGGTTCGCTTACATGATCGACCGTCGACACCGCCGCGTTGCCGACGAAAACCTCCGCTTCGCCTATCCCCACGCGACCGACGCTGACCGCGATCGACTCGTTCGCCGCACGTTTCGCCATTTCGCGAGCATGGCCGTCGAACTGGCACGTATGGCACGCGGCATCAACCGCAATTCTCGCACTCGCTTCGCGCCGTTTGCAGGCCGGCCCGATGAACATGTATTGGCGCTAACGTCTGGCCGTAAGGTGATCATGGTCACAGGCCACATTGGCAATTGGGAAGTCGGCAGCTACTGCTTCGGCCTGTTCGGGCTGCGATACACTGCAATCGCCAGGCCGCTTGATAATCCCTATTTGGAGAACTGGCTGCGTACCCTGCGGGAGCGGACCGGCCAAAGCTTCGTCGCCAAGAAGGGCGAGTTCGATCAAATCGTCAACGTTCTCAATGAGGGTCGCGTGCTCGGCATCGTTGCCGATCAGGACGCCGGGCCAAAAGGGCTGTTCGTCAATTTCCTGGGCCGCCCCGCGTCGACGCACAAAGCATTGGCGCTGATGGCACTTGAACACAAGGCGCTGCTCGTCATCTCCGGCATGCCTCGTGTGCGTTGGCCGAGGCAATACCGTGGCTCGCCGGCAGCAGTAATTGATGCCGCCGAGTTTGCAGACCGGCCCGATGCCGTGCGAGCACTTACCGAAGCTTGGACGAATGCGCTTGAGCAGATCATCCGCCAACATCCAGAACAGTACTTCTGGCTGCACCGCCGCTGGAAAAGTCAACCGGCAGTACGAAGATCTAGAAAGGCGGCGTAATACTATTCTGTTACTTTGGCACCAATCGCGTACCGGCGATCAGGTCCTGCAAGCCGCGATTCGGTCTGGCAATTCCATATATCGCGCAGACAAAGGTAAAGAGCTGTAACAAGGCAGCGCTGCAGCTGGCAAGGCCGGCTGTCACCATGCCGGGGTGCAGCGCCGGTGTCCCCGCTGCTGCGCCCGGATTCTGCGCCGGCGCACCTTCCATAAACATGGGAATGACGGCCATATAGGAACCGAATGCAATCATCGGAACGATCCAGGCAACGACGTTTCGAACTCCGCAACGCAATCGGCTTGGCGCTTGCCCGTCGGCGCGGCGAACGGCAATGCCGATGAGTGCGAATGCCACGCCGCCCCGCGACCAGTAGCCGATTGCAAACGGCAAGATGATTGCCAACAGCGTAATGGCGATAGCCAATGCGACCAACGAATCCACAGCCAGGAGCGCCAAAGCGGTCAGGTTCATTGCGATTTGGAATATTTCAAAGTCGATGCCGAAATTCGCGCCGACGCTGATAAGTCGGTCGTACCAACGCAACAAGGCAGGCCGTGCCGCCATTTCTTGTAATTGCGCTAGCGCCCATCGCAGAGACTCTTGATCGTTGGGCCGTTGAGCCAACCCGTTGACGAATTCGACAGCGTGAACCGGCAAATCGGGTCCCTTGGCACTCAATCGTACGGCTTGGCGCAGCACTTTCATCGCCTTTTCAGCCGCCGACTCAGTCGACTCGTCGGGAATAGGTGCGGCTTCATCATCGAACGCCGAGTCGAGCAACGCAGCTCGACCGCTCATGTCCAGCCAGGCATGAGCAATGCTCAGATTGGAAGGAAGAGTCCCGTCTTCGACCGACGCGTTCAACTCCTTTGCAATGTCGAGAAGTGCTCGTCGCCCATGCTCCCAGTCGAGATAAGGAAACTCGACCCACGGCACGCCAAACAGAGCTTCATACGCATCCCAGCGCTCTGATTCATTCTCTCCGGACTGCAACCAGCGCTGACGCGTCGCTCTTGCGACCTGAGTGCGCTGCGTCGAAACCGGCGCCGCATCTCTGGGTCGAGTCACGATCCAAGCGCGGCGCTTGAGCACGTTGTCAATTGCAGCCAGCACCGTGGCATCACCGCACCGGCCGATCAAACCGCGAACTTCGAACGGGCCATAGCTTTTGGGCGCGTCTAGCCAGTCCTGGCGCGGCATGACCGGCAACTCGACTCCCCAGCCTGACTCTGTGTTGGGACGCAGCATGACGACGCGAGTCCCGGTCGCCAAATCGTGTAGTCCACGATAACCATTGCGGGCCCGCATCGCGGCAAGGCACAAGGCAGTCGGAACGACCGGCAACAGGTTCAGGAATTGTTGCAGCACCATTTGCCGGCGGCTGAGGGTTTGCCCGAACGCGGCATCCGGGTTCATTGCCATGATCACGAACGACAAAATCCATGAAAGGCCGGGAATCAGAAACGATCTCAAGAGCGCGCGCAACGGCCCAGGACGATCGCCGTCGGCACGAACGACACGCAACCCAAGCCATCGTTTGGCAAGCGACGCCCCGCGAATGCCCTCCATGAAAGCGAAGTAGCCCATAGTTGCAATGAGAAACACCCCGAGAACGATGTACATGTAGTTTCGAAAGGCGTTGCCGGGCTGATTCTGACCGAACGACAAGAAAGACTCACCTATTGAAGAGATGATACCGACAAACAATACCAGCGTGCCGACGGCAACGGCGACGATGGTCGACAGGATCACATCAATGATGTAAGCGGCAAGTCGCCGGCCTGGCGGCGCAGGCGCCAGTCCCAGTGTCGAGAACGGCTGCAATGCGGTCTTTAACTCAGCAAGAGTCTGAAACCTCTTGGCGGGTTCCTTTTCCAGCGTTTTTGCAATGACTCGATCAAGGTCCTGAGGAATCGCCGGACGCAGCGTTCGCAACCGCGGCGCGGGATCGCAAGCGATCTGTGCAATCACGGCAGCAGCATCCATGCCCTTGAACGGCGGGCGGCCTGCAATCATCGAAAACAACATCGCGCCGACGGAGTAAACATCCGTCCGGCAATCGACTTTGTCGCCTCGAACCTGCTCCGGTGCGGCGAACATCGGCGTGCCCAGAAAAGCGCCGGTTCGCGTCAAGGCGGTATCGTCAACCAGCGACTTCGACAAACCAAAGTCGCCCACTTTGACCCTGCCGTCACTATCCAAAAAACAGTTCGACGGCTTAACGTCGCGGTGGATTACCCCGGCGCCGTGTGCTGCATCCAGCCCTTCAATTACGTCGAGCACAAGATCGACGGCACGCGCCGGCGGCAATGGTCCCTCTTCCTTACAGACATCCGCAAGCGTGCGGCCAGGCATCAACTCCATGCTGATGAAGGGCCGGCCGTCGTCCGTGCCTGCTTCGAACACAAACGTCGATCGCGGATGCGATAGTGCGGCAGCAAGCCTGCCTTCCCGCACGAAGCGATCCAACGCGTCGGAAGAGTGATCTCGCCCTGGCGACAGCAGCTTGATCGCAACGCGACGACCCGAATTAATTTGCTCCGCTTCCCAAACGACGCCCATGCCGCCGCTGCCAAGTTCTCGCGTTAGTCGATATCCGCCGATCTGGCGGCCCGCATGGTCGTCGCTCCAACCAGCGACGGTGGCGCCGGCCGGATTCGGCGGCAACGTCGTGGCCTGACCCATTGACTCCGCCGCCGGCGCCGTAATCGTTCGCGTGACCTGCGTCGCTGCAGAAATCGCCTTCCCGCAGTGGCCGCAAAACCGCGGTGCCGTGCCTGAGAATTCGAGGACAGCCCCACAATGCTGGCAGGTCAATTTCATGATGGCTCAATCTACAATCCAAATGGTGACAATGCCACGAGTTGGTGAACCGGCTCGCCCATTTCACTTCGTCGGCCCCGCACCGACGTACTTCTCGAGCCACGCGAACACTTCCTTGTGCCAGAGCAGCGAGTTCTGCGGCTTGAGTATCCAGTGGTTCTCGTCCGGGAAATACACCAGCCGCGTCGGCACGTCTTTGAGGCGCAGCGTGTTGTAGTACTCGAATCCTTGCGTCACCGGCACGCGGTAATCCTTCTCACCGTGGATGACCAGCGTCGGCGTCTTGAAGTTCTTGGCGAAACGTTGTGCCGATTGCTTGTCCACTTTGGTCGGTTCGTCCCATGGGAATGCGCCGAGTGCGCGTTCACGCCCACGGACGACGTCGGAGGCCATTTGGCTGTGATAGCTGTAGACGCCGGCATGGCAGACCATGGCCTTGAATCGGTCCGTGTGGCCGTTGATCCAACTCATCATGTAGCCGCCGTAGCTCGCGCCGGCAGTTGCGATGCGGTTCTTGTCGATCCACGGTTGTTGCTCGAACCAGTCGGTCGATTTCATCACGTCTTCCAGCGGCTTCGTGCCGAGGTCGCCGGTGATTGAGTCGGTGAATTTCTGGCCGAAGCCGGAGGAGCCGTGGAAGTTGACGCAGCCGATGACCCAGCCGCGTGCCGCCCAAAGTTGCAGGTTCCAGCGAAAGCTCCAATCGGTCATGATGCCGTTATGCGGTCCGCCGTGAACGACCTGCACCAACGGCCACTTCTTTGCCGGGTCAAAGTTCGGCGGATAGACAACCCACATCTGTACGTCAGCATCGCCCGCGCCTTTGAATGTGCGATTCTCGACCTTGCCGAGGTCCCAATCCTTGACGATGTCGTCGTTGAAATGTTCGATGACGACGACTGCCTGGCCCGGCCGATGAGCACAGACTCGTGGCGGAAAATCAAAGCTCGATTGCAGGAACACGCCAACGCGAGTCTCCTGGCCGAAATCGATTGAACGTTCGGAGTGACCGGTAGGGAAAGTGCGAGCGCCGCCCTTGACGGCATCCACGAAGTAAATGTTGTTGACGCCTTTGTCTTCGGTCTCGATGGTCAGGCGTTTGCCGTCGGGCAGCCACTTGGGGCTTTCGCAACTGCGATCCAAATCGGCGGTCAGTTTACGTTTCGCGCTCGAGTCACGATCCAACAGCATCAACACCTTCGTATCGGCATAAAAGAACTTGATCGACTGGCGAAGGAAGGCAATCTGCTTGCCGTCGGGGCTGTAGACGGGGCTGCCGTCATTCGCTGGGTTGTCGGTCGTCAGGTTTCGCGGCTTGCCTTCGCCCTTCAGTGGAATCGCATACAAGTCGATGTTGGTGTCAGTGCCGATCTCTTTGACCGAGTCGGCGACGATGCACAACTCTGAACCGTCGGGCGAAACATCGTAGTCGCCGGCGGAAGGCTCGTACGGCGGCAGGAACAACCCGGTGCCGGCGAGCAAATTGCGATGCTTGCCCGATGCGACATCGACGCCGAACACGTGCGGCCGCTTGCCGTCGGCGATCCACTTGTCCCAGTAGCGATACAGCGCGTCATCGATCACATAGGCCTTGGTCTTCTTTTCTTTCTCGTCTTTCTCGCGCTTCTTGTAAGATTCGTCGTCGGGCGTATCTGGCCAAACCCAGCCGATGCAGAAGACGGATTGACTGTCACCGGACCATTTCAAGCTCGACACGCCGAACGGAAACTGGCTGACTTTTCGAGCCTCGCCGCCTTCGGGTGAGATGACGTACACTTGCGGAAACTCGTCGTTGCCGCGTTTGCTGGTGAAGGCAATTGCTTTGCCGTCGGGCGACCAGCGTGGGCCGGAGTTCTTGCCGGTCGTATTGGTCAGTTGCTTCTGCACGCTGCCGTCTGTGGCGAGCAGCCAAAGGTTGGACGTGCTTTCGTCCTTTTCAACGTTCCAGGTTGTGACCTCGACGACGGCCCATTTGCCGTCGGGCGCGACGCTGGGTGCGCCGATGCGTTTGAGTTTCCACAAGTCATCGACGGTCATGGGCCGTTTGGCCATCGCGGGGCCTCCGAAGGAAAAGCAGGCCAGAAGGGTCAGGCTCCAGGATCGAATATGCCGTGTCATCATTGTCGTATCCTCGTCAAAGCCATTGGTTTTCGAAACACTTTCGCCGACATGTGTGCCAGTGTCAAATGAAGAAGCGTCGGTTTGCTCGCGCCGATGGTCGCGCCGAGTTTGACAAAACTCCGTTTTCCGTCCGCCTCGCCTCGATCCAACTCGATGTAACTCCTTTCGTGTCCAAGTCGAGCATCGATTGTATCGAGCCCGCAAACAAAGTGTGCAAAGCGTGGAGTCATGAGTGATTGAAAGAGCAAGTAAGTAAGCGAGCGAGTAACGAAGTGACGAACCGCGTGAAAGAGCGCGCTGCTTAGTAGAACAGCCACAGTATCCACCGAACGAACAAGGTTGCTCACGATCCGTTCCTCTCGATTACAGGCAGTTTCGACTGCACCAACCTGTTCCCGAAACCTATGATCCGGCAGGGGAAAGACAAATCGCCGAGATGCAAATTCGCAGGGCGTCCTATCCGTTCACCGCCTGCTCGCGTGCCTCGCAACAAAAGTTGTGGCCCGAACCTTGTGCGTCCGGCTGCAGTCATTTCTGCAATCTGGATAGGTACCAAAGATGGAGTCCATGTCGATCAACGAAAGTATCGAAGTCGCGGCCTCGGTAGCGCCCGAGGACTTGCGCTGCGGGAACTTTGTCGCCGTATTGAGTGTGATCCGCGAAGTTCCGTCTTTCTTCTGGTGCGGTGATTCGGGAACGTCTTCGCGCGAAGAACCGGTGCGCATTCAATTGATGCAGGACGATGGAACTCCGTTGAAGGTCAAGGCGGTCTGCCTGCCATTTGTGCTGGCGAAGGACGCTCATGGCAAACATCGAACGCTCGACGCGCGGTCCTGCCGACTGGCGAGACTCTCAACGGACTACGCGAAGAAGGTGTGGAAGGCAGCGCGCAAGACTCGGCGCGACGGCTGCGAGCTCGCACCGGGGCTAAATGAGCCATCTTAACGCAGGGCGGCGCTCGCATGCCCTGGGCTGGCCTGCACCTTCAATGCGCTGGTTAACCCTCATTCAAGTCGATCCTGTACTAGAATCACGGATTGGACCCTGGTCGAACGATGGCGGCTGCCGCGTCAACCGCGCGTTCTAGAGCGATCGTGGAAATAGTTCCTACAGTCCGAACAACGATTGTTGCGTTTGCAGTGAAGACCCTTCCTGGTCGTAAGAAGCTATGGACCAGCAACCCACCGGCCGCAAAATCCGATTGCCCATTCGAAACCGCTATCGGATCGCCATAGGGACTGCTCGTGGGCACATTACCCAGTCGTCGCGACCAGCGTCGGCAAGACACAGCGCGGGATGTATTTTGGTTTGTTAGAGATCCGAAAACGGAAATGGCACAAGGACTAATTCGCCGGCTGCAAGTGCGACCATGCGGCATCTTCCTCCGGGCGAAGCCAGTCGGCGGCAAGCGATGATTGTGCGAGAAGGGCAGCCTCATTGAGCATTTCTGCGGGATCGTCCAAAACCGTGACCATCGCCTGTCGAGGCCCCGCAATTTGCACGGGATGCAAGAGCCGGGCTTTGCCTGCTTCGTCAATCACGGATTCAACGGTTTGAATCACTGAACAGATCCGATTTCGATTGTAGGCGAAGATCGAAAATCATGCGACGTGACGTTGAATTACTTGCCTTGATCATTCTTCAACTCCACCTGCTCCGGCGCCGACTGTCGGTGCTGAGCGCTTGTGTGTCTGCGAATTGCTTTTGTTGAGCGATCAAAAGGTCGTTCATTCGTTTCAATGTCGCAGCGTGTTCCGGTTTCGCGGCCAGGTCGGTGATTTCGTCGGGATCGTTTTGCAGGTCGAAAAGCTGCGACCGGTTGATGTGCGGGTAACGGATCAGTTTCCATCGGCTGTCGCGGACGGAGCGCATCACTTTGCCGTATGCGCAGAAGATCACGTCACGATGATTCGCGGCTTGTCCGCTTAGCGATTGCTTCAAACTGCGGCCGTCAATGCCGTCGGGCGCTTTGACACCTGCCAAGTCGCACAAGGTCGGCTGCACGTCGAAGAGGTAGCAAAACGCGTCGGACTTTTTCCCCGGAGGTACGCCGGGGCCGGCGAAAATCAGCGGCGCCTTCATGCTGTGCTCGTACAGGTTCTGCTTGCCCAACAATCCATGTCGGCCGAGCGCAAGGCCGTGGTCGCCGTAGAACGCGATCAGCGTGTTTTTCGTTTGCCCGCTGTCGTCGAGCGCTTTCAGGATGCGGCCCACTTGCGCGTCGAGATGACTGATCATGCCGTAGTAGTCGGCGATTTGCCGGCGAATCACCTCCGGCGTGCGCGGCCACGGGGCGAGTTTCTCATCGCGGATCGTCATCTCGCCGTTGTTGAAGGGATGCTGCGGCAGAAAATTCTTCGGCAGCGGCAGCTTCGCGGGGTCGTACATTCGGGCATACTCCTGCGGCGGCGTGCGCGGATCGTGCGGCGACGTAAATGCCACGTACAGGAAAAACGGTTTGTCGCCTTTGTGGCCTTTCAAGAACTGCACGGCCGAGTCGGCGAACAGCTCGCTCGACGGCTTGTCGCCGATCTTCTGTCGGTCCTTCGGGTACTTCTTGTCAGACTGGAAATCGAACACGGGCACTTTGAACTGATTCGACATGCCGCCGAAGAAGATGCTGCCGCCGCCGGCGAACGCTCGAGCATACGACGCCGGTCCGTTGTGCCATTTGCCGATGCCATGGGTAACGTAGCCGGTTTTGGCGAATTGCTCGGGAATCAGCGGTATCGACGGCGGCAGGTTGTACTCGATGCGATACAGCGACCGGCCCGTGAGAAACATCGCCCGGCTCGGCACACACACCGCGCCGACCGTCGAGCCCATACAGTAGGCGTGCGTGCAAGCCGTGCCGCGAGCGACAAGCCTGTCGAGGTTCGGCGTCTGGATGTGTTCGTTGCCGAGCGCCCGGATCGTGTCGGCCTGCTGGTCGTCGCTAACAAGGATCAAGACGTTGGGCCGATCGGCGGCATTTCCACCAAATGGACACAGGAGCAACAATGAAATTCCGATGCGGCACGCAATTCGCATGAGTACTTCCACGTAATTATGGTACGCCTCAGATGCATGACTCTGTGCGGCTATGGTACACTCAATGACGGGAGGGATACATTATGAAGTCCGACGACCTGGTTTCCGTTTATTCCGTTGCCAATCCCATGGAAGCGGAGATTATTCGTGCTGAGCTGAACGCTGAGGGAATCGCCTGTCAGATCGACAACGAAAACCAGGCTGCTCTGACCGGAATCACGGCGATGGAGATACAAATCCTGACGCGTGCCGAAGATGCCGACCGTGCTCGAAAACTCTTGTTGAGTCACGAACGCAACCGGTAGCGCATTGTTAACTCTTCGCGTTCGCACAAACTGCCGGCGGCACGCGAACGCGAAAAGTAAACAAGAAGGAAGAGCCTTACTTCTCTCCGAACGCTTCCTTGAACAGTTGCTGCATGTGCAGCCAGCTTCGAGCGTCGGCGTTTTTGTCGTACTTGATTCCCTTGATCATCTTCTCGTCAGCGCCGGGCACGGTGAAGCTGTGATAAGCGCCGGCGTAATAGACGAACTGGTAATCGACATTCGCTTTTTCCAACGCTCCGCGAAATTCCTGGATCGTCTTCTCCGGAATGAACGAATCGAGCGATCCGTGACAGATAAGAATGCGCGACTTGACCGCTTTGCACTGCTCTTCAGTTGGCACCGGCAAGGCGCCGTGAAAGCTGACGACCGCTGCCACGTCGGCGCCGTTGAGCGCCAATTGCAACGCCGTTGAACCGCCGAAACAATAACCGATAGCCGCGATCTTCTTGGCGTCCACCCTGTCGTGATCCTGCAGCACCTTCAGCCCGGCTTTGGCTCGGCCCAGCCAGGTGTCGATGTTTTTGCGAACCGCCCCGGCCATCTGTCCCGCTTCTTGTGGATGCTCGGTCGTCTTGCCGTCGCCGTACATATCGACGGCGAACGCGACGTAGCCAAGCGCCGCCAGCATCTCGGCGCGCTTGCGGGCGTAGGCGTCGAGTCCCCACCATTCGTGGACGACCAGGATGCCGGGGCGTTTGCCTGTGATCGCAGCGTCGTAGGCCAAATGGCCTTTCAGTTTCGTGCCGCCGAATTCGTAGGTCACGGTTTCGGTTTTGACTTCCGCGATTGCAAAGGGACTGACGCAAAGCAACATCGTTGCAGCAAGAGCAACACGCATGATTCACTCCAGTTTCGATACGAAACGCGATACGCCTGATTGTACCGACGCTTCAACGAAACTCCATTGCCGAGTCACGCTCGCTCAAGCTGCAGACTGTGCCATGACGGCCGGTCGAGACCAGACACGGCGAAGCGCCATAATCATCGCGCCGGCGCAAAGGCAGGCAAGCGCGAACCACAAGAATCCGCTGGAGTAACTGTTCGTCCACTGTTTCATCGTGGCAAGAGTGTTCGGCAATAGGAAACCGCCAAGACCCCCGGCCGCGCCAACGATGCCCGTGATGACGCCGATCTCCTGCGGAAACCGCTGCGGCACAACCTGAAAGATAGCGCCGTTGCCCATGCCCAATAGTCCCATGCCGACAAACAAGAGAGCCGCGACGACCGGAAGGGCCGGCAACGCCGCGACCGCGATCATGACGGCCGCGACGCTGATGAAGATGACAATGAGCAGTCGGACTCCTCCGAATCGATCGGCCAGATGTCCGCCTACCGGGCGAAGCATCGAGCCCGCGACGACGGCAAAAGTCGTGAAATACCCCGCATGAGTGGGTTTCAGTTGGTACTGATCGTGAAAAAAGATATTGAGAAAACTTGCAAGACCGACGAACCCGCCGAACGTAATACTGTATAGCACGTTGAACCACCATGTGTCGGGGTAACGCAGCACGCGAATGTACTGCGACAACGGCTTTGGCGCCGGTTGTGTGGGGCTGTCTTTGGCGCAGAAGAAAACGATCAACATGGCGGCAACGATCGGCAGCATCGCCAAGCCGAAGACCGCGTGCCAGCCAAAGTTGTCTGCCAATTGCGGGCCGAAGAACGTCGCGAGTGCCGTGCCGCTATTGCCGGCGCCGGCGATCCCCATGGCCAGACCTTGATACTGCGGCGGATACCAGCGGCTGGCCAATGGCAGTGCCACAGCGAAACTCGCGCCGGCGACTCCCAACATCAACCCGACGAGAAGCACCTTCGGAAAGCTGTCGGCCCACAGCCAACCCAAGAGCAGCGGCACAAGCGTGATCGCGAGCCCCAAAAGCGCGATCCGCCGGCAACCGACACTGTCCGCCAGCACTCCCAGTACCAGTCTCAATGCAGCTCCGGAGAGGATCGGCAGCGCCACCATGAACCCTTTTGCCGAGGGGCTCAAGCCCAGGTCCGGCACAATCGAATTCGCGAGCGCCCCAAGCAAGACCCAGACCATGAAGCTGATGTCGAAATAGACAAAGGCACTCAGGAGCGTCGGCCAATGGCCGGCCTTGCGAAATGCGCTAAGATTCATGTTGTGGTCCTCGGGAACTCAGGTGATGTCGCTCACACCCGCAAGGCTTCGGCGGGCAACGCCGTTCGAAGCCGGTGCCGAAACCTTTTCAATGTTGACGGCACAGAACTTCAACTCGGGTTGTTTTGCCACGCGGCCCAGAGCGCTGATGGTCAGGTAATTGGCGGCGTTTTCCGGTGCGTACAGGTCGCCCCAGTGGAACGGCAGGAACACTGTCCCCGGGCTGACGCCGTTCGTGATTCGAACGGGAACCTGAATGGTTCCGCGGCGGCTCGACAGCTGAATCGGGTCGCCGTGCGCCAACTCGAGCTTGGCCGCGTCGTCGGGGTGAATTTCGACAAAGGTTTCGGGCTCGCGTTTCACCAGCTTGGGGCACTTCGCCGTTCGGGTCAACGTGTGCCAGTGGCTGTAAATTCGGCCCGTTGTCAGAATGTATGGGAACTCATGATCTGGCAGTTCACGCGGCTCATGATGGTCGCGGGGCAGAAACACGGCTCGGCCGTCAGGAGTCGGGAACTTGCCGTCGAGGTAACGGCGAGGCGTGCCGGGATGATCCTCGCTGGGGCACGGCCATTGCAGATGCCGCTCGCGTCGCAGCCTTGCTGCCGACATTCCGGACATGTCGCAAGGCCGGCCGGTCGTCAGGCCGCGGAATTCATTCCACACTTGCGCTGCGTCGGCATAGTCGAAGCCTGGCAACCCTTTGACCTGGGCAAACTTCGCCAGAATCTGCCAATCGGGCAGTGCTGCGCCGGGCGGCTGCATTAATCGCGGGCTGTAGCTGACCATGCGTTCGCTGTTCGTACTTGTCCACTCCTTCTCACCGCACTGAGCGGCCGGCAGCAACACGTGCGCGAACTGCGTCGACTCGGTCGGATGGCAGGCATCCTGAATCACGACCAGTTCGGCCTTTTGAAAAGCGCGTCGAACTTGATGCAGATCGGGAATCGACACCATCGGGTTGGTGCCAGCAATCCAGATCGCCTTCAACTTGCCTTTCTCCAGCGCGCGAAACATCTCGACTGCTGTCAGTCCCGGTATCGCACTGATGCTGCCTGGCTCACGACCCCAGTATTGCTCGATCTCGCGCCGATGCTCGGCGTTATCTACGAACCGATAGCCAGGCAATTGATGCGACAGCAAACCCGCCTCGCGGCCGCCCATCGCGTTCGGCTGACCTGTCAGCGAGAAAGGGCCAGCGCCCTTTTTGCCAATCTGACCCGTCAATAAGTGCAGGTTGATCAGACTGTTGTTTTTCCACATCCCGACCGTGCTCTGATTGAGCCCCATGCAATAAAAGCTCAGGAATGCACGAGCGCCGCCGATGCGCTTCGCCGTCATTTCCAGCAATGTCGCGCTCAGTCCGGCGGCTGCGAATAGTTCTGCCGTGTCTTGTTCAAAAAGGAACCGACGGTAGTCTGCGAAACCGGAGGTGTGATTGTCGATAAAGGTCTGATCACAACCTGATTGTTCGAGGATGAGCCGGCCCAGTGCGTTCAAAAGCGCGATGTCGCCGCCTGGTGCAACGGGCAGGTAGGTGTCGGCTTCTCGTGCGGTCGCGGTGAAACGCGGGTCGGCGACGATGATGTGCAAGTCTGGACGAGCCAGTTTGGCGGCACGGACGCGATCGAAGATCACGGGGTGCGCTTCGGCTGTGTTGCTGCCGATGATGAAGATCACGTCGGCGTCGTCGATGTCGTCGTAGCAGCAGGGCGGCCCGTCGCTGCCCAGGCTCGTGCGGTAGCCTGCTACGGCGGCGGCCATGCACAACCGGCTGTTCGAGTCGGTGTTGTTCGTGCCGAGATGACCCTTGAACAGTTTACAGGCGAGATAGGCAGTTTCGGTGTCGAGTTGCCCGCTGCCATAAAAGGCTATGGAGTCCGGGCCGAATGCGCCGCGAACGTAGCGAAGAACTTCGTCGACGTGTCGAAGTGCTGCGTTCCAATCGGTCGGTCGAAAGAAGTCGCTGCGTGTGTGTCGGACTTGCGGATGCGTGAGGCGGTCGGGTGAGCGAAAAGTTTCATGCAGCAGCGCGCCCTTCGCACAGATGCCGCCGCGATTCGCCGGCGCATCTTCGACGCCGCGAACGCGCTCAGGCAGGCCTGGTCGGCCCTCGAATCGTAGCCGGCAACCGACTCCGCAGTACGGGCAGATCGATTCTCCGAGCACCGGAAGTGTCGCATTGGCGATGGACAATGCTATCTCCCGGTATCTGAATCACGCGGCAAGTACTGAACCAGCGACTCCAGCGAATCGACCAGCTTTTCACAAGGCACGTCGTACATGAGATCATCGGCGACGCGAGTCTTTGGTCCTGATCGGCCGTTGACGCAGACGTGTGCCGCATCGACGATCTGCCCGTCGACACGAGTGCGACATCCTTGCAAACCAATGGTCGCCGTCTGGTGCAAGCCGCAACCGGCCGAGCAGCCCGACCAGTGCATCGAAAGCGGCAGCACCTTCCTGCCTGCAGTGCGTTTGTCGAGTTCCTTGGCGACTCGAATCGCCCAGTCCTTGGTTTCAATCAGCGCCATGTGGCAATAGTCGATGCCGGTGCACGCAACCAGCCCGCGCATCACCGGCGACGGGTTGAAGGGCAGTTCTTGCAACAGCGGTTCTTCGGAGAACTTGCCGACACGATCTTCCGGAATGTTGGGAACGATTACGTTCTGTTGCACGCTGAGCCGGATGTCGCCGTTGCCATAGCGCTCGGCAAGATCGGCGACGCCGCGCATCTGGTCGGTGCTGATGCGGCCGACCGGCACCAGCAAACCGGCCGAGTAGAGCGCAGGGCCTTCGTCCAATGCGGATCGACGTTGTGGATGGATTCCCAGATGATCGACATGGTGCTTTTTGCGAAGTTCAGGGCCGACGACCGGCAATTCGCGGCCCAATCGACGTTCCAGCTCCGCCCTAAACCACGGCACGCCTCGATCAGCGAGTAAGAAGTACAGCCGCGCCTTGGTCCGGCTCTCTCGTGAGCCGTGATCGCGGAAGATGCGAACGATTTCATTGCAGACGGGTGCCGCGTCAGCCGGCGACACGAATACGTCCAACGGCTGCGCCGGTGTGTAGCCGCCGGAACCCTGTTTGCCGCCGACGAGCACGTTGAAGCCCTTGATCTGTTCGCCGTCCAAATCGCGAAAGGACGGCACGAGCGCCAAGTCTTGCGTTTCACAGTGGCAACAGTTTTCGAGGCAACCGGTCATCATCACGTTGAACTTTCGCGGCAGGTTCGTGAACTCTTTGTTGTCCAGAAACGACTGCGTGAACTGTTTGGCTATTGGACCGGCGTCGAGGAATTCGTGCGGCGTCAACCCGGCCATGGGACAGCCGCAGACGTTGCGAATGTTGTCCATGCCCGTTTGTTTGCTGTTGAGCCCGACGGCCGCGAGGCGTTTCCAGATGTCCGGCACGTCGGCGATGCGGAACCAACGCATCTGAAGCTGTTGCCGGGTCGTGATGTCGCAAAAGTCTTTGCCGTATTCATCCGTCAGATCGGCGATCAGGCGGAACTGCTCGGCATTCGAAAAGCCGTTGGTCATGCGCACGCGGAGCATGAAGTTGCCCGGCGTCTGCTTGCGGAAGAACAAGCCGTGCCACTTGAAGCGTTGCTTGTGGTTTTCGTCCAGCTCCTCCCAGTTGCCGGTCTCGGCGAATCGTTCGATTTCCGGCAAAACGTCGAGGCCGTCCTGCTCGCTTTTCATTTGCTCGATCTTGTTCGGCTTCGTCGCCTTGGATTTGGAGGCACACGTGATCAGTTCGCCAAGCGTCGCATGGCAACTGCCGCAACCGAGGCCTGCCTGAGTCTTCTCGCCAAGTGCCGTAATCGTCGTATGCCCGGCGCCAATCGCAGCGACAACTGTGCCCTTCGTCACCTGACGGCAAATGCAGACGTGTGCATCATCGAGCAATTTCGCGGCCAGACTTGGCGGCGGCGGCAGAGTCTCCGGCTGCAGCGGACGCCGTAGAGGGGGCACACTGGCCAACGCAATCGACATCCTCAAATCACTCCTCAATCGCCGGGCTGCGCGCACAAAAACTTCGTGCTTGCTGCCAACCGCGTTGGCATTAGCCCGGAATCCGTTCGTGTATTTGTGCTTGCAGCGCTCCGGGAGAGGAGCAGGGAGGGACCGCGAGCAAACACAACCCCTTAAACGCAAATTCTATGCCGCTTTGATTGGCGAGCAAACAGCCATCGATCCTAAGTGATGAGAAGACAAATAGATACGATTCTCATGAACAAGAAACTTGGGACGGCGAAATGGGAGAACTGCCTTGAACCCGTGCAGCCGCTGCACGGTGTTTGACATTGCGATGCTTTCAATGCGTCGCCGATCGGGCGGCTGCGATTCGCACAAGAAGCTCCAGTGTCAAACACACGAGGAATTCGACAAACGTGAACGCGCTGCGTCTTGTTCGCGACATGGCTAACCCTCGATCGGGCAATTGACGCGACTGTGCCCATCTTGCCGCATTTGAGAATTGTCGTCTCTGCGGAAACTCCAAAAGCGTCGCGCTCGGCTCCGAAGACTCCGCCTCGCGGCTAACCGTACGTCGCGTTGGCCGTCGACGCTTTTCTTGAGTCCCCTACAATTGCTTCGACAGTAGAAAATCACTCCTCATCAATGGAACCCCCGCCATGAAGACCTGTTTGTCGCTCCTTTCGATTGCCGTGCTATTCGCATCCACATCGTTCGCGGCCGATGACGGCACCCCGCTCTTCAACGGCAAAGACTTGACCGGCTTGAAGGTCCATTTCAAGGACGCCGACAAAGATGCCGATCCAGCCAAGACGTTTAGCGTAAAGGACGACGCCTTAATCGTGAGCGGCAAACCGACGTGCTACATCTACACCGACAAGAGCTACAAGGACTATGTGCTGACGTTCGAGTGGCGTTTTCCGGAAGGCAGTTCGCCCGACAGCAACAGCGGCTGCCTGGTGCACATCACACCGCCGCACAAAGTGATGCCCAAATGCGTCGAACCGCAAGGCCGATACAAGGACCACGGCAAACTGTTCTTTCTCGGCGTGAAAGGCCAGGACGCCAAGTTCGACGAAGCAGCCCACAAGAAGGCGCTCAAACCGATGGGCGAATGGAGTACGACCGAGGTCACTTGCAAAGCCGACGGAACGGTCAGCGTCAAACTGAACGGCGTGCAGGTTGCGAGCGGCAAAAGCGAACTGACGTCGGGCCCGATCGGCTTCCAGAGCGAAGGCTTCGAAGTGCATTTCCGCAATATCAAGATCAAAGAGATGAAGTAGTGACCGGCGTTTTCGACTGGGCTGTAATGCGCGGAAGGTTCGGACATGGTTAAGATCGTTCATTCCTCGTAGCGCCCAGTCACTTCTTTTCCAACTCCGCCAGCAGTTTCTTGAAGTCGTCGCGGTCGCGAAGCGGGTCGAGGTCTTCGTCTTTGGTCATGTGCGCGAAATTGCGCCAGCCTCCGTCGATGGCACGGCGCAACGCCTTGATCGCTTCATCGCCCAAACGTTGTCGCTCGGCACGTTCATCTGGAGTTAGAGTGGCGGCGGTTTTTCCCCAGCCGATCAGCGGAATGCATACCGCCCAGTCGCAAGCAAGATCATAACAAGCGCCGACCGAGGTTCGGGAGTACCGATCATCGATGTCTCGAGCTTTCTCAAACAGGCGCAGCGCAGGCGCGGCTAGGCCCTCTTCGCGGTCAATCCATCCGAACTCGCGAAAAACGTAGGCCAATGACATCGCGAGTCCTTCGTCGGATGGATCGATCTGGGCAAGCTTTTCAAGATTCGCTCGTGCTTTTTCAAGATGCTCGCGGGCCTTGGGAAACTGTTTTTGTCGGCGCATTTGCCGGCCGAGATCGCGATGCACCATTGCAAGTTGTCGTTGGGAGTTCCTAACGTCCGGGTTCTTGCCGGCGAGCGGTTCCATGATATCCAGCGCGCGAAAACAAATTTCGGTCGCTTCATCTGTTCGTCCCCGCAATCCATGAACGAAGGCGATCCTCATCAGAATGTCGGCAAGATGGCTTGGGAAATCAAGGTCGTCAGGATTCTCGCGAACCAATGCCTCGAAGGTGCTTCGAGCTCGCTCATAGGCTCGCAAGGCCTCTTGATTCCGCCCCAGCCGGTAAAGTACTCCACCGATTTGCCTATTGTTTAGCGCAAGATCGAGTTTGATGCCCTGCGGCTTGTTGAAGTGTCGGCCCAGGTCAGTGGGGAATTGAGCAAGATTCGCCGGAGGCGCTTGCGCCCATCGCTCGTTGATGACGCGCGACTTCTCAAGCTCGATCAGGGATTCCTCAAGTCTTGCCGTGTCGAACAATATGTTGCCGATGTTGTTGTGACTCTTGGCAAGCTCATTTTGATAGCGACCTTCTGTAGGATGAGCGGCAGCGAGGACTTGGCGGATTGCCAACGCCTGGTTGTGCGCGTCCAAGGCCTCACTTGGATTGCCCATGTTTCTTAGCAGATTGCCGAGTTCATTGAAAACCATGGCCCGATCGATCTGATAGCGAACTTGTGTGGGGTATTCTGCAGCCAATTGGTCGTAGATTCCAATCGCGTGCCGATAAGACTCTACGGCTTGATCCTTCGATCCCAGGATTTCCGTGATCCACGCGACTTTGTAATTCGCTGCGGCCAGCTCCGCCCGAACGGTGGGGTCTTTCTCGCGATCTCTCGCGAAGCCTTGATAATACCGCAGTGCGCGATCGAGCAGGTCTTTGCGCAATGGTTGCATGCCGGGCGCGTTTAGAAGCTGATTATCGCTGACGGCTGTGAAATACTCGTCCACGGCGGCTCGCGCCTGGCGGAAATTCGCCTCAGCGCGATCGCGTTCAGCGGTGGCCAGAGTTTCGGCGCGCGTTGCGCGAATGGCCTGCCACGCGCTCACCACCACGCCCGCCACCAGCAACATTGCGATCACTGCGGCGGTAGTCAGAGCGGCACGATGCTTCCGCGCGAATTTCCGCAACCGGTAGCCCGCACTTGGAGGCACCGCCAGCACGTGTTCCCCAGCCAAGTACCGTTGTACATCCATGGCAAAGCCATTTGCAGTCTCATATCGCCGCGAGCGATCCTTCTCCAACGCCTTCATTACAATCCAATCGAGCTCGCCTTGCATTAACTTGGTCAATTTGGCGGGCTCGGTGTGTCGATCCGCTGCAATGTTGGGGAGCATGCCCGATCTCGACAACTTTGTGGACGGCTTCGGCGGTTCCACTTCTTTGATCACTCGCAGCATCTCGCCAAACCCGGCTTTCGTCAATTCCATCCGGCTGAACGGTACGCTTCCGGTTAGCAACTCGTAGAGAATGACCCCCAATGCGTAGATGTCCGTGCGCGTATCGATGTCGAGATTGTTCAACTCCGCCTGCTCCGGCGACATATATTCCAGCGTCCCGACGAGGCTGCCGACCTCGGTATAGATGCTCTCATCGGTAAGCCGCGCGCCCGTCGCCTTGGCCACGCCGAAGTCGATTACTTTCGGCACCGGTTTGCCGTCATACAGGCCGACGAGGATGTTGCTCGGTTTCAGGTCCCGATGGATGATCCCTTTCTGATGGGCGTGTTGCACGGCCTGGCAGACCGGGACGAACAACTCCAGCCGCTGTTGCGGGGATAGTTTCGCGCTATCGCAATATTTGGTCAGCGGCACGCCTTTGATCAGTTCCATGACGAAATACGGCAGGCCATAATCTTCATCCACGCCTGCATCGAAGACCTTGGCGATATTCGGATGGTCCATCAGGGCCAGGGCTTGCCGTTCCTGCTCGAATCGAGCAAGCATGCTACGACGGTCGCTGCCCGACTTAATCAGCTTAATTGCGACGCGTCTCTGGACCGGCTCGGATTGATCGGCAACCCAGACGCTGCCCATGCCGCCTTCGCCTAGTTTTTCGCGGAGCTTATACTTTCCGGCGATCGTCTGACCCACATTCAATCGGAGTGTCTGGACAAACTCTCCTGTAACGCCGCTCCTTGGTTGCTGAAGGAAGTCCGCGGGCTGGTCATGCGCTTGCAATAGAGCCTCGACACGTCGCCGCACTTCCTCGTCGTTGCGACACTCGCGATCCAGATAGGCAGTGCGATTCTCGGCCGCAACTTCAGACACCGCCATGAAGATTTCTTTTACGCGATTAGCGTCGGCAGCCATTTGCAGTCTCCTGCCATGAGGGCTCTACCTATTCATGCGGAATCGAGAGTCGAAACGTCCCACGAAAAGTCTCAACGTGCTTGAGAAAGTGCGACCCGTAGCCAGGCACGAGCGTAGTCCCAGTTGCGATAGGCCGTGGATCGTGTCATACCCAGGGCCTGTCCGGCCTCTTCGATCGAAAAACACCCGAACACGTGCATACGAACAAGCTCGGCGGCGTCCGCGTCTTCGTTGGCTAAGGCGTCGAGCACCGAATCTGTCTCGATCAGATCCGCATCCGAGTACCGGCCGGCCAGCGCATCCAAGTCGATTTCCAGACGTTGGCCATTGCCGCCGCGTTTCGCGGCTTGCCGCTCCCGGGCGCGATCCACCAGAATCCGCCGCATCGCTTCGGCCGCCGCCGCGAAGAAATGCCGGCGATTATCGAACTTCTGATCGCCCACAAGCCGCAGCCACGCCTCGTGCACCAGGGCCGTCGCGTCGAGTGTGTGTCCCGGCCGTTCATTCGCCATGTGTCCGGCGGCCAGCTTCCTCAACTCGTCATACACCAGCGGCAGTAGCTGTTCCGCCGCAAGTGGATCACCAGCGTCGATGGCGGCAAGGATCTGCGTGACATCGGACATGTGCGATCCAACTGGCGAATTCGAAGCTCGTCAAATGATCAACGGAAGTCAAGAACCCAAATTCACGAGTTGCCGATGGCATCTGATCGCTGACTGCGGACCTCTGATCGCCGACGCTTCACCCTTTCGCAACATACGGCAGCACATACGGGCCCTTTGGGATCACCGCGATTTTCGCCTTCGGGCCGTACATTCGCAGGCATTCGGCCACGGCTTGTTCAACCGTCGCCGCCGGTTCAACGTGGCATTTCCGCAGCGTTTCCGCAGGCAAACCGTCGCTGACCACTTTCACTTTGCAGTGGGCAACGACCTTGGCAAACTCTTCCAGCTGCCATTGATCCATGACGAAGTAATCCGAACCCATGATGCGTTCTTTGAATTTGTTCAAATCCGGATTATCAGTCAGCAAGTGCTGAAACTCCGGGCTGCCCAGCCCTTCGCTGAGGCTCGCGGCCAGCACGATCGTGCCGCCTTTCTTGACGATGGGCATCGCGCCAGTGAGACCTTTCACCGCCTGGTACCACGTCGTGTCGAGCGGGTAACCGGCGCAACTCGTCACGACGACGTCCACCGGCTCCGCCACCGGCGCTTTGACGACGGTCTCAATGAACTGTACTCCTGTTTCCCATGCCTTGATCATGTCGCCGGCGCCTACCCAAGTGATACGGCGCTGGCCGTCGAGGCAGACGTTGACGATGAAATCGCAACCCGCCATCAGGGCGATCCGCGTGTTCTCCTCATGCACCGGGTTGCCCTCGACGATGCCCGCGTCAGCGTTCGGATGTTCGAGAAACTTCGGACCGTGCCAGACTTTGACGGTGTCGAGGCCGGCGATCCCCGGGCAGATCAGCTTGCGACCGCCGGAGTAACCTGCCATCAAATGGGGTTCGATCAGCCCGGTCGTAATCTTCAAATCAGCGTCGATGTATCGCTTGTCGATCCAGGCCGGCACACCGTTCGCAGTCGTACCCAGATACGTGTGCTCTTCGCGCACTTTGCCATGATGATTCTCGACCCGATAGTTCGCGGCAATCTCGGCGCCGACAAGCTCGACCAATTCGTCGCCTTCGTTGGGTCGGTGCAAGCCCGTCGCGATCAAGATCGCAATGTTTTTGCGAGCGATGCCGGCCGATTCCAGTGTTCGCAGCACCGGTGGAAGGATCAACTTGTTCGGCACAGGCCGCGTGATGTCGCAGATTACGATGCAAGCACTCTTGCGGCCGCGAGCGATCTCGCTTAGTGGCCGCGACCCGATTGGCGTAGTGATCGCGTGTTCAATCGCCGACTTCTCGTCGCTGATCGGCGTCGCCGGTCGAATCGCCAGCGGGCCGACGATGCGATCATCCGGCAGGTTAACGGTTAGGCCGGTCCGGCCATAATCGAGTGTGAATTGCATAGTGCGTCAGGTCTCAAGAGTCAGAGGTCAGGTGTCGGAATTCAGAAGTCGGCTGTGCGTGCGATTGTCGAAGCTTTGAAAAGTCATAGTATCACTTTTCGCGTAGTTTTCGCAGTAGCCTGGTGCTACTGACACTTGACCACTGATTCCTGACTCCTGCTATGTCCATCGACAAAAGCCTTCGCCGGAAGAACCAGTTGCAGCGTGCTCGTAGCGTGCTGACGCGCGCCGAGCGCATCAAGACGCTCAAGGACCAGGAAAAGTGGCTCGACGGCCGCAGCCCGTTCGGCCTGCCGAAGGTCCGCGTACAAAAACACGTCGTCAAGAAGGCCAAGAAGGAAAAGGCCGCGGAACCCGGCACCGAGGGCGCAGCAGCTGGAGCGGCACCGGCGGCGGCTGCACCGGCAGCATCAGAAAAGAAGCCGGCCGGCGGCGACAAGAAGAAGTAGGCCTCGCCTCCTGGCGCACTTTGCGAGCAAATCGAGTAGAACGGACTACGGTCCGTTCTACTTTCGTTTTCGGCGAGCGCGTGGTTATGTCCGTCACAGCTTATCTTGCCCTCGGCAGCAACCTCGGCGACCGTCAGGAAACGCTGAACGCTGCGGTCGCCTCGCTCAATGCGACGAACAACATCTCCGTCACCGCAGTATCGTGTAGTCATGAAACGCTGGCGGTCGGCGGCCCTCTCAATCAACCCAACTACCTCAATGCAGCGGCCAAAATCGAAACCAATCTGACGCCGGAGCAACTGTTGTCCGTACTGCTCGACATCGAGCGCCGTTTTGGCCGGATACGAAGCGAGCGTAACGCCCCACGCACGCTCGATCTGGACATCCTGATCTACGGCGACCATGTCCAGTCGACGCCGGAACTCGAAATACCGCACCCGCGCATGCATCAGCGGTTGTTCGTACTCGAACCGCTTGCCGAGATTGCGCCACAGGTTCGCCACCCTGTGCTGAAGGTCAGCATTCGCCGTTTGTGTGATCATTACCGGCGCCGCCCTTTGGCGGATCGGCCGTTGACCGGTCGAACCGCCCTCGTGACCGGAGCGACCAGCGGCATCGGCCGCGCAATTGCAAACGCGCTGGCGGAACAGGGCGCATTTGTCCTGATTCACGGCCGCGACGCCGCTCGCGCTGCCGAGGTCGTCGAGTCTTTGCATCAATTCGATGTTGCCGCGATTCCAATGCTGTACGATCTGAGCGTGCCCAAACAGGTCGATGCACTCGCCGACGCAGCCTGGCTGCCATTCGATGGCGTTGACATTCTCGTGTGCAATGCCGGCGTCGACACACTTACGGGCGAGGCGGCGGCGTGGCCGTTCGACCGTAAACTTGCCGAGTTATGGGCCGTCGACGTGCAATCGACAATTCAGCTTTCTCGCAGCATCGGGTGCCGTATGCGTGAGCGACACTCCGGCGTCATTGTCACGATGGGCTGGGATCAGGCCGACACGGGCATGGAAGGCGACAGTGGGCAACTGTTCGCCGCGACCAAGGGCGCCGTCATGTCCTTCACGCGAAGCCTGGCGAAGTCGCTCGCTCCGCAGGTGCGAGTCAACTGCATCGCGCCAGGCTGGATCAAGACGGCGTGGGGCGAAGGCGCCTCGGAAGTCTGGCAGCGACGGGCGATCCGGGAAGCGCCGCTCGAACGCTGGGGCACGCCGGAAGACGTGGCTGGCGCTGTTCGCTGGTTGTGTTCAGACTCGGCCGCGTTTATCACCGGGCAGGTTATCCGCGTCAACGGCGGCGCGGTCATGTAACGTCAATTGAAGTACGGATCGTACTTGTGCTTCAGGCGCTTGTTGTTGATTTGCAGGCGATCCAAAAGGTCGAGAATCAAATCGCGATCTTCGTCGCGATCCACCGCCCAGGAGAGGATGTTCAACTGCTCGGCGTTTTGCTTGAGCTGTTCCACGATCTGACAGAGCTTTTCCGACGCTTTCCGATTCACCAGGTCGAAATCGAACGAATCGAGCTCGTTCCAGTAACAGTCGCCGCGCAAGTGTTCGATCCACCGGGCTCGGACGAAACTCGACCAATGCAGCTGCACCCATTCGCGAACGGCCTCTTCGCCCAAATCACGGCCGGCGAGCTGGCTTTTGATCCATTTATGTTTGGCGATTTCCAACTCACTCTCAGCGAAGACGCTTCGCCGTTGAATATGCGAGGGAATCGAAAAAGCGATTTGGCCTTCCCCGAACATCTCGGGGGAAACACACATGTACATGACAGCGCCCCTGCGGCAACGAGAGAGAGTAATCGCATTCCATGCGACACGTAGCCATCCTTCAGGGTTGAGCATTTCATTTTAGCTTGTCGAAGCCCGAAATGGCAACCGCATCCTTCTTCAATAGCGGATGGGGTATGGGATTTCGGGCAGGAAATGTGCGTCAGGATTCATCGCAACACATATCCGCCGTCGACGACGAGGCAGGCGCCGGTAATGTAACTGCCGGCGTCGGTACAGAGCATCAGTGCCGGGCCGGCGAGCTCTTTCGGATCGCCCCAGCGATTGAGCGCTGTCATCTTGGCGAAATCAGCCTTCTCTTGATCGGACAGGATGCTCATCGGCAGATCGGTCAGGAACGGGCCCGGTGCGATGCAATTGACGGTGATGCCGAACTCGCCCAGGTCCAGCGCCGACGCACGGGCGAATCCCAATAGCGCCGACTTGGTCACGGAATAGACGTTGCGCTTCTCCTTCGAAACCAGGCCCATGATTGAGGAAATGTGGATGATCCGGCCCCATTTGCGCTCTTTCATTTGCGGCACCAGTGCACGCGTCAGCACCATGATCGAATTGAGATTGATCTCCATTACCCGGTCCCAGGTCTCATCGGTGATCTGGTCGATGGCCTGCGGGGAGTTTGTACCGGCGTTATTGATGAGCACGTCGACACGGCCCATCTTGGCGAGCGCCGTGTCGGCAAGTTTCCGCACATCGTCGCGCTTGCTGACATCAGCGACGACGTAGATGCCCTTGCGGCCGGTGCCGGTGAGAATCTTGTCGAGGGCGGCCCGAAGTTCATCTTCGTGCCGGCTGGAAATGACAATGTCGGCGCCGGCTTCAGCGAGTCCGCGGGCCATGGCGAGGCCGAGCCCCTTGCTGCCGCCGGTGACGAGCGCCACACGGCCGGTGAGATCGAAGAGTTTGGAAAACGACATACTCATTCCTCTGTATCGAGTTCGAATCCGTGCAATCAGATTAGCCACACATTCAAGAATCGGCGAAGTGAATAAGTCGGACAGCGTTCAATTCTCTGCAAACAAGCTCGGTCCCTCGGCCTTGCCACGTCAACGGCAAGGCAGGATTGACGTCGGCAGCGGCGGGGCGGCGCCGGTGCGAGCGACGAATATGTCGAGCATGTAAGTTGTCCGCGCCTGAGTCGAATTTCGCATAACACTCTGTCAAGGAATTATTCGGAGGACCAATTATGTCAAACAGCTTTGACTGGAAACTCGACGGGGCTGGGTACGGGCAATCGACAGCCGAGTCCTGCTGGTTCGCGTCGTACGCGCTCTTGTTTAAGTGGAAGGGATGGCCGACAAGTTCGATCCGCGAACGGATCGAGAAAGCCGGTTTGAACTTCACCGACTACTTCCGGAATGGCTTGCCGATCGCTGACTTCCCCAAGACGCGGAATGCGCTGGGCTTGACCAGTTGGCGCGGCAGTTACATCGCGACTTTGGCCAGCGACTTCGAAGCGTTCGCTCAGTTGCTCAAGGGTTACGGTCCCTTGTGGTGCGCGTTCAGCCGTCCGAATGCACATATTGTCGTTGTCACCGGCGTCAATGGCGATGCAGGCACGATTCACATTCTGAATCCGTGGGACAACACGAACGGCATCGATGCCGACAGCCAGTATCTGACGACATCGAAGTTCGTGAGTCGTCTGAACGGCAAGGACAGCGCCGTTGGTCAGGCTTTCATGTAAACCGACCGATCGCAAAAAACGGCCGGCAATGGAAGGTGGCCGACGCCTTCGGAAGCCAGCCGTGACGAACCGGCGTGAGCGAGCTTCTTACCTACGATTCGGGAGTCGAATCACTTTCTCCAAACAAACTCGGCCCGTCGGTCTTGCCTCTTCTGCGTCGCGGCAGGATCGACGTCGGCAGCGGCGGGGCGGCGCCGGTCGCGGCAGGCAGATGATGCCGTGATTCCAATTCCTGCAGCACGGTTTGAGCGCGTCGCAACACCGCAGCCGGAACGCCGGCCAGCTGGGCCACGTGGATTCCGTAGCTGCGTTCCGCGTTTCCCGGCGCGATGCGATGCAAAAAGATCACGCGGTCTTCGTCTTCTTGCACCTGCACGTTGTAATTCCGTAAATGCGGCAGCGTTTCTGCCAGTTGCGCCAGTTCGTGGTAATGCGTGGCGAAAAGCGATCGGCAGCCGACCGCGTCGTGCAGATACTCCGTAATTGCCCAGGCAAGACTGACGCCGTCGTAGGTGCTGGTGCCGCGACCGATCTCGTCCAGTATCACCAGGCTCTGTTTGGTTGCGTTGTTGAGGATGTTGGCGGCTTCAGTCATTTCGACCATGAACGTGCTTTGCCCGCGGCTCAGTTCGTCGCTGGCGCCGACGCGTGTAAAGATACGGTCGGTGATACCGATGGTCGCCTTCCTCGCGGGAACGAAACTGCCCGCATGCGCGAGCAACACGAGCAGCGCGACCTGACGAATGAAGGTCGATTTGCCGGACATGTTCGGACCGGTGATCAGCCATAGTCTGCCGTCTTCCGGGCCGAAGTTTACGTCGTTGGGCACGAATGTACCGGGCGGCAGTGTCTGATCGAGAACCGGGTGCCGTCCTTGCTCGATGTGCAAGTGCGGCTCGTCGACGAGCGTGGGCCGGCAGTATTGTCGCTCGGCCGCAAGTTCGGCGAGTGCCGCGAGCACGTCGATGCGGGCGATTACGTCCGCCGTCGCCAGTAGCCGGTCCGACTGCCCTGCGATGCGTTCTCGCAGTTGCGCAAACAGTTCAATCTCCAATTGTCTGCTGCGTTCGTCGGCGGTCAGGACTTTCTCTTCGTATTCCTTTAGTTCAGGAGTGATGTAGCGTTCGGCGTTTTTCAGTGTCTGTTTGCGTTGGTAGTCGGCAGGCACCTTGCTGGTGTGAACGTGCGTCACTTCGATGTAGTAACCGAACACCTGGTTGTATCCGACCTTGAGGCTGTTGATGCCGGTGCGCGTTATTTCCTGCGCCTGGAAGCGGGCGATCCAACTCTTTCCTTCGCTGGCGATCTGTCGAAGTCGGTCCAAGTCGGCATGGTAGCCGGGCCGAATGACGCCGCCGTCTTTCACGGAATGAGGCGGGTCTTCGACGAGGGCTGTGTCAAGCGCCTCGCGCAGTTCGGGGCACAAGTCGATCTGCGATTCGAGTTCGCACAAGAGCGATGCTTTGCGGCCGGCGACCTTGGCCTTGAGCTTGGGCAAAAGGCGCAGCGTACGACCGACGGCGGCGAGGTCGCGCGGCGTGGCCCGTAAGGCGCTCGCGCGAGCCGCGAGCCGGGCCAGATCGCTTGCTTCCGCAAGCGCTTCGCGCAACGGCTGGCGTACGCCGTGGTCCGCGAGCAGTTCGCCGACGGCGTCGTGCCGGGCCGAGATTGCATTTCGGTCAATCAAAGGATACACGAGCCATTGCTGCAGCGTTCGTGCGCCCATCGGCGTTTGGGTTCGGTCGATCAGCGCCAACAGCGAGCCGTCCCGGCCCGCATCCCGCAGCGTGCGCGTCAATTCAAGAGAGCGCCGCGTGACATCGTCAACCTGCAGAACGCGGTCGTGATGGTGCGGGCGCAGCGCTCGCAGATGTGTCAACTTCGTCTTGAGCGTTTCTTGAAGATAAAGCTGCAAGGCGCCGGCAGCGACGACGCACGGTTGATTGTCAGCCAAACCGAAGCCGTTCAATGTGCTAACGCCGAACTGGCGCAAGAGCGCTTGCCGAGCCGATTCCGGGTCGAAGGTCCAGTCGGGCCGGGGCACAAGCGGGCGCGACAGGAGCGCGCCGATCTGCCGGTCCCAGCGTTCGGCGTCGGACTCGGCGGTCAACGTTTCAGCTGGTGCGATGCGGCTGATTTCATCGGCAACACGGTCGGGCGGCATGTCGGCGGCGTGGAACGAACCTGAGGTCAGATCGACCCAGGCGAGACCCACCTGGCCGGAATGGGAATAGACGGCCGCCAAATGATTGGGCAGGCGCGGATCGAGCAGTTCATCTTCAGTGACCGTGCCCGGCGTTACGACTCTCGTCACTTCGCGCTTGACGAGTCCCTTCGCCAGCGCCGGGTCTTCCACCTGATCGCAGACCGCGACGCGCATACCGGCTTGCAACAGTTTGCGCAACTGAACTTCCAAGGCATGTACCGGAAAGCCGGCCATGGGAACGGTTTTGTCGCGGCTGGTGAGTGCGAGCCCAAGCACACGAGCGGCGGTTTCCGCGTCGGGGCCGAAAGTCTCGTAGAAATCGCCCATGTGAAAAAGCAACAGCATTCCTGGATGGGCCTGTTTGGCGGCCAGGAATTGCTTCATCATCGGCGTGTCGTAGCCGGCTTCGTTCGTCATGGAGCGAGCATCAACGAGAATCGCGGTTTTTGAGAGGATATGCTATCGACATCCGCCGATTTCGGCTTAGCGTTCGCCGATCGTCACGGTTTGCCGTTTTCGACGGATTTGCTCATACGGACCGTGTTGCCCGTGCCGACGTATTCGATGTGGCTCATGTAGTGCCGCATGAGGAGAAGGCCTCGGCCGCAGTTACGTTCGAGGTTCTCCGGCGCGGTGGGGTCCGGTACGTCTTCCGGGTCGAAGCCGGGGCCTTCGTCGCTAATTAGTACATCGAATTCGTACGGAGAGATTCGATAGGCCACGCGCACTACTTTGGAGCGGTCCATCTGGTTGCCGTGCTTGATGGCGTTGACAATGGCTTCTTCGAGCGCCATTTTGATCCCGAAGATCTCGGATTCGCTGAAACGCGTGACGCGTTGGAGCAGTTCTTCGATCGTGGTCTGCAAACGGCGCGCTTCCTCCAAGTCACTTGGAATGGTGACTTCCGCAGGGAATGGGATCGCACCGGTATGACTCATAAGGCCCTATTTGCCAAGCTCTCGAAAGAGTGAGGCCATCGACCATCAGATAATGCAGCGGCATTCGGCCGCTGTCGTACGCAAACGAACCACTCGCCTTCCGGCGCCGCACCAAGCTGTGACGGGAAATATGTGCGGCAAACACCGGTCATTTAGAACGCTTGCAGCGCTGCTTGTTCATCTTTGAAGATCTTGAACAGCGTGTCGAGCTTCGTGATCTCAAAGACTTCGAGAATCTCCCTGGCGATGTTGCACATCACCAGTTTTCCGCCGGCTTGCTGCGCCTTCTTGTTCATCGTGATGAGCTTGCCGAGCGCGGCGCTCGACAGGAACTCGACGTTGCTGAAGTTCAAAAGAATTTTCTTCTTTCCCTGATTGTCCACCAGGTCGAACAACTGCTCGCCGATGATCTGAATGTTCTGCTCGTCGAGGATCTTCTTGTCCACAAAGTTGACGACAGTGACGTCGCCCACATCTTCGAGTTCCAAGCGCCGACGGCGCGGTTGCGTGGTCATTCCGACATCTCCTGAGGAAACCCGATCTCCCCGCAGTCCCCGAGGCAGGTCTCCCGAACTGGACTGTCACCCAAGGGATGGGTCATTTTCCGTGTATTGTTTCGCCGTCGCTGGGCACTGTCAAGCCGATTGTCGGATAATCGAATCCAACGTCAAGTCTTAACTTCGGAACAAACAGATATTCCCGGATTCGCCTAGCCGCGTCCAAGAGCTGCCATTGCCAGTTCCAGCACGAATTCCGTGTGTGTTTTGCCCATTGCGGTCAACCCGCCCATGAGTCCAATGCCTAGTAAGTACGGATTGGGATTGAGTTCCAACAGATACGGCGCACCCTCCGGCGTCACCCGAACGTCGACCCGGGCGTAGTCCCGGCACCCCAGCAGCCGATACGCCCGAATCGCCAGATCATCCAATTGCGCCCTGAACGCCTCCGGCATCGGCACGGCTGGGACCTCCGCGGTCTTGTCAAACTCGCGGGTGTTTTCGGTCCACTTCGCATCGTACGAATAGATCGGCCAAAGTTCCTTGTCGAGGAACTGAATCTCGGACGCTGGAATCACAGTCGGCACACGGATCCCGCTTTCGTTAGGCAGGCCCTCGAATACGTGGATCAGAAACTCGCGGCCGGGGATGAACTGCTCCACGAGCGCCGGACCGCGGTAACGCTCGCACACCCAGGCCACTCGTTCCGTCAGCGATTTCTGATTGGATACGACGCTGTGTTGATCGATGCCAACGCTGGCGTCCTGACCTATCGGCTTGACGATGACGGGCCAACCGAGCGTGTGCTCCTGCGCGTTTTTCCCATCGACGCTGTAAAAAGGCGCTGTCGGCAAACCGGCGCCGCGGAACAGATGCTTGGTCCGCATCTTGTCGCGCGCCAGCGTCAGCGTGTCCGTGCTGTTGCCGGTAAATGGTATCTGAATCCACTCGAGGATGCCTGCAATCGTCGTCTCGGTGATCGGCCGATTGGCGAATCCTTCGAACAGGTTAAAGACGGCGTCAGGCGGGTCGTCATTTAGCAGCGCCAGGAACGGCCGCAGGTCCGCGCCCACCCCGAACCGCAGCACGTCGAGCCCGCCGGCTCGCAAGATCGATTCGACTGCGGCGGCTGTATCCAGCACGTCTCGCTCGGATTCCGCATCGGGATGGCCTTGCGGCAGCACCGGCTCATTGTGCAGAAGCATGATCCGCGGCTTCATACCCGACCCTTCATTCCGATGCGAGTCAAGGCCGCGTCTACGATTCGACCAACCAGTTCCTGATGACTCACTTTCATGAAGCCGGCGATCCAGACGATGTCGCCCGAAATTGGACTCAGCCCAGGCAACGGGTTCGCCTCGATGAAATACGGCACACCGTCACGCAATCGAAAATCGATGCGTGCGACATCCCGGCAACCCAGCACCTCAAATGCGGCGAGCGCCGCTTCCTCGACGGCCGTCAATTCTTCTTCCGGCAATTTTGCGGGACATTCGTACGTCGCCATCTCCTTGTAGTTCCGCTTCACTTCGATGCTGTAAATGAAGTGCTTCGTCGGCTGCCGCGGCTTCACTTGCATAATCCCAAGCACTTTGGGCGGATCGTTGCCGACGATGCCAACGGTCAATTCCTTGCCGTCGATGAACTCCTCGACGAGAATCGGCTGACGGTACGATTGCCACAGTTCGTAGACCGTCGATCCAAATTCGGCCGCGTCTTCAATCAGCGATTTGCTGCGAACGCCCTTGCTCGATCCCTCGCACGTTGGTTTGGCAATCACCGGCAATTCGAGGCCGGACTCCGCCAAAACGTCGCCCAGCCGCGCCAAGTCGGGCGGCTTCTGCGAGCCGAAGCTGATCGTCATCGCATGAGGAACGGCCAGCCCTGCCGATTGCACGATGCGTCGCGCCCAGTCTTTGTCGAGGCACACCGCGAGCGTCGCCGGATCGGAACCGGTATACGGGATGCCGAGCGTTTCCAGCACGGCCGGCACTCGCGCCTCGCGCGACCGGCTGATGCCTTGCCCCTCGGCGAAATTGAACACCAACTCAGCCGGATCGGCGAGCAGCTTTTCGATCATCGCCTTGCCGTTGCCAAGTTCAACTGGCGTGTGCCCCAATTCTTTCAATGCCGCTGCAATGGCCGCCACGGTCTTGGGATCGTCGAACTCCTCATAGAGGTCATCCGGCGCGCCGGCCGGCAATGGCTCGTCGTGCTTGAGGTCAAACGTGATGCCGATCTTCATTCGGCGTAGTGTAGGGAAAAAACGGACGGATGATGTGGGAACAACCAAGTGATTTCTGGCGGCAGCCGCTGCAATGAGTGTCGGAGGGACATTCATACAGATTCCGATCCTTTTGGAGCCGGTGGCGAACAATGGCTTTCGCGCCACCAGCGGTCCATCGCTGGCGTTGTCTTCGGAAGGGCGCGACGCCTGATGAAGCGTTGGCGAAGTTGCGTGAGCGCGCAGCAGAGCGGCTGCGCACGGGGACACGGCTGGTGACGATTGACCTGCCGGACTCAGAGGAAAACCCTGGGTCAAGTACGCCGGGATGTTCAAGGACAACCCTATGTTTGACGAGGTCGTCGAGATCATGAAAGAGAATCGACGGAAGGATGAGGCAGACCCCAACTACCCATGATCTCGCATCTGTGGGACACGGACATGCTGACGCTGTATCAGCGCGGTCAACCGAAGGTCACCGCTGCGCCGGCGGGCTCTCAGGCAATTTCCGTCGTCAGCGTCGAGGAGCAATTTCTCGGCTGGTACACCGCCGGGCGGCAAACGAAGTCGAATGAGGAGGTGTCGCTTGCCTACGACAGCATGACCGAGTTTGCGGACTTCATCAAGCGCTTGGCGATCGCTTCCTTCGGAGAAAAAGCCAATCGGCGCTATCGCCAGATCCAGGCACTCAAGCTTAACGTCCCCAAGAAAGGCCTTCGCATCGCAGCCATCACGGCCGACGAACTCGGCGTAGGCTACTTTGTGTTCAGTCTGAATCCGATCTTTCGCCATTTCTCCATTGGGCGGGTGCACAAGTTCCAGAATGGCATCGTCAAGGCGGTGTACAATCCGTCGGCGTTCGAATTACGACATATCGCATCCGTGAACTTGTTCACTGAAATGAAAAAGGACAGCCTCCGCTGAATGCAGAGACTGTCCTCGATTTGAGCGATTCCCTTACTACCTCGCCTTGCGAACCTTTTTTTCCTTCGGCCCAGCTGCCAGCAATAGAGGCAGCAGTTCGCGGCGGCTGCCGTTCTTGCGGGTCTTCTCAGGCCTCGAGCGTAGCGGCGGCCGCTCGTCCGAGTCGCCGTCGCAGCAGCCGTGGTCGTTGGACAATTCCTTGACAACCGTCAGTTGTTTGCGCCTGGCAAGGCGTTCGTTGTTCTTCGGGATGATTGCCGACTGCGTGCCTTGCAACAGCGCCGACACGCCGCGGGTCTTCGTCGGCTTGATGGTCGTCGGCTTGTCTTCGGCCTGGTAGCGAACGAGTAGGCCCTCGAAATTGCGCAAAACGACGGCATCGTCCGATGCGCTGACGAGGTAATTCGGCATCAGCGGAATCTTGCCGCCGCCATGCGGGCTGTCCACAACGTAAGTCGGGATGCCGAGCCCGCTCAAGTGGCCGCGAAGGCCCTCAATGATCTCGAGCCCCTTCCATACGGAAGTGCGGAAGTGGCCGGCGCCGATCACCGGATCGCAGTGGAACAGGTAATAGGGCCGCACTTTCATACGCAATAGGGACCGGCACAGCTCGCGCATCGTTTCCAGGTCGTCGTTGATGCCCTTGAGCAGCACGATGTGGTTGTTGACCGGCATGCCCGCGCGCATCAAAGTCTGGCAGACGCGAACCGCTTCCGGCGTGATCTCGCGCGGGTGGTTAAAGTGTGTCTGAATCCAAACTTTCTCCGCCGACGCCAAGAGGTCGATCAGCTCCTGATCGTACAGCTTTTGCGGCAGCGTCACCGGCACGCGGGTGCCGATGCGGATGATGTCGACGTGCCGAATCTCCTTCAAGTTATCGAGGAAGAACTTCAACTTCTGCGGCGGCAAAGTCAGCGGATCGCCGCCGGAGACGATCACGTCGCGGATTTCCGGGTGATTGCGGATGTACTCGATCATGCGTTGATCGTTGCGATTGATCGCGTCCCAGCCGCCGCGAACCATGGTGGCGCGTTTGCGGGTGCAAAAGCGGCAATACATGGTGCAAACGTGCGTGGTCACGAGCAGAGCGCGGTCGGGATACCGATGGGTAAGTCCCGGGACCGGCGAGTCCTTGTCTTCTTCGAGCGGGTCTTCGAGTTCAAAGCCCGACGGGTTCTCCGCTTCGAGCGGCGAGGTGACGGATTGCAAACGAATGGGATCGTTTGGATCATCGGCTTCGATCAGCGAGAAGTAGTACGGCGGGATGGCGAGTTTATATTCACCTTCGAGCCGGCCGATGGCTTCGAGTTCTTCGGTGGTGAAGGGCAAGAGTTCGCGAAGTTGACGAACGGAGCGGATGGCGTTCTGCGACTGCCAGCGCCAGTCGTTCCAGTTTTGCTCGGTGACATCCTGCCAGAGCGGGTGGCGGCGCGAATTGCTAGGGGGCTCCTCTCCCTCGTTGCCGCCGAGCGGTGGGGCGATTGCAGTGGGTTGCTGCCCGCGCCGCTGTTCAGATTCGCTCATAAATTCTGATGCCTCCCTGAGGATGAAACCCGCGCGTCGCGATCCGTATGGGATAGAGCCTAGAGTCAGTCGTCACCAACACTCTCCAGTTCGCACGCGCGATCCGAATTAATGACACATCCTAACTATCGCGCGAGAAAACACAAGCGCACTCGCGCACAATTTCGCGTTTCACGAGGAAATTTTTTCTGCGCCATCGACTCGCTTCTTTCGCATCAACGGTCGATCACTTACACTCTTCATCATGAGTGCACAACCTAATTCGACTCCTCCGACCGCATTGCCGCGCGTGCTCGGACCTTGGATCGCCACCGCGATCGTCGTCGGGACCGTGATCGGTTCCGGCGTGTTCAAGAAGCCCTACGCCATCGCCAAGGACGTGCCCGAGTTCGGCTACGCCATGCTTGCGTGGATTCTCGGCGGCGTGCTCGCGATCCTTGGCGCGCTTGCGTATGCCGAAGTCGCAACGCTCTATCCCAAAGCCGGCGGAAACTATGTGTTCTTGCGTGAAGCATTTGGAAGATATGCGGGTTTTCTCTGGGGCTGGGTCGATTTCTGGATCATCCGCACCGGTTCGATTGCCGCGTTGGCATCGGTGTTCTCCGAGCAATTTCACGAGGTCATCCGCGAGATTCGGGGCCTGCCGGAAGGTACACGCATCTTTCACTTCTGGATTCAACAACTGTTGACCGTATCCGTCATCACGGCGCTTGCGCTGGTCAACATTCGCGGCGTCAAGTGGAGCGGTGTGCTGCAATTCGTGGTGACCCTCGTCAAGGTTGTCTCGCTTTTGAGCATCATCGTCTTGCCGTTTGCCATCGCTGGGTTTATTTCCACGCCGCGAGCCGAGCCTTCTGCATCGCTACTGCAACCGATCTGGATGACGAAAGACTCCACGTTGACGATCTCAAAATTCGGGGCGGCGATGGTCGGCGTCATTTGGGCTTACCACGGTTGGATGAACATCGGCCCGGTGGCGGAAGAAGTCAAACAGCCGCAACGCAATATTCCGCTGGCGCTCATCCTCGGCGTCGGCATCGTTACTTTGCTCTATCTTGGAGCGAATCTCGGTTACCACTTGATCGTGCCGCGCGCCGAAATGTTGGCATTCGGCAAGAATACGACGGTCGCCACGTTGTTCAGCCGCAAGCTGCTCGGCTCGGCCGGCGGCGCTATCGCATCGGCCGCTATCATGATCTCGGTATTTGGCGCTCTCAACGGCAACATTCTCGTCGGTCCACGGCTGCTGTTCGCGATGGGGGAAGACCGGCTGGCGCCGCGTTGGCTGCACAGCCTGTCACGTTACCAGACCCCTGCTTGGGCGACCGTCGTGATGTGCGCTTGGGCGTGCCTCATGGTCCTTATTGTCGCGGCCGCTTTTCAACTGGCCGTCTTCGGCGACCCGGCCAAGCCGGGCAGCAAGCCGCCGTTTGACGTGATTACCGATTTCGCAATGTTCGGCGCCGTCGCATTGGAAACCTTGGCTGTCATGGCGATCATGGTGTTTCGCCAGCGCTATCCAAATGCTGAGCGCCCTTACCGTTGTTTGGGATACCCGGTCTTACCAATCGTTTACTTCGTGATCATGCTGCTCGTTTGGATCAACATGTTCTTCTCGAGCATCATTGAAGCGGCAACCGGCATCGTCGTGATGTTAGCCGGATCAGCTGTCTACTTCGGCTTTCTGCGGAAACGATAGCTGGTTCGCTTTGCTCCGCCGCTTCCCTAGTCGCACGAGTAACCTGACCTTTTCCCAGTTTCGGACACCTGTTATATGCAGTCCCCGGAGTTGTCTCGACATATGCCGGTATTGTCGGGCGAGCTGCTGACTTGGTTGACGCCGCAGCCTGGGGAAACCTGGGTAGATGCGACAACCGGCGGCGGCGGGCACACGAGACTGCTCGCGGAACGAGTCGGCGCCACAGGACGCGTTATCGCGCTCGATCGCGATGAAACAATGCTGGCTGCCGCAGCGCGGCGGTTGGCCGGCCTGAATGTGACTTTTGTCCATGCCAGCTTCGATCAGATCGACACCGTGTTGGAGAAATTGCGACTGGCCACCGCCGATGGATTGCTGGCGGACTTGGGTGTCTGCTCGGATCAACTGGACGATGCGGCTCGCGGATTGAGCTTTATGCAATCGGGGCCGCTCGACATGCGACTCGACACGAGTCACGGTGAAACGGCGGCACAACTGCTTGCTCGGATGAACGAACGCGACCTGGCCAACGTGATCTTTCAGTACGGAGAGGAACGCTATAGCCGCCGAATCGCCAAACGGATTGTTGAACAGCGGCGACTAGTACCGCTACGGACGACGGGCGAACTGGCGGAACTGGTGCGAAAGTGCGTGCCTCGGGAGCGAGGCCGGACTCTGGATCCTGCGACACGGACGTTTCAGGCATTACGAATTGCGGTGAATGACGAGCTCGGTGCGTTGGAATCGTTACTGCGGAAATTGCCAAGGTGTTTGAGTCGTGGAGGACGGGCGGGTCTGATTAGCTTTCACTCGTTGGAAGATCGATTGGTCAAGCGAGCGTTTCAGGATCAGGTAGTGTGGGAAGTGCGGACGCGGAAGCCTGTAACGGCGACTGACGAAGAATGTCAGGCGAATCCCAGGTCGCGCAGTGCGAAACTGCGAGTTGCGGTGCGGCGATGACAGGATGCCTGCCCGTGAACCGGCAGGAACAATCGGGAGATGGATCTCATGTCGCGTGAAACCAAGGTCGGCTTGATTGTTGTGTGTTCCTTCCTGAGCCTGGTCGCCGGCGTCTTCATTGTGAAATACACCGACTTCGGCAACAAACCGCCCATTACGGACAATGACGATAAGACGGTTGTATCAGCCGAATCGATGAAGTCGCCGTCCATACCTGCGGCGCCAACTGAAGCGCCAAAGACCGATCCGATGCCATCCGGCCTGGCGCCGGTTCCATTGACGCCTCCACCGGGAGAGAATCCTCGCTCGTCGATGCCAATTGCACTGACGCCTCCCGACATTACGCCGACGCGATTTGAGACGCCTCCCACGGATTCCAAGAAGCCCGATTCGCCGCCGGTGATCGACCTTCCGGGCAGCGAGCCGAAGAAGCCGTCGAGTCCGCCGACCATCGAGTTGCCCGGCAGCGAGCCGAAGAAACCGGATGCGCCGCCAGTAATCGACCTTCCGGGCAGCGAGCCAAAGAAGCCATCGAGCCCACCGACCATCGAGTTACCTGGCAGTGAGCCGAAGAAACCCGATGCGCCGCCAGTGATCGACCTTCCCGGCAGCGAGCCAAAGAAACCATCCACCCCGCCGACCATCGAGTTACCTGGCAGTGAGCCGAAGAAACCCGATGCGCCGCCAGTGATCGACCTTCCCGGCAGCGAGCCAAAGAAACCATCCACCCCGCCGACTATCGAGTTACCTGGCAGTGAGCCGAAGAAACCCGATGCGCCGCCAGTGATCGACCTTCCCGGCAGCGAGCCAAAGAAACCATCCACCCCGCCGACTATCGAGTTACCTGGCAGTGAGCCGAAGAAGCCGGTGTCGATACCAACGGACATCACGAAGCCGATGTCGCCTCCGCTTGTCGATTTGCCGATGCCGGAGGCGCCGCCGAAGCCGAAGGACTCGGTAACGATTCCGGGTTCGCTCGAACCGCCGCCGAAGATCAACGTGCCGGATTCCGTGCCGCCTGCGCCGCTCAAGGGAGTTCGAACGCCTGACCCATGGACGACTGTCGATCCGCCGAAACTCACATTGCCGGATCAGGGAAAGCCGACGTCTAGGCCGGTCGATCCAGTACCAACGCCGGCGACAGACGCACCGGCGGTGCGGCTACAACTGCCGACCAATGGCAACTTGGAGTTTCCGGACCCGGCGGTTCGAACTCGACCGGAAGAGTCGCCGCGCGTCGATAGCTACGACGAGGAATGGTACTCATGCCAGGCCGGCGATACGTTGGAACGAATCAGTCAGCGATTCTTCAACTCCGACAAATACGCTCAGGCGTTGCGACTGCACAATCTCGATCGTGACGGACGCGACCTGTGGCGGCAGGATCGGCCGGCGCTGCAAGCGGGCGACGTGGTCAAGGTCCCTCCGGCCCGCATCTTGGAGCGCAACCACCCGACGGCGGTGCCAGGATTCAAGGGAACGCCTGCAAGCCGACCGACGCCAACTGCCGCGATGCCTGCGGGCGGAGACTTCACGCACCTGACATCGTCTCATCCCGTGAATGCGACCTCGCCGCCGGGTTATGAGGTGCCGCGTGAGAACATGTCATTTCGCGATGTAGCGCGAGAGACGCTGGGATCGAGCGACAAATGGATGCTGATCTTCCGATTGAATCGAGGCTTCAACCCAGAGCAGACGCTGCCCAAGGGTGCGACGTTGCGATTGCCGTCTGACGCGCGGCTGCCGTGAAGCGGACTGTTTCCTTTCGTTGCAGTCAGAATGTAATTGCCGCCAGACGCTTGACTTGACTCCGTTGATCCGGCAGAATCTTCGCATCTTGATGCGAGTACTGCGGAATCACGATCAGGGTCATTGCGGCCATGCAACCGACGAGCTTTGAATCACCGGTAGCGCTGTTGGATGCACTGCACGGGAATTCAAATTCAGCGGCAATTCAGTTTCTTGAATCGCGCTCAGTTTGGTGCAGCGGAAGCGCATTGCGAGGTACATTGGCGACGACATCTTGATTCAAAGCGCTGTTTCTCGCTATGTGAGGCGGTTGCGTTATTGCCTCATTCGGACAACGGATGACGTCGAACTGTTGCAACTTCGAGGTGGCACTTGGCGTTACTTTGATAATTTCATCGCTGCAAAGATCGCCATGTTCATTGTCGAGGATGTTTCCGCACAGCATCATCCCGAACAGAGGCTGACGCACTTTTGGCCCAATTGCGAAGGTTACGCGCACCATGTGTTTTTTCGTCCCCTGAAAGACGTCGGCGGCGACTGGTATTCTGCGTCAAATCACAATGGAGCGTTATGGATCGCCGTCGTCGACGTTGCGGGCAAAGGGCGACACGCCCGAATACTGGCAGGCAATCTGAGCACAGTCTGGCGCTTACAGGAATCTCGCAAGGCGCGTGAACGTGGAAATGTTGCCGAGTTGATGCGGGTGATGAATCGTGAGATTCTGCAGTGTTTTGATGCTGATGCATTTGCAGCTGCCGTGGTCGCGCGGTGCTTGCCCTCTGGCAACGTAACAGTGGGATTCGCTGGTGATGCGACTGCATATAGTTTTTCGACCGGAAGCGAATTGCCAAGCGCCTACCTGACGATGTCATCGCGACCATTAGGGATGGACAACGAAATTGAAATCGTGCAGCGGGAAATTACACTGCCGCCGGGAGCGGAGATCCTATTGGCTACCGACGGGTTGACCGAGCAAGCCAGGTCAGTTGTCCACGCCGGATCAGATAACCTGAGGCAGTTCGTGAAATGGTCGGCGAGGCGCCAACCGGTCATAAGAAGGATGATGCAATGGTTTGCCTCATTGCGGAATAAAGCGACGACCTCGATGCCGTTGGCCGCGCAACGGATTGAAAAATTACTCGAAGCCGTCTTTGCTAAGCACAAGCAATTAGACGACATTACGATTGTCAGCGTCCGACGTCGTTCTGCCCACGACGGTGCTTAAGGTGTTTGTAATGCAACCTTCGCCCGAAACCAATCGGCGCGACGATGAAACGCCGGAGTCGCTTACGCCGGATCAAAAGTCGCAGGCGATTCAGAAGCTTTGCCAACATACTCCATGGGTGCGCAAGCTGGTCCGGCGCGCATGGCGAAACACTTCATTGCCTCAGAGCGCCGATTATGAAGACATGTGCCAAGCCGTGATCAGCCATGTGTTGAAAAAAATTTCATGGTGGCAACCTTCGGAACCGTTTCTACCGTGGCTCAGCGTCGTCGTCACTCGGAAGGCGATCGACCTTCGCCGCGCATGGATGGCAAATCGGGTACACTTGTATTTCTCAGAATTTGCCGAGGAGCCGGCATGCGGCGACGGCGAGCCCGATCTCGAAGAATCGATTGAAGCATGGCGCGCTTGCATTCCACCCCAGCGGTTTCAGGTCGTTGAACTTCTCAAAGAAGGAATGGGATTGAGTGAAATTGCCGCCAACCTGAAAATATCTCAGCGCACATTACAATATTGGCTGTCGGAGATTCGTGCGGCAGTCCGCGCGTTCAATCGGCGGTAGGACCGGACCGGTTTTCTGGATTTCTTCGGAAAATACTTGTCCATCGATTGCACCAGTCCGGCTCAGCAATCGTACTTAACTCTAACCCAGACTCCTAAGGAACGCGGGACGAAGATGAATGGCTGTTCACAGCCGTGCCATCGTAAGTCGTTATGTTGGGCCCGTTTGAGCTTAATTCTCTGGGAAATAATTGTATGGTGAATTTAGGACCATTTCATTGTAATGTTCGAGCGTTTGGTTTGCTCGATGCAAAATACGTAGAGAAGTCGTTGACTGACCCGATGCGTTTTCCGGTTAACGCCGGCTACGCGAGGAGTGTTGTTGCGCTCTGACAAGAAATCAGCTGAAAAATGACCGAGTATCGACGAATAACCGACTAAGGACTTAGTGAAGACTGGAGATGTGAAATGCCCATTCAAACGACAAACGTTGAGCAGACGTGCGAAGCCGGAGCTGAATCTCCGCTGAAGTCGCCCGACGTTCTGACGCCGGAGGAGATTTGGTCTACGGCAAAGGCAAAGGTCCGTTCGATTCGTAAAGAAGAAGCCGACCTTTGGGGCGGCGTTACGGACGGAATCCTCACACGGTACTATCTGAACACTGCGACGGACGCCGAGAAACGTCTCGTCGATGAAAGGCGAATGACGCATCCGCGAGTTGCAGAGGCGTTGAATATTCTAAAAGAAATCGCACCTTCCGAATTGCCGGAAGATTAGCACCGCTACCGCATCATATGCGAGTCATTCAGTTGCGTGCAGTCCTGATACAGCGACTCGAATGAAGTGGACACCGATTTCGCCCTAGATCGAAGCTGCCTCACGAATGCCGCTTCTGCCGGCGAGATTTGCCGGTCGGCGAAGAGCAACTCTTTGAGCCATTTGGTCTCTTGATCGGAAATGACGCCGTCCGCCAGAATAATCTTCTCAAGTACGTCGAACAGGAACCGATCAAATTCTTCATGCACCGACTGTGCCGATCGTTTCAGGTCCATCAAGAAAGCCGCCTCTTGGCGATCGACAACGCCGTCTGCCAAGATGGCTCTTCGAAGCAATTCCGCTTCACGCTCGGAGATGCGTCCGTCATCGAGGAGCAACGTCTTGGCAAAAGCCGGCCAGTTCATGCGGGCACCTTGTGTTAAGAGTCGTGCATTTCCGGTGTCGTCGTTGTATGAGACACCGTGCTTACTTGGAATTCCTTCCACATCATACTTGATTCAGTTCGTCGTTCGTTTTTCGGGCACGGCAGTGAATTTTTTGGTACGCCAACAAGGCACAAGTCAATGATGGTGTGAAATCTCGGTGTTAGCGCTCGCGAACCGATCACGTCTTTAAACGTGCGAGTTGTTTGTCCTTCATCGGCGTCCAGATCCAACATGTAGCTCGTTCCCAATTTGCCCGAAGATACAATCTTCTTCGAGAAAACACCGCGGCGTTTGCCAATGCATTGGTTGTCCACCCTCTGCGGTCAATCGGGCCGTGTTTCCTGAATTGGCAACACGATGCAATCGGATTCGCTGCGCGAGTCAAGCAGAGTTCAGACAAGCTTCAATTCAGTCGGTTGTTCGATTGAGCGTTTCGTGCAGTGGTGAAGGCGAGGCCGCCATGCTGCACATCAGCAGGCAACCTGCAATTCGTTCCAGCGTTTGACACACGCTTTGACATTGTCCAAACGGATCGTAGGGTTGCGTCGATTGAATCCAAAAGCGCGGTATCGCGTTTGCGTTCGCCGTGCGCGAATAGCGACCATCAGGTGGCACAAAATGTCGCAAATTGTCATGGTTGGCACAGTTTTTCAGGCCGAGGAGGGCTTTGTGTCCTGAGGTTAGCTTTTTGCTGACCGAGCAAAAATGAAATTTTGTCTAAAAGTGTCAACAAATGTCAACAAAAACAAAGAAGTTACGGACTGACGTCACGAGTGTGACCAAGACCGGCCAAGCACGGCGCTTAATGTCACGGCGATGCCACGTCGTGTGTTTGGCTGAATTGTGGTTCAGTCAATTCTCTTTGCTATTTTTTCTTGGCACCTGTATCGACTGCCGTTTACTATGCCTTCCATTGACGACCTGGGCTCATGACGTCACTCTTTGGAGATGCATCCATGCGTTGGCAACGAATTCTGTCGGCTGGTTGTCTAACGGTCTTTTTGTTCGTGTCCGGCGCGTGGGCCGCCGAGACCAGCGATCCAAAACCGGTCGATGGGACGATTCCCGATTCGTGGATCAAAGCGTTTCAATGGCGCAGCATCGGCCCGGCCAACATGGGGGGGCGTATCACGTCGCTGGCGATCTATGAGGCAGATCCGAACATCTACTGGGTCGCGACCGCTTCCGGCGGCCTGTTGAAGACCACCAACAACGGCGTCACATTCAAGCATCAGTTTGATAAAGAAGCGACTGTTTCCATCGGAGATGTTTGCGTCGCGCCGTCCAACTCCAACATCGTCTGGGTCGGCACCGGTGAAAACAACCCGCGCAACTCCGTCAGTTTTGGCGACGGCGTTTACAAGTCGACCGACGGCGGCGACACCTGGGTCAACATGGGGCTCAAGCAATCGTTCCAGATCGGCAAAATCATCTTTCACCCTACGAACCCCGACATTGTCTATGTCGGCGCATTGGGCCGACTCTATGGACCACATGCAGAACGCGGCCTCTTCAAAACCACCGACGGCGGCAAGTCCTGGGCGAAGATCCATTTCGTCAACGACATGACCGGCGTCATCGACATGCGCATGCACCCAACCGAACCCGATACGCTCATCATCGCCACCTGGGAGCGGCTGCGAGACGGCTACGACTCGTACCCCGGCGGCAACCTGCCCGACGGCACTGATGGTTACGATCCCGTCAAGAAGAACGGGCCCGGCAGCGGCCTCTTCAAAACCACCGATGGCGGCAAAACGTTTACCAAGCTTACGAAGGGCCTGCCCACGAACCACCTTGGCCGCGTCGGCCTCGATTGGTACCAAAAGGACCCGAAGGTCGTTTTTGCAATCGTCGACTGCTTCAAGATCGGCATGTTGCATGGCGCCGCGGGACCGCACGGCCGTCGCCACCGCGGGCTGGCAGGCCGCCGACAGCGCCGACAAGAACGGCGCGATCCTCACCGAAGTCGTTGAGAGCGGTCCAGCCGGCGCCGCAGGCATCAAAGCCGAGGATGTGATTCGTCAATTCGGCGACAAGGCCGTGAAAACCGCCGCGGAACTTCAAACCGCTTTGGCCGCGAAAAAGCCCGATGACAAGGTGAGGGTGAAGTTTGTCCGAGGCAAGGACGAGAAGGAAGTGGAGATCACGCTCGCTGGGCGACGCGCTGCGCCTGGTTTTGCTGGACTCCAGGGTGAAGACGTAGATAACGAAGGTGGCGCTCGCGTCACCGACGTGACCGAAGGCGGACCCGCCGAGCGTGCCGGCATCAAGGTCGGCGACGTCATTTCAAGAGTCGGCGACAAAGTCATAAAGAACTGCGAAGATTTTCAGGACGAAGCCCGCAGCCGTCAGTCCGGCGACAAGCTCAAAGTCGAGGTCACCCGAGACAAAAAGAAATCGACGATTGAACTCACGCTCGGCCAACGGCCCGGCTTTGGCGGTGGCACAGGCGGCGGCGGTCTTGGAGGGGGGGGGAGGCGGCGGCGTCTTCGGGCCAGGCGGTGCGACGAGTACACGGCCGTTTGCCGCCAACTACGGCGGGCAACGAGAGAACGTCGCCGATCAGGGGCCAGACAGCCACGAATTCGGCGGCGTTTACAAGTCCACGGACGGCGGCGACTCTTGGACACGCATCAACAGCGTCAACCCGCGACCCATGTACTTCAGTCAGGTCCGCGTCGATCCGTCGGACGACAAGCACCTGTATGTCCTCGGCATTAATCTCTACCGCTCCACCGACGGCGGCAAATCCTTCCGTGCTGACGGCAGTCGCGGCGTCCACGCCGACCAGCATGCCCTGTGGATCAATCCACGTGACGGCAGGCATATGATCGTCGGCTGCGACGGCGGCTTTTATGCCACCTACGACCGCATGAGCAACTGGGATCACCTCAACCACATGGCAATCGCTCAGTTCTACCACGTCGCAGTCTGCACCAAGAAACCCTACTGGGTTTACGGCGGCTTGCAGGACAACGGCAGCTGGGGCGGGCCTTCTGTTGGTCTCAAAGGCGGAAGCGGTCCTATTAACGAAGACTGGGTCTCGGTCGGCTCCGGCGACGGCTACGTTTGCCGAGTCGATCCCAACGACCCGGATCTGGTTTACTTCGAAAGTCAGGACGGCCGCATGGGCCGGCGCAACCTCCGCACCGGCGAGCGCGCCAACATCGCACCGGCAAGAACTCAGGGCGGACCGCGATATCGGTTCAATTGGAATACGCCGTTCATTCTGTCGTCGCACAATTCTAAGATCTTCTATTGTGCCGGCAATCACGTGTTCCGGTCGCTTAACAAGGGCGATGACCTTCGTGTCTTTTCGCCGGAAATCACGACGACGAAGCAGGGCAGCGGCACGGCCGTTTCTGAATCGCCGCGAAATCCCGACGTGCTTTGGGCCGGCACCGACGACGGTAACTTGTGGGTGACCAAAGACGGCGGCAAGAACTGGACGAACGTCATCGACAAATTGAAACTGCCCAAGCCCTTCTATGTCGCGACGATTGAAGCATCGCGGTTTGTCGAAGGCCGGGCGTACGTCGCGTTCGATGCGCATCGTTCGGACAATGACGACCCCTGGCTTTTCGTCACGGAGGACTTTGGCCAGTCCTGGAAGCCGCTTCGCGCAAATCTGCCGACCGGTTCGACCCGCTGTTTGCGAGAAGACATCACCAATCAAAACCTGCTGTTTTGCGGGACGGAATTTGCGATCTTTGCATCGGTCAATCGCGGCGATTCGTGGACGAAGTTGAACAACAACCTTCCGACGGTGGCCGTGCACGAGATCGCCGTTCATCCGACTGCGGGCGAGATTGTGGCGGCGACGCACGGCCGGAGCCTCTGGATTCTCGACGTGGCGGCACTGCGGCAGATCACGGCAGCGACGATCAAGGACAAGCCGGCGCTGTATCAGCCGAATACATTTGAGCGATTCGCCCAGCTGCCTTCAACCGGTCGAACGAATCGCCGATTTGCCGGAACCAATCCGCCGACCAGTGCGCAGATTTACTTCTCGCTGCCAAAGAAGGCTGAGAAAGTAAGCCTGCGAGTAATCGACGTTGAGGGCAACGTGCTGCGGACGCTATCGAGTTCCACCGACGCGGGACTGCACAAGATTGCATGGGACATGACTCGATCCACCGGCGGCGGCGGCGGTCGTGGGCCCGGCGGTGGAGGTCGGGGGCCAGGAGGCGGAGGCCGGGGGCCCGGCGGCGGTGGCGGCCCTCCCGGCGGCGGAGGCTTCGGCTTTGGCAGAGGCGTGCCCGCAGGTTCATACCGCATCGTGCTCACGGTCGATGGAACAGACATTAGTCAGACTTTGCGAATCGTTGGCGATGCACCGGCCGGCTTCGGATTCCGTGGCGGCGAGGACGAGGAAGAGTAGTCTAGATTTGACTGAGCCTGTGCACGGTCGTATGGGCGTGCACAGGCCGCTTCTTACTTACTGAGGCTGCGCCACAACTCGGAGGCGATGACGCGGCTGCCGTTCGCCGACCAGTGTCCGTCATTGGCGAGATAAATGTCTTCGCCCCGCAGCGCGTGTTGCAAGGCGATTCGGCCTGCGGGACTGTAAGTCGCGCCCAAAACGAGAGCCTGCTCCTCGACTGCCTTGGAAAAGGCTTCTGGATAACCGAGATCAAAAAGGATCAGTCGAGCGCTCATTTCCCGGCATTGCAGTTGGATATTGGCAAGCGCCCTGACGTGAGCCTGCCATCCGAGCCGATCGGTTCGTGCGGCTTCTGTGTGCCATGGTGCAAATGGGTTGTCGATCATTTCATTCGAAGGAACAAATGGACGCTGCAAATGCACGGAGGCGCGGGTGCTTTTCAGCGTTACACCCTCGTCGAGTGCTTTGCGCCAGCCGGCGATCGCTCCGGCAAAACGCAACGATGGTGCAAGATGGTCGTTCCAAACGTGATGATCGATGCGCCATGCCGGTTTCGGCCAGTAGTGGCGGTGCGCCAACGGTTCGTAGGCTTCAGCGACGTAGCGACTTAGCTCCTCGTCCGGGTACCACTGAGCCGCTTCATGGATGTCATTGAAATGCGAGCAAACAAAAACGACTCGAGGTTGAAGCCGCGCACCGTGTCGGCGAAGCAGCATGTCCATCTGAATCAGGCAAGTGCCTTGCTGTCCGAGATTTGCGACTGGCCGATCCGAGAGCGATTGAAACCGGCTGGCGACCGTGTCGTGATTATCGACGCCGTGTCCGTACACCATGCTGTCGCCCAGGAACACCGCGTCGGCACGACTGACGGCTTCGCCGCGAAAGCCGGCTGCGTTTGTTTCGTGATGCCACCAGTGTCCATTGGCAAAGAGCTTGCAGGAACAAGCTGGTTTGAGGGCGTAACCGAGGCGGCGATCACGCTCATAGATGCCGCTGGCCATGGAGTGGTAGCCGCCGAAGGTATGATTGGCGACGGCGCCGTTCACGATCTCTGGAGCGAGACGCAACGTGGCTTCGACGGCGGCGATGATCGATGCCGCCATCATGGTGGCAAAGAAAAGCAAGAACAAGGGCTTGCGCCTGCAGTGAACCGCAGCGATCAAGCAAACTATGAAGGCAAATACGCCGGTAGCGAAGACAACGCTGCCGCTTGTGCGCGACACTCCGCTGACAAACCAAAGGAGCACAATGTAACAGACGGCTGCACCGACGTAATACCATCGCGAAGAACTTGGCCTCATGCCGCTGCCCTGGAAAACTTGCAACTAGTTCGACGCCGACGCGCCTGGCAATGTTCATACCAGAGATCGGTCGTGTCACGCAAGTCGGGCTATTTCTTCGGTGCTTCAACGCCGGGAGGCAGTAGTTGCTTGATCAATTGTCCGTTCTGACCGTTGTAGAGTCGAACCGTGCCGTCTTCGCCGCCGGCTGCAACCAGTGCGCCGTCGGGGCTGACGCCGATGGCATAGAGGAAATCGCCGCCAGCCTGGAACTGTCGCTCGGTGCCGCCGGACTCGACATTCCACATTCGGACGGTCTGATCGCCGCTGCAAGTAACGATGCGAGTCGTAGCGCCGATGAACTGCAGCCGGGTCACCTGTTTCGAGTGGCCGCTCATCGTGCGGGCTTGTTCGCCCTTTTCGAAGTCCCATACTTTGACGGCGTTGTCGGCGCCGGCGCTCGCGAGGAACTTGCCGTCGCCACGCCAGCCGACGTCGAGCACGTGGTGCGTGTGGCCTTCAAACTGCTTAACGAGCTTGCCGGTGGCGACATCGAATGTCTTGACGAACTTGTCGGCGCCGCAGGAAGCGATCATCTTGCCGTCAGGGTTGAAGCAGACGCCGAAGACGGTGTCGCTGTGAGCGCTCTTAATGTCGATGACGAGCTTTGCAGTGGCCGCGTCGTAAATCTTCAGTTCGCCGTCTTCGGTCGCCGCTCCGCCGCCGGTGGCAAGCAAGCCGGTCTTAGAGAAGGCGAGTGCCACAACGCGATCTGCGAAGCCCGTGAGCTTTTGTTTGACGGCGCCGGACTGAGCGTCCCAGATTGTGACTTCGCGGAAGCCGCCGGAAGCCAGCAGTTTGCCGTCAACCGAAAAAGCAAGCGACTCGACCATGCCGATGTGTGCGCCGGTAAACGGCTTGCCGTCGAGCTTGAGGCTTGGATCCACGAGCGATTTGACGTGATCGCCCTTTGCATTGTACAGGTGAATTTGATTGGCCCGGCCCGCAGCGATTGCACTCTTATCGGCATTGATTGCGACCGCTCGCACCGGCGTCACGCTTGCCGGCAACGCTCCGATGGCAATCATTGGCCGTTCGACAACGGCGCTCGGCGGCTTCGCGCCCTGGTCCACCCACAACTTGATTAACGCCAGTTCCTGCGGCGTCAGCGGTTCTTCATCCTTCGGCGGCATCGCCGGCGATACGGTCTTGCCGACCATCTTGACCAGCAGGCTGTCGGCGGACTTACCGGCAATCACTGCAGGCCCGCTCTTGCCGCCTTTGAGAACGTTGACGTAACTGGATGCGTCAAACTTTCCTTTCAGTTCCTTGCCCGAATGACAGACGATGCACTTGTTGCGAAAGATCGTGTCAATTTCTTTCTCGTAGACGACCGGGTCCTTGCGGTCGATCTTGATGACTGCAATCGGCTTTTCGGCGGCAGTCGTCGCAGTGGGTATGAGCATCACTACGCAAAGAATGAAACGCTTCATTGCAAATCTCTCCCTACCTTAATCGGTCTGCCAGGCATTGCACTACTTGTTGATCACGTTCAGGCCGCTGAACTTCGTCTCGTCGGTGATCGGCGTCTTCGCATCGAACTGTGCGACCGCTTGGACGACAACGTTCTGCAAGTTGACCGGCTTGGCGTCATTGGCAACTGTCACCACGAGCTTCACTTCGGACATGCCAACCGCAATGACGCCGTCGGCAATCGTCACGCCCTTGGTGTTTGCCGGCATCACCGCCTTGACCTTGTACTCGCCGGCAAAACCGTACAGCCGCTCGACTTTGACGATGATTTCGCCGGCTTCTCCCGGTTTAAGACTCGGTTTCGCTGCCGTGGCGGTGAGTTTTCCGAGCGACGTCGGTACTACGGTCAATCGAATCGGCGTCGAGGGCAGCACGATGGCAATCGGGTTCTTCTTGTCCGTTGGCGTTTTGCCAAACTGGACAGGCGCAGCGATGCCGCGAAGCACAATACTATAGATGCCCGGCGGCACCGTTTGTGCGATCGTCAGAATGGCGGCGCCTTCGTTCTTGTCGGCGGCGATGGCCAACGGTTGATTGTTGTTGAAGACGATGCCGGTGATAAGCGGCTGATTGCCGGTAACGGTCACTGCCTGCACGTTGACGGCGACCTTCAAGTCAGGCCACAACCGGGCGAGCTTCAGTTTGAGATTAACCTTGTCGCCCTGTTTGACGGTAACTTGTTCCGATTCCGACGTGATTCGGAATGGCGCCTTATCGCGGACGGCGAGCACCACCTGGCGGTCGAGCCGGCTGATCGTCGGCGTATTCTGTCCTTGCTGGCCAGGCCAAGAAATCGTCGCCGGGCGTGCTTCACGCACGACTGTGGCTCCGCCGATCGTCGCGGTGCCTTTGATTGTGATGACGCTGGTCGAGTTCGCGGCGTTGTCAGCAGCCGAGAGAACGAGCGTGCCTTGCTTTTGCGTCATGCCGAGAGTCTGCGGCGTACAGGTGACGCCGGGCGGCAGTCCTTCGACGGTCAACGTGACTGGCGCGTTGAAGCCGTCTTGCCGCCATACGAAGACCGTGAGCATCTGTTCGCCGCCTGCTCGCAACACCGTCGCGTCCGGTCGGAAATCGCTGGCGGGCATGACAATCAATTGAAAGTCCGGTTGTTCCTTCGTCACACGAAGTCGATAAAGCGATTGCGGCCCATAGGTTGTGCCAGCGTCGCGGCTGCTGACCATGAGCCAGTATTTGCCGTCTTGCGTCGCTTCGAATCGGTATGGCTGCGGATCGAATGTCCGTGTGAAAAACTGAAACGGATGCAACGAGTCGGTCGTGTCTTCTTGTTCAACCATCGCCCCGGCCTTCGGGTCGGCCTGTTTGAACAAAAAGTAGAAGTCGCCTGCTGAGCCAAGTCGATCAGCGATCAACTCGATGGAAAGCACATCGCCTTTCTTGACGTTAAGCAGGTACCAGTCGCGGTCGGCTCGTTTCTCCAGTCGCCCGGCAACCTCGCAAGGCCACGTCAATGCCTGGGCCGCTTCCGGTTGATCATTGGCTTCGTTCTCAAGAACGACCAAGCTCTTGGCGAAAGTAATGAGGTATGGGTTGGAGATGCCATTGGATCCGCGGAAACGATACTCAAAGCCGGCAAGCGATCCGGAGAGTGGGTCGAGCCGACCGCTGTACTGCAGACGTTGTTGCGCCGTCGGGTCGGCGGGCGCGGTAATTGAAACTGTCAGTCTTTCGAGCGGCCGGCCGTCGACATGGGCGGTCGGGTCGGGCTGACCGCCAGGCAGGTTGCGGCCGTAGAGCGTCACCTGTGCCGTCTTGCCGGGTTCGACCATCGGCGGCACGATTGCGTCGATCCATGGTCCAGTGGTCAACGTCAATCGATAATAATGTTCAGCGCTGCCCGCAGTGTGCGTGAAATTGAACAGGCGGACCCAATAGTCGCCGTCGGATGGAAGCGTCGCATCGCCGAGCGCATCATAGTCGCGGTAGTTTCGGGCGAACAACAGCCGATTGCCCTCGGCGTCGAATAGTTCGATCGCAGGCTTACCCCTGCTGTCGATGCTCGTCGCTGCGACGTGCAACAAGATGCGTTGGCCCTTTTTGCCGCTGAACATGAAATAATCGACGTCGGTCGGACTGTTGATCGAGCCGTTGATCGTGCTGTTGATCTCGACTTTCTGGGCCGGCGCCACGTCGTTATTCGGTTCCTTCTCGTCAAGTTCAACGAGTGTTCCGACCGCGAACGGCCTGGGATTACTTACGCCCCATTTGTTGACCAATCGCACGTCGTGCAGTCCGAGCGGTGCGTCGGCAGCGATGGTGACCTTGAACTTGGTGATCGGTGTTTTCGTCGGCTGCATCGGGGGCGCTGTGGGCTTCTTCTTCGGATCGGCCGGCGGCGTGGGCGGCGGCGGAGGAATGACCGGCTCCGCTTTTAGCCCTGGATGGCTGAAGAGCATCGCTTCGGGTTCTTCGACATCCGTACCGGCGAAGGTGATCTCGACGGTAGTACCCGCTTTGCCGCCAGTGGGAAAAATGGTCATCAACCTGGGCTGTGGGATCGGCGGTTGATTCGGCTGGGCGTTGACTGTTCCCGCCCAGGCCGCAAGTAAAACGGCAAGAAGCCCGAACGTCAGTTTGCGCATGACAAACTCCAATAATTCAAAGCCGCTGGCACGATGGCGAATGTGCAAATAGTCGTCGTGAAAACGCGGGATTACACCCGTCGGCAGGCAGGATTGTCTACGTACGATCTTATCGGTCGAGCACACGCTGGTCAACGTGAATCGTCGATGTGCTAGGCTTGACCAATTTGGACTAGCTTGTGCACAACGCTAACTTTCGATCCAGCAGTTCTTTCTCAAATGGCGACTTGGTCTTCTCTCGAGCAGAGTTGAAGTACTTCATTGCTTCCTTGAGCTGGCCTGCCCGTCGATGAAACTCGCCGTAGGTTGCGTCCAGCAAATGGTAGTGACGGATTTCTTCGATGTTTGCCAGCGCGGCGATGCCAGCGTCCGGTCCATGTAATTCAGCCAGTGCGACCGCTCGATTCAACTCATACACGGGCGACGGCTCCAATTGAATTAGCAGGTCATAATGCCGCAGGATCGCCGCCCAATTCGTCGCAGCAAATGACGGTGCATGCGAGTGCAACATGGCGATGCCCGCTTCGAGGTGGTAACGCGAGATGTGGTCGCCTCGCGCTGCCTCCGACAAGATCCGGGACGCTTCCGTGATCAACCGCCAGTCCCACTTTTGTCGATCTTGATCCTGTAGCAGGACCAATGAACCGTTCGGGTCCATGCGGCCTGGAAGCCGCGCCGTGTGAAACATCATCAACGCCGCCAATGCCTCTGTCGCCGGCGTCGAACAAGCCGCGTCGGTCAACAACCGGCACAACCGCATCGCTTCGTCGCAAAGATCCGCTCGCACCGGCTGATCATCCGACGCCGACGAATACCCTTCGTTGAACATGAGGTACATTACGCGATGCACCGAATCGAGTCGATCCGCAAGCTGCTTTGCCGACGGAATTTCCAGCGTCGAACCTCGGTCGATCAACTCTGACTTTGCGCGAGTCAGTCGTTTCTTGACGTTTTCTTCGCTGGTCAGCAACCCTCGTGCGATCTCGGCGTTGCTGAAACCGCACAGAGATTTGAGCGTGAGCGCCAGTTGTGCCTCGATGGCGAGACTTGGATTACAGCACGCGAAAACCATCCGTAGTTCGCTGTCGGCAATTCCCGAATCACTGAACCAAATCTCGGGCGTGCCGACGCCTGACTCGGCATCCTGCGAAATCGACTCCGGCTGATTGCGGCGAAGTGCGTCGATGATTCGATTTTGCGCGACTCGCCGCACCCAGGCGAACGGATTGGCAGGCGCTCCGGCGATGCGCCAGTGCCGCAACGCTTCAACCAGTGCGGCTTGCACCGTGTCTTCGACCAGATCAAAATGGCGAAAGCCGTACGAACTCGTCAACACCGATACAAGCCGTCCGTACTCATGCCGAAAAAAGTGCTCGACCAGCGGCGCGGCCTGATTCGTTTGCAAAGATTCAACAGAGGTCATTTCAATTGCCACTTCCGTGGATCGCAAAACGGCCACGCTAGCGCGTCAAAAGCGCAACGGATCGTTAGCCACAAAGAACACCGAGATCACAGAGTCCCAGAGGATTACAAATGTCGTTATTTGCTCTGTGAACTTGGAGTCCTCTGTGGCTAAAGTTCGCCGTCAGCTTATTATCTGGTTCCCAGGAACAGCCTTCGCACCAGCTTCTCTTGCGTCCGATTCTGATTCATATCGGCCGTCGCGTAGGGATCTACTGCGGCGGTGCGAGGCCCATTAATTGCCGAATTTCAATCGACCCGCCGTTGGCCAGATGCGGGCAGCCCTTGGCGTGTTCAGCAGCGCCGTCGATCGTTTCAGCCAGCACCACCGAATAGCCGCCGACGATCTCCTTCGACTCGGCAAACGGGCCGTCGGTGACGACTTTCTTGGGGCTGACGATCTTGGCGGCAGGATAAAGAGCGTCGCCGGGATCGACCATCCAGCCCTTCGCAAATCCTTCACCGATCCATGCATTCCACTTGCCCAGGATTTGCTGCATTTCTTCGGGCGACATTTTGGACTCGTCGCCTTCGCCGCCTCGATAAATCAAGAGAAACTTTGCCATGTCTGTGCTCCTTGAAAGTTGAGATTGGTATTTCGATTGAATGACACACTCACTTTTTGCGAATCAACTCCAGTTTGATGACCTCGGCCTTCTTGCCGTCCTTTCTTGCCGTCCATTCGCCGAGCATCTGGTCCTTGCCATTAAACATTACGCGGCCGGAGTGCATGAAGAAGTCCTTGGCCGGGTCAATGTTGCATCCGCCGGCAAATTCGAACAACACGACGTTGTCTTTGTCGCCGGTCTTGGCTTTGTAGCGAGGCTGATTCTTTGCCATGCAGTAGTGCGTCATCACCAGATCTTTCCCGTCGAGATGATATACGGAGAGCATCTCCATCGGCGTTCCAGGAAAGAGGGTTTCGACGACCGTGCTGCCGCCGGCCGTTACGCGGAAATGAGCGACCACGCTACCTTTGGCAACGCCATGGCCATGTGCGTCGTCATTGCCGGCGACCCAATCGCCGGAAAGTGCCTTGAACTTGTCCAAAAGCGCTGCCCCGTCCGACGCCGGTTCGGCCGCGGCGAGCGGCGCCGCGAGCGCAAGCGTCAGCAACAAGATACGTGTCATTGCCTCATCCTTTCACAAAAACGTACGCCGGTCCGGCACGCAAACACGCGTGAGAAACGTACCGACTCTATGGCAATGACGGACGAGCAATCGAAACGGGGACAAGGAAATATCGCAAAGCAAGTTTTCGACAACAAAGCATCAAAGTACAGCAGTTCCGCGCTACACGCTTAGCTCAGCGGCCAGCGCACGCAGAAACGGTTCTGCGTCGCTGACGACGCCGACCGTTTGAATACTGCCGCGATCCATTAGTTTTGTGACCGTCGCGGGGTTGATGTCAACGCAGCCAACCTTGACCCAGCCGGGGAGTAGGTTGCCGGTGGCGATGGAATGCAACATCGTGGCGACCATCAGGCAAAAACCGACGCCTGGAACATGGCGACGCATTTCGTTCTGGGCGGCGAGTGTATCGGTGATGACTTCCGGCAGCGGGCCGTCGTCGCGGATCGAACCTGCCAATACAAACGGCACGCGGTGCTGCACGCACTCGTACATGATGCCGCTCTTGACAATGCCCTGTGCAACCGCGTTGGAGATGCCGCCCAATCGCCTGATCTTGTTGATTGTACGCAAGTGATGTTCATGTCCTTCATCGGCAGGTAGGCCGCGATCAAGCGACACGCCGAGGCTGGTGCCGTACAACGCCTGCTCGATGTCGTGTGTGGCGAGCGCATTGCCGGCGAAGAGCACGTTGAGAAAACCGCCGCGGATCATTCGTGCGACGACTTCGCTGCCTCCAGTATGAACGACAGCCGGCCCGAGCACCGCGAGAATCTTCTCGCCGGACTCTCGTGTGCGCCGCATCTCGGCAGCGATCTCACGCACTGTCACGCCCTTGGGCTTTTCGCTCGACACCGGACTGGCCATGAACTCGAACAGATTCGCACGCGCCTGTGACTCGGCCGGAAACACGCGAATTCCCGCATGACCCACGACAATACGGTCGCCCTTGTGCACCGCCGTCATCGGGATGCATCGTGCGGCAACGCCTTCCGGATCGAGGATGATGCCGCAGTCCATCTCCTGATCCTCAACGTCGATCCACTCGCTCTTTAGGCGAATCTGCGTGCGAAAATTCGTGGTGCTGTAAAAGCTCTCGGGAAAAGCGCCGTCCATGTCCGCCAATTCGATCTGACAATCACGGTCGTGAACGGCCACGGCGCCATGGTCATGAATCTGGCCGAGTATCTCTTGCAAGCGTTCAGCGGTGTCGGCTCGCACCTCGATGCGCGCGTAACTGGCGTCGCTTTGCCGGCGACCGACGCGGATGTCCTTCAGTTCGTAAGAACCGCCGCGAGTCAAAATCTCATCCAGCACTTTGGGCAAAAGCAACGAGTCGATGATGTGCCCTTGCAATTCGACTTCTTCGACGAAAGGCGTGGTCATGTCGGCTCCATTTTTTTGCTTTCAGCCACAGAGGCGGGCGCATCGTGTTTTCGACCGTTGGGCAGAGCGCCCGTGCGATAACAATCCTGCAGCATCTTCTTTGCCACTTCCGGCAAAGTGCTGGCGTCGAGCGCTTCCAACGTTTGCTGAATCGAGTAATCCACGCGTCGCAACTGAATCTTTCCGTCTTCGATGATTGCATAGCTCGCGCGAGGGTCGCCATCCCTTGGCAAACCGACGCTGCCGGGGTTGATGATCGTCGTATCGCCGACCCGCAGCGTGTACGGCTGATGCGTGTGACCGACGCAAATGACATCGACGTTGAGGCCCGCAATGCGTTTCTTCCAGAAATCGACGTCGGCCGTGGCAAATTCGTCGAGCGGATCCACCGGTGTGGCATGCACTAGCAGGAACTTTCGGCCATCAATGTTCAGGTACTTCGTGACGGGCAGTTTGCTTAAGAACAAGCGGTCCTGTTCGGATACTCGTTCACGAGAGAGCGATCGCGTTACACCGGACAGATAGCGATACCCACCGGCGCCATTGGTCAGGACATTTTGCGCAACCATGTGATCATGGTTGCCGCGGACGCAGTGTTGGACATTGCAACGCACCCAATCAATGACCGGCGCAGGCTGGCATCCATAATCGACAAGGTCGCCCATGCACAAACATAGGTCAAATCGTTCCTGGATCGCCTGGAGGGCGGGCCAGTTTGCATGCAGATCGGAAACTAGGAGAATTCGCATGATGCAGCGCCAGGCGAAGCCGCTGGAAACCAGCAAGCGTACTTCGTTTCGGCCGTCCTGGCTAGGAAATAATGAATCGCTGGATGTCGAGATAAATACCCCAGGCCATCAAGCACAAAATAAAGGCTAGGCCGATGAACGTTGCGACATAACGCACTTTCTCCGACGGCGGTTTGCCGCGCAGCCATTCGTACACAAGGAACACCATGTGCCCGCCGTCTAGCACGGGTATGGGCAGGAAATTGACCACCGCCAGATTGATGTTGATGAGCGCCAGGAACAGAATGAATTCGAAGATGTCGCGCCCGGCGAAGTCATACGAAGCCACAGCAATCGTGATCGGCCCGCTAATTGCTTCCGGAGACAGTCGTAAAAGAATCAGATTCAAAAGGTTTTCGTAGATCATGGTCATCTTGTCGACGAGCCGCCGGCCGCTCAGGACGAACGCGTTGCCGACGCCGTCGGCCTTTTGCAGGTGGACATCGGGTGCGAAATTGAGGCCGCGATCAGTGCGAGGAGTGCCGGGATCAGCCACGGGCTTCAGCGTCACTTTCTCTTTGCCGATGGAGATCACGACTTCCTGAATCTGTCGCGTCTCCTGCATGAACGACCAGTAATACGCCCATTGATCGTCTTTCAAGTCGCGCGACGCGCTCTTGTCTTTGCCCTTGGGCGACAACCACTTGAACTGAATCGCTGTGATTGCGTCATTCGGTTTGAGCTTGCTGCCGGCCGCCGGGGAATCGGCGTCGATGCCCTCGATGACGTTTTGCACTCGGTAGGCGATTCCGAGCGGGGCAATCGACATCGGCTCGTCGGGCCGGAATGGCTCGTTGTCAAACAGTTCCCATTCCTTCTGCCAGGTCATCTTCAATACGACTGGCTTCATTCCTTCATGCCCCTCGGCACGCAGTACGGTAACATCCAGTTCATAATTTGGCGGTTTGCTTTCAGCCCATACGGCCAATTGCATCGGAAGTTTGACCGGATCGAGCGGCAGCTCGGTTCCATTCGGCGTCGCACTGTATCGGCGGCGCTGGCCGTCAGCAGCGGTGAATTCGACGGCGGAGATGACGTCGCCCTTCTCGTCGCCGCGTTTGGGCTTGAGCCCGGCATTTGCCGCCGGCGATTTCTGCCGGATTGCGATGACCTGTCCCATTTTCATGCGCAAACCAAGCGTAACGGACAGAGCCCGCTTGACTCGAATATCCAAAGTCGAGGCGCCGCGCTCGACACGAAAGGTCATGTCCTTGCCGGAAAGCCGCTCGATTCGCCGGATCAGCTCGACGTGATCGCCGCGGTTCGGGTCATTGTGCCTCGGATCGGAGCCAAGTAGCTTGATCTCGGCAGGGTTATCGGGGTTCGAGCATCCGACAATGCGGTCGCCGAATTCGAACGGCGGCTGGGCGTCGGCCGAGACGCTGCCGGCGTCGCATGGTCCGCTGAACTGCGGCATCTTGTCAACGAGCACCGGTAGGTATGCGCTGGAGACGCCGATCATCGGTATCGGAATTTTCTCGTGACGAAGGGGCACGATCTCGGTTTCGATGCGTTTCTGACTGATGCCGTCATAGGTATCGAAAATCAGCGGCAACGCTTGGTCGCGTTTGGTCGCCATCACTGCCCGCGAAATGTCCTCGTAGTACGGGTTCTTGCGAGAACCGATCTGGCGAATGTAGTCGCCGCGCCGCAGGCCAAGCTGCCAGCCGGCGCCGCCGGGATTCGTGTTTCCGACGATGCCCGGGTTTTGCCGGACACCGTGCGTCAGATAGACGGTGAGGAATAGGACGATAGCCAACAATACGTTCATGATAACGCCGGCAGAGATGATCAACATACGTGCGCCGACGCTCTTGTTCTTGTACGACCGTGGATTCAGGTCGGCGTTTTCGTCTTCCGGGTTCTCGCCAAGCATCTTGACGTAACCGCCAAGGGGAATCCAAGCGAGCTTGTATGTGGTCTCGCCGCGTTTGAACTGACACACGCCAAAGAGCGGCGGACCGAAGCCGATGCTGAAAGTCTCAACGTGGACGTCGCACCATTTTGCAGCCAGGAAGTGGCCAAGTTCATGAATGAAAATCACGAGGCCGAGACCAAGCACCACTTTAGCGAGGTTGGTCAGCGCCAAGAGCGGCTCTTCGGCCTTGCCGACAAAATAGCCGACTGCAGTCAGCGCAAGCACGGAGAACGCGATCGTCGAACCGTTTCGAACCATCCAGCCGGATGAAGTGACCGGTGCGGCATTGTTCACGTCAGCGCCGGTTTTGGGCTGAGGTGCTGGGGTGTCAGGCGTTTCCAACGAGCTACCTCCTGTCGGGTCTGAGCGTCGACGGCCAGAAGTTCCGCCAGCGTCGGATCGGCGCTGAAGGAGTGTGCCGCCAGTACTTCGGCGCAGACCTGCGTAATTTCCAAGAACCCTAATTCGCCTGCCAAGAATCGGCTTACCGCCGCTTCGTTGGCCGCGTTGAGCACCGCGCCGCAGGTTCCACCGCGGCGAGCAACCTCATAACCCAATTGTAGAGCCGGGAAGGTCTCGTGATCGGGCGATTCGAACTGCAGTGTACCCAACTCCTGCCATTTCAATTTCCGGGCCGGACTCAAACAGCGCTCCGGCCACGTCAAAGCATATTGTATCGGCAAGCGCATGTCCGGTGGCGAAAGCTGGGCCAGAACCGAACCATCGACGAATTCTACGAATGAATGCACCAGCGACTGGGGATGAATGATCACGTCAATCTGTTGCGGCGTCAGGCCGAATAACCACCTGGCCTCGATCACTTCCAAGGCTTTGTTCATCAGCGTCGCGGAATCGACTGTGATCTTCGGCCCCATCTTCCAGGTGGGATGCTTCAACGCTTCTGCCACGGTTACGTGCGACAGGTCGCTGCGCTTGCGACCACGAAACGGTCCGCCGCTGCCGGTCAGCACAATGCGAGCGACGCCGGCAGTGTCGCCGTCGATCGCCTGAAAGACGGCGCTATGCTCGCTATCGACCGGCAGGATGCGAGCCCCACGTTTCTCGGCAAGGGGCATCACCAGTGCCCCAGCCATCACCAGCGTTTCCTTGTTGGCCAACGCGACCGTCTTGCCCGCTTCGAGCGCCTGCCAGGCGCCGAACAAACCGGCAGCACCGACAATGGCCGCAACCACGACTTCAATATCCGTGTGGGCAACCAAACGTGCGACGCCTTCTTCGCCGATCAGCAATTCCGTACCGGCGGGCAACTGCGAACGATCGGCACGTCTTACCGCGTCAGCGTCCGTCAGCACGACGTATCGCGGCCGAAACTCTCGCGCCTGTTCGAATAACTGTTCCCAGCGAGAGTGGGCACAAATTCCGACCACTTCGATTCGATCGGTCAAATGCGCCGCCACATCCAGGCAATTGACGCCGATGGACCCGGTCGAGCCCAGAACGACAATGCGTTTGCGTCCAATTGAGTTGTCGGTGGGGAGAGCCACTGGCCACCTGGGGAGACCTGAAACGCTGGTCTTTGCATTGTAGCGAAGACGATTGCCATTTTCCGCAAACGGACCGTCAACTAGGCAATTGCGACCAGTTCAAGCGAAACGGCGTTGAGCCGGGGACACATGCATATCGGTCGAAGTCAGCTATGCCTTCGGAGCGTAGGAAATCTTCGTCGAGAAGCGCTTGACCGGTGACCTGCGACGGCGCCTTTTGCACGAGCCGCAGCACGCAATCGACGAGGATGTCGGGTTTGCGCCACATGGCCGGCGTACCCAGGTTCCAATTGATCGATGCCTGGCTTTCGATGATCGTAACCGGCCAAAGCGAGTTCACGGCGACGTTGTATGCTTTCACTTCTTCCGCGAGGCCGAGCGCTAACATCGTCATGCCGAGTTTCGAAATTGCGTATGCGATTCGGCCTGGGACCATCGACAGGTCCATCGGCGGCGACATGTTGATGATGTGCCCCCAGCGCGATGCGATCATACCAGGCAACATCGCCTGGCTGCAAAGAAAGGCTGCCCGTGCATTGACACCCATTACCAGATCGAATCGCTTCGCCGGCGTTTCCAGGAGCGGCTTCCAGTACAAGGCGCCGGCGTTGTTGACGAGGATATCTGCCTGGCCGAATCGCTGCTGGACAACCTCAGCCATCGCTGCGATCTGGCTTTCCTCGCGCACATCGCACTGCACGGGCAATGCGGCGGCCCCCAGTGCCTCGATCTCGGCGGCAACAGTGTGGATCGAGCCGGGGAGTTTGTCTCGCGGCTGCACCGACTTCGCGACAACCACGACGTTGCAGCCGGCGCTTGCCAGACCCAGGGCGATCGCACGCCCGATGCCGCGGCTGGCGCCGGTGACGACGGCCGTCTTGCCCTTCAACGGCGACGTACTCAAAGTGCCGACTCCATTCACGTCATAGTTTGATGGTCACGGTCTTCACTTCCGTGTAAAGCTGCATCGCGTACTCGCCAAGTTCGCGGCCGATGCCCGACATCTTGTAGCCGCCGAACGGCGCTGCCGCGTCGAATACGTCATAGCAATTGATCCACACCGTTCCGGCCCGCAAACTGTTGGCGATTCGGTGGGCTTTTTGAATATCGCGAGTCCAGACTGCAGCTGCCAAGCCGTAGAAAGTCCTGTTACCGCGTTGAATGACCTCATCGATATTCTTGAATCGCAGGACGTTCAGGACCGGGCCGAAGATTTCTTCGCGGGCGATCTTCATGTCGTCGGTGACGCCTGAAAAGACGGTCGGTTCGATGAAGTAGCCGCGATTGCCGACACGCTTGCCGCCCAGGAGCATCTTGGCGCCTTCCTTCTGGCCTGCGTCGATGTAGCTCATGATCCGGTCGGATTGTTCCTGCGACACTTGCGGGCCTTGCTCGGTCGCCATGTCGAATGGATCGCCGACGAGTCGGCCCTTCGCTTTTGCGACGAGTTTCTCGACAAACTGATCGTGAATTTTCTCTTCGACAAAGAGTCGCGAGCCTGCACAGCAGCATTGGCCCTGATTGAAGAATAGGCCGAAGTAAGCGCCTTCGATTGCAGCATCAATGTCGGCGTCGGCGAAGACCACGTTCGGGCTCTTGCCGCCGAGTTCCAAACTGACGCGTTTGAGATTGCTTTGCGCGGCCGCAGTCATCACGATCTGACCGGTCGTGTGCTCACCGGTGAAAGCGACTTTGTCGACATCCATGTGGCCGCTGAGTGCAGCGCCGGCCGTCGGGCCGAAGCCTGGAACGACGTTGATGACGCCGTCGGGGAAGCCGGCTTGTTGTGCGAGTTCGGCGACTCGTAGCGCCGTCAGCGGAGTTTGCTCAGCCGGTTTGAGCACAATCGTGCAACCGGCAGCCAGCGCCGGCCCCCATTTCCATGCCTGCATCAGCAGTGGAAAATTCCAGGGAATGATCTGACCGACGACGCCGACTGGTTCGTGCCGCGTGTAACAGAAGTAGTCGCCTTCGATCGGGATCGTCTTGCCGTGGTACTTGTCGGCCCAACCCGCGTAGTAACGGTAGCACTTGACTGTTAGCGGCAGGTCGGCGGCAATCGCGTCGCGGTAAGGCTTGCCGTTGTCCAGTGTCTCCAGCGCGGCCAGTTCTTCCTGATGCTTCTCGACAAGATCGGCCAGCCGATGAAGCAACCGACCGCGTTCGGCAGCGCTCATGCGCGACCACGGCCCGTCTTCGAACGCCTTGCGCGCGGCTTTGACCGCCAGGTCAACGTCCGCCTTGTCGCCCTCGGCGACGTCGCAGATTTTTTCGCCGGTGGCTGGATTAACCGTGGCGAACGCTTTGCCGGAAGCGCTATCGACCCATTTGCCGCCGATCAACATGGGTTGCAGCGCTTTGACTTGCGGCTTCTTGATGACGCGTGCCGGAGCCGTGGCCGTAGACATGGACATACTCCCTGTTGGTGGAAGAGGTATTGGCGTCATTGTCCCCAGGGCAACTTGCAAGTCAAGGAGTCCGGTCGTCGCCATGCCGTGATCCCGCATAATTGCCAGGAATCTTAACGAAGCGAAAATATCGCAAGTCCCATGTACCCGCCTGACCATCCCAAAGCGAATTGGTATGTAGATCACTATTGGGGAAGGAGTGTCGCGCGAGAAACGCATGAAGCTCTTGCTTGCCGACGATGACTTGATTACACGAATGGCCGTCAGCGGCACGCTGACCGATTGGGGCTACGAAGTCGTATGCTGCCATGACGGGGAAACTGCATGGGCGGCACTGCAGCAGGATTCCGGGCCTCGCCTGGCATTGTTAGATTGGCAGATGCCGGGCCTCGATGGGCTCGAAATCTGCCGGCGAATCCGCAACTCTTCGACATTGTCCGGCGTGTACGTCATTTTGCTGACCGCTCGCGACTCGAAGTCCGACGTTTTGGAAGGCTTGACCGCCGGAGCGGACGATTACATTGCCAAGCCGTTTGACCGCGAGGAATTACGACTCCGACTCACGACGGGCCAACGTATTCTCTCATTGCAAACAAGTCTCGCCGAGCGCGTGACGGAACTCGAAGCGGCGCTCGCCCAGGTCAAGCAACTACGCGGCATTCTGCCGATCTGCTCATATTGCAAAAAAATTCGCAATGACAGGGACTATTGGGAGCAGGTTGAGGCGTTCATCGCATCAGAAACTGATGCACGATTCAGCCACGGCATCTGCCCGGACTGTTACGATTCTCGAATCAAGCCGGAGCTGGAGCAAATGCACCGGCACGCTCCGCCGTATCCGCAGGATTCAAGAACTGATCCGAGATAGGATTTCTTATCGCGATTCAATGACGTCGATCACGACGCAGGAGACGTTGTCTTTGGAGCCGGAATCGAGGGCAAGTTGGCCAAGCCCGTCGGCACACTGTTGCGGATCGCTATTGCTGAGCATGAAATCCAGCAGTTTCTCATCGGTCACGGCGCCCGTGAGTCCGTCCGTGCAAAGCAAGAATCGATCCCCCGGTTGAATTGTCATCGCTCGAACTTCCGGCCCTTCGCCAACTTCACGCGTGCCGAGATATTTCCAAAGTATGTTCTTGAAGCGATGCTCTTTCGCTTCGGCTGCCGAAATCGTCTTTGCCTCGACGAGCGCTTGCGCCAAGGAATGATCGACCGTCAGTTGTTCAATCTTCTTGCCGCGGACGAGGTAGGCGCGACTGTCGCCAACACCCGCTACAAATAACTCGCTGCCTTTGCGCCAGATCGCTACAACGACTGTCGTACCCATGTTCTTTTTGTCACGATCCTGATCGGCCATCTGAATGATTTCTTCGTTGGCCGCGACGATTGATTTCTTGACCACGATCTTCGTCGCGTCGGCGCCTGACGCCGTCGGCAATGCCCGCCGCAATTCGCGAGGGATGACCTCGACGGCGCGGCGACTGGCCACTTCACCGGCGGCCTGACCACCCATGCCGTCAGCGACGATGCAAACGTTCAGGTCCGGAAAGTGTTTCACGTCGATGCAGTCTTCGTTGTTTTCGCGGTAGTTGCCCAACAACGTGCACTTGCCGATGTTTAACGTCAGGGCCATCAGGCACCTCTTACCGGTCCCATGCGCTCAAACCGTTGCAAGGACCGGCACCCAGCCGCATTGAGGGGAGCGGCCGACAGACTTGTTGAAACCAGCGGTCGTCGCTGGCGCTTCCATTACCACTATATCTGACAAATTGCAGCCCGCCAGTAGATCACCGCCGTATATTGCTCAGAAGATAAGCCGAATCGCCGATCAATCCATTGCACGACCGCACCGATTTTGTGGCTTGTACCGGTTTTTACGTCAGCACGGATGCCTTCATGGCCCGACTGCGTTTGGCAATCGTTCACGACTGGCTCACGGGCACTCGCGGCGGCGAGAAGTGCCTTGAGCCGCTGTGCCGGACCTGGCCCGACGCCACACTGCACACGTTGTTGCACGTACCGGGCAAAGTGTCGCCGGCGATCGAAGCCCTGAAACCGCGAACGTCCTTTCTGCAGCAGCTGCCCAAAGTTGAACGTTATTACCGCTACCTGCTGCCGCTGATGCCCTTCGCGGCGAACTGGCGATTGCCGAAATGCGATGTGGTCCTGAGCTTCAGCCACTGTGTGGCGAAGGCCGCTCGACCGCCGGCCGGCGTTCCGCATCTGTGCTATTGCTTCACACCTATGCGCTACGCCTGGCACATGCGCGAATCGTACTTTGCAGCCTCGCCGGCCTGGAAACGCCTGGCCGCGAACGCTCTCATGACGCCGTTGCGCTGGTGGGATCGAGCCACGGCCGACCGCGTGACTCACTTCATCGCGATCAGCAAGACGGTGCAAACGCGCATCCGCCAATGTTATGGGCGCGACAGCACGATCATCGCGCCGCCGGTCGATACCGATTTCTACACGCCGGCGAATCTGTCTCGTGAGGACTATTACCTCTGTGTCTCCGCGTTTGCCCCGTACAAGCGCATCGACTTGGCGATTGATGCGTGCAGTCGGATCGGCCGCAGGCTCGTAGTTATCGGCACTGGCCAGGACGAGCGGCGTTTACGTTCGATGGCCGGTGCGAATGTCACATTTCTGGGCTCGCAGCCGGATGACGTTGTTCGCGATCATTACCGACGGTGCAAAGCGCTGTTGTTCCCCGGCGAAGAGGACTTCGGCATCGTGCCGGTCGAGGCGATGGCGTGCGGCGCTCCGGTCATTGCCCTGGGCCGCGGCGGGGCAGCAGAAACGGTCGGTGGCTTTGGCTGGCTGTTCGAGGAACAGAATTTGGACAGCCTTTGCGAGACGATTCAGCGGTTTGAAAACGAGGCGGCGGGTTTTGACGCAACTCGTGCGCGAGTTAGATCGGAGCTGTACCGGACTGAGCGTTATGTCCGTGAGATGACGGAAATGGTTGAGCGGTGGGCCAAATGAAACGGCCTGCGGTTTGAACCGCAAGCCGTTCGATGCTTCAGCACCAGTTGTTGTTGTTAGTGGCAGCAGGAGCCGCAAGCGCTCGTGCAGCAGTTGTTGCGGTGGAACAGGCGAGCGAACAAACCGGTCCGTTGGCACGGCGGCGGGCAGCAGCTCGTCGTTGCACAAGGAGTCGTGCATGGCGTGCACACAGCGACCTTGACGGTCGTCTCGTACGGCACCATTTCGCAGTACTGGACCTTGTTGACGACCTTCGTCGCAACGCACTCGGTCACGCAGCGCTTGACGACGGAAGTCTTCTCAACCGGAACGCAGGTGCAAACGTCAACCGACACCTGGCGGGTCTTCGGGACCATTTTCTGAACAGTGCGAGTGCCCTGCTTTTGAACCGGGACGCAAACGCAGTATTCAACGACCACGTCGCGGGTCTTCGGGACCATTTTCTGAACAGTGCGAGTGCCCTGTTTCTGAACCGGAGTGCACGTCACGTAGTTGCAGGTAACTTCGGTCTGAACCGGAACGCGAGTCACGACGTTGCGGCAACGAGTAACGTTCTCGGTAACCGTCGTCCACACCATGCGGCTGCAGCCCGTGCACGGATCGACGACGCAAGTGCGGACGCGGCGGCAAACCGGAACGCATTCCTGAACCTGATGCGTCTCGCAACGATAGCTGGTGACGATCTGCTTGCGCGGCTCCACCTTCTGCACCATTTCGGTGTAGGTGTACGGTTCCTGAACCGTGACGCATTCGCAATAGTTTTCCTTGACCGTCTTCTTCTCAGTCTTCTGCTGCATTTCCGTGTAGGTGAATTGTTCCTGCACGTTGACGCATTCGCAGTAGTTCTCGGTGATCGTCTTCTTCTCGACCTTCTGTTCCATAACCGTGTACTTGACGGTTTCGTCAATGTACTTCGTCACGGGCTTCATCACAGTGCATTCGACATCCTTGGTCTTCCATTCGGCTTTGTATGCGGTGACTTTCTTGTCCACATACGTCACGGCAGGTGCGCATGGTTGAGCGCACGGGGCCGGACACGGCGTCGAGCAAGCGGTGGCGCACGGGCCACAGCCTCCTCGCAGGCGCGGCAACGCGTGAGCCTCGGAGGCCAAAGCGGCCACCGCGCCCAGTACTGCCGCAACAGTCACAAGACGTTTCATCATGGTGCATCCTCAAACGGTACTAGGTGCGAGATCGCTGGAAAAACCCTTTGGATAATCTAGAAACGGATGATCGTAAAATCAAGAATATCCTATGCAGTTTTCCTAAGTTCCCTTGAATGACAACTCTGCCGCATCGAAATAATCAAGTTCGCTGTGATTGCACTGAATCAAGAGGGGTACGGGAACTGAATCATTTTTGGCGGTTATTACTGGAAGATGCGATGGATTCAGCTTAACATGACTGCCCGGAATTCGCACTCGAACTAATCACTCGGTTCAGGAGCTCATGATGAATCGGCGCAATCTTTTGCGCGGGGGCGTCGCTGCGGCGGCCCTTGCAGGGCTCGGTCGCTTCCCGTTCGGCTGGCCCGTCGGCGCGGAGCCTGCCAAGCCGCGTAAGCTGCTCGTTTACACCCGCTCTGCAGGTTTTGAACATTCTTGCGTCAGGCTCGGCAAGAACGGTGATCCGTCGCACGTCGATCGCACCATGACCGAACTTGGCAAGAAACACGGCTTCGAGGTCACCTGCACTAAGGACGGCCGCGTTTTCCTCCCCGAGACGCTGAACAAATTCGACGCTGTATTCTTTGAAACAACCGAAGACCTGACGAAGGAAGGCGGCGACAAACAGCCGCCGATGCCGAAAGAAGGCAAAGCCGCGCTGCTCGATTTCGTCGCATCCGGCAAAGGATTCGTCGGCGCCCATTGCGCCAGCGACACGTTCCACAGTCCTGGTCATCGCAACGGCGACTTCCGGCATCAGGAAAAACTCGATCCGTACATCGAGATGCTCGGCGGCGAGTTCATTCGTCACGGCGCACAACAGAAGGCCTGGATGAGAGTCGCCGACAAAAAATTTCCAGGTGCTACCAGCATTGAGGACTTCGAGCTGCATGAGGAATGGTACTCGCTCAAGAACTTCAGCCCTGACATACACGTGATTCTCGTGCAAGACACGCAGGGCATGCGCGATCTGGATTATGCACGACCCAACTTCCCGGCGACTTGGGCGCGCAAGCATCAGAAAGGCCGCGTGTTTTACACTTCGATGGGCCATCGCGAAGACGTTTGGACCAACCCCGTGTTTCAAAAACTGCTGTTAGGCGGCTTGAGCTGGGCGTTCGGCGATGTCGAAGCCGATGTGACGCCCAATTTCAAGACCGCGACGCCCGACGCCAACAAACTTCCGACGCCCACTCCGCCCAAGAAGAAATAAACAGGATCGACGATTCAATTAGAAATAGAGGGACATACATGCAATTATCGATTTTGACAACGACCTGCTTTGGGCTCATGGCAGTAGCCGCGACGCTGCACGCCGATGAAAAAAACGAACCGTGGACCGCTTTGTTCAATGGCAAGGACCTGACCGGCTGGAAGATACACCCGAAGCCAAGCGGCAGTATCACCGAAGTCATTCCCATTATGACCGACGGCAAATTGGCAGGCTACGACGGCAAGCTAAAGGACGGCAAGACCATCCATCTATGGCGCGTCGAAGACGGCGTGCTCATCGGCGCGGGGCCGCCAAGCCATCTCTTCAGCGAACGCGGCGACTATACTAACTTTCGTTATCGCATCGAAGCTCAGATCAATGACAAAGGCAATAGCGGCCAGTACTTTCGTACCACATTTGCCCCGGGCTTTCCGCCAGGTTATGAAGCCCAAATCAATGCCACGGGCGGCGACCCGATCCGCACCGGTAGCTTGTACCCGGACGGGCGAACCAAGCTGAAGGACCACCGCAAAGACATCTGCGTCATGAACACCGCCCCGCATAAGGCCGACGAGTGGTTCGTTCAAGAAGTGACCATGATTGACGACCAGATAACGATCCAGGTAAACGGCAAGCAGACGATTTCCTGGAAGGACCCGTATAAGTCCCACACAAAAGGCCATTTTGCGTTGCAAGGCCACGACCCAGGCACAGTCGTTCGTTTTCGCAAGATCGAAGTGATCGAAATCAAGTGATTTAGTGGACGCGTGAACACAAAACGAAGCCTCTGCCGAGCTCGGTAGGGGCTTTTTTTGTCCGATTGTGTCAGTTTTTTGGATTAATTTGCATGTGCCGATTTTTTGTTCTACGGTCTTCATACGTGCCTTCAGGCAACGAATTGCACCAGCGTTCCGTCTCGCTGGAGAGAGTCCGTGATTCAGGCGTCTCAGTTTCGAACCCCTCGTACTGACGCGGATGCGTCGTTGCGCGAACTGAATTCCGTGAAGGATAACGGAATGGGCCCAGACCGCGCCGATTCAATTCACACTACACGCTTCATCAGCGACATTGAACTGCATCAGGCGCCGCCAGAATCTCCGGTTTCCGCAGCGAAGTTGTTTGCGGACTACGAGCTTCTGGAAGTTCTCGGCGAAGGCGGAATGGGTATCGTGCACAAGGCCCGCCACCTCACCCTAAAGAGACTTGTCGCACTCAAGATGGTTGCACAGGAACATTGCAGCCCAAGTGCACGCGTACGATTTCAACGCGAGGCCGAAACGGTAGCCAGGCTTCAGCACCGCAACATCGTTCACATTTACGAGGTCGGTGAAAACGAAGGCCGGCCCTATCTGGCGCTGAGCTTATCGAAGGCGGCACGCTGGCGCAAGAGCTGTCCAAGTCCGGCCCCATGCCCGCGCGCGATGCGGCGCTGTTGGTCGCCGTGCTCGCGAGGGCGATGCATTATGCGCACGAGCGCAACGTGATTCATCGCGACCTAAAGCCATCGAATATTTTGATGCAAAGGGCCGAATCTGACGGCGCTCCGGCGGATTCGCTGGCTGACACACGAGTCGAGCCGGCAGCTGGTTCTCGTCCTGCGGCGAACCCGAAAATCACCGATTTCGGCCTGGCGCGGATGCTTGACGCCGGACAGGAACATACTCGTACCGGCGCAGTCTTGGGCACCCCGGCCTATATGTCACCGGAACAAGCTGCAGGCCGCGGCGACGTTGTGGGACCTCGCACAGATATCTACGCACTTGGTACGTTGTTGTACGAGACGTTGACCGGCAGACCGCCTTTTGTCGGCGAATCCTCTTGGGATGTATTGGTTCAAGTGATTCACTCGGAGCCGACACGTCCCAGCAAACTACGGCCGCAACTTTCGCGTGATTTGGATACGATCTGCTTGAAGGCACTGGCAAAGCACCCGTTGGATCGGTACGCGAATTCGGCGGCGTTGGCAGACGACTTGGAGGCATTTGCCGCAGGTGAAGCGATCAGCGCGCGACCGGAGGGTCGACTGCCGCGTTTGATGAGGCGGATTCGCAAACATCCGGTGCAGTTGGCCATGGCGATTGTTGCAATTGGCTTGCTCGTCGTTGCCACGTTGTATTCCTGGCATGTGCGCGCCGAGACCAAGCGCGGCCTCGATGAAGGCCGTGAGTTCGCGGCAAATGGGCACCTGGCCGAGGCTGCAGTTCGTTTGCAGCATGCGGCACAGTATGGAACCAGCTGGCCTGTCACGCGCGACCTCCAGCGGCAAGCCAATCGGGAATGGCGCGGCGTACGCCGGCAGCAGATCGCCAGGCAACTGCACAGCTTGGCCGAGCAACTACGATTCCGATTCGACCCCGAGAGTTTGACGTTGCATGAACAGCAGACCTTGGCCGAAGAATGTCGCCGCGTTTGGCAGGCGCGAGACGAGATCATGGCATTTGCAGAGTCGGAGAGCAGCGAAGATTGGGTTCGAGCAATTCGCGCGGATCTAATAGATAATGTTCTCCTTAGCAGCAGTTTGAGCGTACGACTAGCCACCGGCGCCCAAGCCCAGCGTGCCGCCCGCGAAGATGCCTTGGCGACATTGCTGGACATCGAATCGATGTATGGTCCTTCGATTGCTGTATCGCTGGAACGCAGACAGCATGAGAAGGCACTGGGCCGAGAAATCGACGCGCCGGTGAAGAAGCGGCCGGAAACCGCATGGGACTATTATCTTTTGGGCCGCACTCAGTTGCTGGCAGCACAATCTCGTGCAGAATACGTCGAGGCCGGCCGTACGCTGAAACATGCGATATGGCTTAACCCCAAGGAGGCGGTGTCGTACTTTGCCGCCGGTCGAGCCGCGATCCACGCCGGCGAATACGCCGATGCAAAGGAGCACTTTGGAACGTGCATCGCCCTGGCTACGAACGATCGTGATGTTTGTCATTACAATCGCGGATTGGCGTACTTCCACTTACAGCGCGACCAAGACGCGATGCGCGACTTCGACAAGGCAATTGAATTGAATCCGAAGTTTGCCGCTGCCTGGCTCAATCGCGGTCTGGCGCAATATCGAATCGGCAAATTCGATTTAGCAGCGACGTCGCTGACGAAGGCGTTGGAATTAGGCGCCGATCCGCCGCTCGTTCATTTCAATCTCGCCGCAGTGTACGAAGCACTCCGCGACTGACCAGCGGCCCGACGCCATGTGGGGCAGGCATTGAAGCTGCAACCGAATTTTGCCGAGGCGGCCCAATTGCAGAAACGCCTCGACAAACAATCACCACCGGCTGACGCGCCGCACGAACGGCCGCCGCCGGACGAATCATCCTCGTCAATCAACTAAGGAGCGAGAGTAATGAAGCCGACTCAACCCGCTGCAAGGCGCAAGAATGCTCTTTCCCTGCACTTGGAGTGTCTTGACGAACGCGTGACGCCAAGCCGATCCTGGCCCATCGACTTGGACGTCGACTCGTCGCCGGCAAAAGCAGTGATTACTAGCTCTCGCAAGTCCGACGACAACGACTTTGTTTCGGTCGTCAAGAACCACAAAGAAAAGAACGCGACGGCTGTTGCAGCAAGGGTACGGACTACCGAACGGTGGTACGAAAAACGTTTGCTCAAATGGACTGCCTCTCAACAGGACAACAAGACTAAGAATGACCAAAGCGACGACGATCATTCCGAGAATTCCGAATCGAGTACAAGTGCACGCAGCAAGAGTAACGACACATTAGATGCTCCCACGGAAGTTGTTTCGCAAACATCGCTTTGGAGCGCCACGAACACTAATGTCGCGTCAATTGGAAATGCCGTTGTCACGACCACTGATAGGGCTGTCGAGTCCGTCGTCGTCATTGACATTCCTGCGGCCGGGAATGACTCCGGCGGCACCTACGTTTTGAAAGAGATTCCGGCTGTTGAAAAGATATCGTCAAAGAAAGACGAGAATACAGCCGTTCAAACGCCGATTGCGGAGATCATCCGTTCCATCGTTGAAACGGCGGCGAAGAGCGCGACGGATTCGAATGCACTGCCGACCAAGGGGAATGCGCGATCTGATGCAGTAGCACCTGTTCGTGAGGCAGCCGTCGATCGAATTACGCCGGTCGACGAAAACGTCGATGAACCAGTGAAGGACCCGTTAACGCCGCGTTGGCAGCCGCCCTTTGCAGAACGAGCAGCCAGTGGAACGACGCCGTTACGAACTGTTCTCCCAAACAACTCAGAAAACGCAACTGCATTCGATGATACCGGGAGGCCTGCGGTCAAGTCCGTCACGTGGGGTGATTTCGGCTTGGACATGGGTGGATTTTCCGGCACATTTGTATTGGTCGCCACCGCGCCAGTTGTAGGCCCGACAGCATCGCAGATCATAACGGGTTTCGACGAGGTCGTCGAAGAACTGGCGCCGACCGCCTTACAGGCCGCCGGAGCCGTATCCCGATTCGTGCCTTTCGATCCCGCCAGTCTCAAAGACAGCGTTGGACAGTTCATCGAGAGCCTGCGAACCAAGAATTTGGACGAAGGATCTGGATTCGGACTTCAACAAGTCGCACTATGGACCGCCGGCCTACTTGGTTGCATCGCGACCGGTGAAATGGCCCGCCGCAAAAAGATCGTGAAACAATCTCATCAATGGCTGTCCACGACATTTTCCAAGTGGCTGACTCTTCCCGTGCGTGATTGATCGGCATGAGCAACTGCGACGCATTGGTGCGAAAAACCTGTGAACGCGCTTCCATTCCTACCGCGATCGGGTAGGATCGGCGGCGCGATTCTCGTTTTCGCACCCGAGGCCCCTATGCGTCACTTGTTCGCTGTCCTGGTCCTGGCCACATCGCTTAGCTCGCTGCACGCAGACGAAAAGAAGATGAACGTGTTGCTCATTGTCTCCGACGACCTTTGCAATCGCCTGGGCTGTTATGGCGATCCTGTCGTCAAATCGCCGAATATCGACAAGCTCGCGGCAAAAGGCGTGCGCTTTGATCGCGCCTACTGTCAGTTCCCGCTGTGCAATCCTAGTCGAACATCGTTCTTGACCGGACTGCGGCCGGACACGACGCGCGTTTACGAAAACGCTACGCAGTTCCGCAAGAACAAACCCGACGCACAGACATTGCCGCAGACATTTCGCCGTAGCGGATACTACGTGGCGCGCGTCGGCAAGTTGTACCACTATGGTGTTCCCGCCCAGATCGGCACCGACGGACTCGACGACAAGCCATCGTGGGAACACGTCGTTAACCCACGCGGACGCGATAAAGACGACGAGGAAATGATCTTCACACTCAATCCGACTGCCAAAGGTCCCGCTCGTTTCGGCGGCACGCTCTCGTGGCTGGCAGCGGCCGGCACCGACGAAGATCAGACCGACGGCAAAACCGCGCTCGAAATCGTCAAGCTCCTGGAAGCCAACAAAAACCGACCCTTCTTCCTGGCGTGCGGCTTCTTCCGGCCGCACACGCCGTATGTCGCTCCGAAGAAGTACTTCGATATGTATTCCCCGGATCGCCTTCGACTTGAACAAGTTCCGAATGGCCATCGTGAAGCTGGGCCGCCGCTCGCATTCGGCAGCGCCAAGAAAGAACAGGAAACGATGACTGATGAACAGCGCCGGCAGGCGATCCAGGCGTATCACGCCGCAACGTCTTTCATGGACGCGCAAGTCGGAATCGTGCTGAACGGCCTCGAACGCTTAGGGCTGACGGACAACACGATCGTTGTGTTCTTTTCCGACCATGGCTATCACCTCGGCGAGCACGGGCTGTGGCAGAAAATGAGCCTGTTCGAAAACTCGGCACGAGTGCCTCTGGTCATCTGCGATCCGCGCGCCAAGAGCAACGGCAAATCCTGTGTTCGAACCGTCGAACTGGTTGACCTTCACCCGACGCTGGCGGAACTGTGCGGCCTAAACTCGCCTGCAGGACTCGACGGTAAAAGCCTCGTTCCGCTTTTGGCCGACGCCTCGGCCGTACGGGACAGGGCGGCGATAACGCAAGTGAGCCGAGGCACACCGACAGCGACCGGAGAAACGACTCCGAAGAACCAGAAACCGGTAATGGGTTATTCGATTCGCACCGAGCGCTACCGCTACACGGAATGGGACGCCGGCAATCGAGGCGTGCAGTTGTTTGATTATCTTGTCGACCCCGGTGAATTGAACAACCTGGCGCAAAGCAAAGAACACGAGGCAATCGTCGCCGAATTGCGCACCCATTTGCACAAGCGAGTCGGACAAGCGCCGTAAGTCGTTCGAAATTCGCCGCGAGAACACGCTATGGCCAAGACAGTCACGGACCCTTCTGCCGGCGAAATATGCGGCAACTACATGTTGACGCACGAATTGGATGAAGATGATCACTCGCGGCTGTTTCAGGCATTGCACCGGACGCTGCGGCACCCGGTCGCACTGCGTGTGCCGAAGGCCGCCTGGCTTGCCTCCCAATTCGACGTGCGCAAAGAACTTCTCGATAAGGCGCGACTCTTGGCGCCGTTGACGCAGCCGCATTTGGTTCGTCTACTTGACTACGAAGACTCCGGACCGGCTCCGCTAATCGTTTTCGAATATGTCAAAGGTTTGTCGCTGCGACAGCTGATTCGACAAAGCGGCCGACTGCGATGGGATCGCGGCGTACGACTCTTGACGCAACTCGCCGGCGCTCTGGCTGCGATTTGGCAGGCAGGCATGCGTCATGGCCGACTCAGCCCAGGGCAAGTGTTGATAGCCCCTGAAGGCTTCGGCAAACTGAGCTTTCGCGGACATGTATTGCTCCCGGCGCCGAGAGCCGACGACGATTGCGCCTATTACTTTGCTCCGGAACAGGCAGAACATGTCGGACCGATTGATCATCAAGCCGACATCTTCGCACTTGGTGTTCTCGGTTATGAAATCCTGACGGGGCAAAGACCATTCACAACCACAGATCGAAAAAACGCTCCGCGGAAATTACATGAGATTGCCGTCGACGTTCCGGCACGAGTTTCGGAGTTGATTCACCGGATGATGGCGCTGGAGGCCAGGGACCGCGTGGATCGGTCGTCGACGTTGTTGCACGAGTTGCAGATGATCCGCCTGCCGGGCTGGTCCGCAGCTGATTGAGTATGGAATCGGCTTGTTGCGCATCGACTGCGATTAGAGCGGTTCTCAAATTGATCTAGCGCACTTTCGATTATTGGTTTATTTTGGCGTCTTCTAATGAGGAAGTCGCCATGAAGGCCATTTCGATGGACTTGCGAGGGCGCGTATGTCGCGATCTCGATGAGGGCATGAAGACGTCGGCAGTCGCTCGAAAATACTCGGTGAGTCCCGCTTGGGTGCGTCGACTCAAGCAACGTCGCGCGGCAACCGGTGAGACAGCGCCACGTCATCAACGGCACGGCTGCGTTCCGACTTGGGTCACTCACGCCGAGGCGATCCGCGAAGCCGTTCGACAGGCGCCGGACGCTACGCTCGACGAGTATCGTCAGCGTTTCGGTTTTCCCATGTCCCGCGCCACACTGGCACGTGCCCTGATCGTGCTGGGTCTGACTCGAAAGAAAAAGTCGCTCCGGCCGAGCGAGCAGGATCGCCCCGACGTGAAAGCGAAACGAGACGACTGGAAAGCCCAGCAGCCGACGCTCGATTCCAAATCCTTGGTTTTCCTGGACGAAACATGGGCCAGCACCAACATGACCCGGTCACATGGCCGCTGCCCGCAAGGCCAGCGCTTGGTCATGGACGTGCCGCATGGTCACTGGAAAACCACAACTTTCGTGGTCGGCTTGCGGACCAGCGGGCTCGTCGCTCCGACGGTGTTTGACGGCCCCATGACGGGCGACGTATTCGTTGCTTATGTCAAGCAACAACTTGTTCCAACGCTCCGCGTCGGCGATGTCGTGGTGATGGACAACCTGTCCAGCCACAAGCGTTCCGAGGTTCGGATCGCCATCGAGTCAGCCGGAGCCGAATTCCGCTATCTGCCGCCGTACAGCCCCGATCTCAATCCGATCGAAAAGACATTCAGCAAGCTGAAAGCAAAAATGCGAGCCGCCGCGAAGCGCACGATCCCCGAATTGGAGAAATACCTCGGCGAGGTGCTCGACTGCTTCTCGCCCGAAGAATGCCAGAACTACTTCAAGAACTGTGGCTATCCCGCTACATCAACGTGAGAACCGCTTAGGCTGGTGGGTTGGCCTCTTCAGAAATCGGGCTTCTGGTGCTGCACTCCAGAATGCCGGAAAATTCTCAAGAATTTGGTCAGACTATGGTGTTACATCAGTGGAGCGGAAGGGAGTCGAACCCTCGACCTCTGCAGTGCGATTGCAGCGCTCTCCCAACTGAGCTACCGCCCCTTATGGTTGCACTATTCTACAGCGCTACGGCAATTCGCATAGCGACGAAGTCTATCAGCGAATGCGGGCCAGCTTTTCCTCGTATTTCTTGGCATATTCTTCGTCATTGAGGTCTTTGAACACTTTCACCAGACGCTCGAGAGCCTTAAGATGTTCGCCGCGGTCCTGAAAATAGACGACGTCGACCATTAGATAAGCCCACTGTGCATCCTTCTTCTGACCGGTGGCGAAGAAGCAATCGCCCAAAGTGTTGTACGCAAGCGCTCGCAGGTTCGGGTCGGCGTTCTTCTCAACGATGTCCCGAAGCATCGGCTCCACTTTGGCCATGTCGGCTTTCTTGGCCTGGCAGCCGACCTGATAGATCTTGAGGCGCACGGCCTGCGGATGATCGGGAGGCAACGTTCGGCCTGCGGTGTCGATGCGCTTCTCGGCTTCGGTGTATTTTTCCGCACGCATCAACGCATCGACTGCTAGAAGTTCCACTTCCTGCAATCGCTCTTTCGAGAGATTGGGATTCTTGGCAGTCTCGTCATAGATGCGTGCCGCGTCGTCGAACTTGTCGCAAGCGATCAATAGCTGGGCCTGCTGGCGGACCGCGGGCAGCAACTGCCAGGCGTTGGCATTGGCTTTGCGAAACTTGTCGAATTCGTCGGCAAGCTGCAACTGCTGCAGTTTGTCGGTCGTCAGAATCGCCTGGATGTTCAGAATCTTGAACTGAATGTGCCGGGCGGCATTGGCGAATTTCTCGTTCAAGCCCTTGAGCACAGCCTGATAGTCATTGACCGCGTCTTGCAGCGCCTTGCGGCCGGCGTCGCCTGAACCGCGCTGTTGCTCCAGCTTGATAGCGCCGCCTAGAGTCAGTTTCACGGCGCCGGGCACTTCATAGACGATGTCAACGATGTCGGCGGCAGCGATGTCGCGTTCCGCGCCGACCGTCGGTTTTAGTTTGACGCCGTTGATCGTCTCAGTCGTGATCTTGCCGACGAGCGTGCCGATCTTTTCCGGCTTGGCCGTTCGATCGCGAAACAGCACGGTGTCGTCGGCGGACGCCAATGATGCAGTTCCAAGAACCAACAGGGCTGCAACAAATCCTCGACAGAACATAGAGAGAGTCCCTCGGTCAGTGTGATTCAGATGGTGCAATCAATTCCCCGATTTGTCGGCCGGTGCGGTCGAACTGTTCGAGCGTTCGTCGGCCGGCAACAGGGCGGCTCCGCCCGCCGCTCGATATGCCGCGCGGATGATCTCATCGCTTTCGATCCATTCTTCGTACAGCCGTTGCACGGACAAACCGCCGAAGTCTTTCGTCGCGTCGTCGCGCTCCAGCCGGACGATGTTCTCGGCCACGGCTTTGACATTTGCCTTGGCTTTCTCCGACGTGCCTTTGACATTGCTTCGATAGATCACTCGATTCTGATAGAACTTGATCTCGAAGTAAGCGGTTCGGATCGCGGCTTCCTCGGCCGTTTGCGGAGTCTGCTTCAGCTTCGACTCGAACGGCGTCTGCATCTGCTTCCAGGCGCTGAATGCCGGCGCGTACTGTTCCGTGTCTTCCAGAATGAAGATATTTTCACGGCGAACCTCGAGGCTGTTAAAGCCCCATCCCTTCTTTTCCGGCGTGCCGATAATCTGCGCCATCAGTTTGCGGGCCTCGTCGACTTTCGCCTGGCACGGAGCCATCTTGGTCTTGTCGTTGCGCTGTTCGCGGGGCGGCAACAAAGCGCGGATCTCTCCGCGAAGCGACCGAACCAACGACAATTGCACATAATTGTTGAGCTTCCTTTTGTCTTCCTCGGCGTCGGCGGCTGGCGGCGGAATCGACTTCAAGAGTGCCGTGGATTTCGCCGCTTGATCGAGGCTCATGTAGCCTTGGGAAAGGAAAATCTTCAAGTCGTTCGACAAGTCCTTTTGTTTGGCAAGGTCATCGAGGAATTCCGTGAACTTGTCCATCATGTCTTTGAGGCGATTTGGATCCTTGCGGCGCATGAGCGTGATCTGCGCTTGCACATCCCGCAACGCGCTGACCAGAGGCCCTGACGAGTCGCCTTGACCCTTGCTGGCCTGCTCCAGCAGTTTCAAGAGCCGTTGCGCTTTCGGAATCTGCCCCTCTTGGACGCTGCTCCGAAGGGCAAGCTGCAGCAGGCTTCGGATGGCCTGACGCGCACGCTCGGCTGCGTCATCAGTCGGTACCTTAGTTTTTTCCAACTCGTCGATGTACGGCATGTACAGTTTCGACGCCTGAACGTGATCGCCTTTCTGAACGAGGTCGTAGACCACCGACCAAAGCGAATACACCTGCAGCGCCGTCGCAGCGAATTTCACTTCCTGTTCCTGCGGTGTGCCGACGAGGATTCCATATTTCGGCAATTGTGCGAGCATGGCCTTGGCAATCGCTTCTGCCTTCGGCGCCTGTTTGTCATGCAGATACAGATGGCCGAGCTGAAGCCTTGCGTTGCAGTAGGCCTGCGCTGCTTCCGGATCGGCTGCCGTACTTGCGAGGTCCGGCATCCGTTCAAGCATCGTCGTCACCTGTTTGAACCACTGGGCTTTCACATTGGCCGGTAACTTTGCGTCTTTCATCAGATTGAAACAGACGATGGACTGTTCGTTGCGAACGTACGCAAGGTTGACGAAATTCGGCGTGATGCGGTCGTATGCGGCGAGCGACTCGGCGAAGTTGCCGTCGCGAGCAGCCAGTGAACCCAGTTGGTAACGGGCGAAGTCCGTGGGTCCGTCGTTGGGCCAAGTTTTTTCCATGAACTGAGCAAGCCGGCGAATTTGCCGGCGGTCCGCCTGAAGCTCTTGATTGCGAACCTCATCTTCGACATCCGGTCGAGTGGCGGTACGGCTCATGAGGTTGACATGGGCCTGCAAGGCAAATAACGCCGCATGAGCGCCGCGGCTGGATCGAACCAACGTTCGCGCCAAATGTTCACCGAGGATCGCAGTTTCATGATAGTTTTGTGCGATCAGGTGCGAATACGTCTGTGCAAGCCGAGCATCGAGTATGTCCTTCGGGTTGTCGCTCGGCTTCTGCAACATCAGGGCTCGGTCGATTGCACGAATCGCCCGGCGATGCCGCGTCAGGCGCTCTTTTTCCAAGTCGACGTCTTCTGTGCCCGGCTCTCCTTTGTTCTTGTCGGCAACGATTTGATTCAGCTCAGCAAGTTCCACGAGAGCGATCAGATAACACTCGTCGAATGTGTTCAATTTGGAGATATCACGGTCTCGGGCTCGACGAAATGCGATTCCCAGAATACAGCTCATGCGCATGTTGGAAGCGCGCTCGGTGAATTCGTTTTCGACGTCGATCAGGTCCTTGTAAAGGGCTGCAGCACGGACCAGATAATTCTCCGCGGTTGCTGTGACGCTCGTCAGTTTCTTCGTCTTTTCGTCGACTTGAATGCCTGCTTTGGCAAGGTCCTGAAGCGTCAGCGCCATGAGGAACTTCGCGCCGAAGCCTTCTGTCGTATTGTGATAGGCGCGGTAGCGGGTCAGCCAGGCATCCAGCTCGGTCTGCACCTGCGCCGAGCGAGCGCCTTCGTCCACCATCATGCGAATGCGAAAATACGACGCGAGCCGCTGGGCCTGCTCGACGTGCTGTCCCTTTTCATTGGCAATGGCCTCAAACGCTTTCTTGGCCTCGGGGAAATCCTGCGTCTCCGCGATGCAACGTGCCAGCCAGGCGCGTCCAACCCAGGTCATCGGGTTCTTGTCGTCGCCTTCGGCGAGTTTCTGAAGCGATTTCGCAGCACGATCGACGGCCTTGTTCTTGTCGACGTTTTTGGCGTACGTCTGCGACAATAGAAACAGATTGACGCCTTGTTCCAACTGCGCCTGAAGCGTGGCTTGAGAAAGCTCTTTGGCGGTGGCACGCTCTTCGGGTGTTGTGGCATTGGCGATCTGCGCCAGTTTCTGTTGAAGCTGGGTCGCGGCGGCTTCGAGCCGCTTCGAGGCTTCCTCAAACATTGCTCGGGCCTGATCCTTGCCCTTTTGCTTTTGTGCCGCCTCTTCCTGCCGATTGGCGCGAGATAGTTGCTCTTTGCCCTGCGAAGAAATCAGCCGGGCGATCTCAAGATTTGCCTGCGGCGCCAATGGATGTTGTGCATTGGTCTTGAGAAATGCTTCGAATTCACTGCGAGCCTGTGCGAGCATCGCGATTCGCTTGCCTTCGTCGCTCTCCTGCAACGCGACTTCGAGGCGCGTGCGAGCCGTTTCCAAGGGCAGAATGGCGGCGAGGGCCGGGCTCGGCGTACCCGATACCACCTTTTGCAGGTACTCCATTGCCAACTGCGGCTCGCCCGCAGCACGCAAGCCGCGAATCAAGTCGAGGTGAGGTTCTTCACCAAAACCGCTTATCGGCAACAGGAAAGCCGCCCCCAGCGCTCCGGCCCACAAGAACGAAAGTCGCATTGTTTTGCTCACGTATCCGCACATTCGAATGGCTGATCGAGACCAGAACCGGACATGACGTGCCGGCATCTTGTAGACGCGACCAACTACAGCTTCGTTCCCGGCATTGTCAAGGAAGGCGTTGCTCGATTCAAGGAGAAAACCACAAGATCGATTCGGCATCTCGCTTGATCAAGTCATTCATGCAAGAATCACACTAGCGAGATAAGCCTTCGGTGCAGTCTCAAGGTGAATTAACCGGGCACAAACTTGAAACTGCGGGCAACTCACAAGTTACCGAAATCGATCAACAAACCAGTGCAGTTGCCTAGGCCATGAGCTTCATTCCCTTCAAAGCCTGTCGCGCCAAAATTCAGCTGCCCCCAAGAAAACGTTCGATTTCTGAAACGAGTTATTGACACTTTCAATAAGCAACAGTAAACTGGATTGATAATGAGATTGAATCTCAATATCAAGTAAAGGGAAGCTGATGAAGTTGCAACGAGTCTCTGCGTTCACGCTGATCGAACTGCTTGTGGTGATTGCGATTATCGCTATCCTGATCGGTTTGCTATTGCCCGCGGTTCAGAAGGTGCGTGAGGCGGCAGCCCGTATGAAGTGCCAGAACAACCTCAAACAGATAGGATTGGCGTGCCACAACTATGAGAGCGCCCACGGCCGCTTTCCAGCTGGCGGAACTTATCTCGTCGGTGCTACAGGTGCATCGTGGTCCATTCACGCGGTGATACTGCCATACATCGAGCAACAGAATCTGCAAAATCTGATCAACTTCAATCTTTCCTATTCGGCACAGCCGCTCGTGACACAAACTCGCGTACCGATCTATCTTTGTCCGAGCGACATGAATGACAAACCACGGCCCGATGGCGCCGTGACCCATTACCCCGTGACATATGCCGCGAACATGGGAACCTGGTTCGTCTATGATCCGAACTCCGGCGTCGGCAGCGGGGAAGCCGCCTTCCCGGTCAATCAGGGAATCCGCATGACGCATATCTACGACGGCACGAGCAATACGGTCGGTTTCGCCGAGGTCAAAGCATTTACCCCCTATCTGCGGGACAGCGGCAATCCGAATGGGCTAAACGTGCCGCCGCCGACTCCCACGCAAATACCCGGTTTCGGCGGCAACTTCCGTTCGGATTCCGGCCACACGGAGTGGGTAGATGCTCGCGTTCACCAGACAGGCTACACGCACACATTCACTCCAAATACCAAAGTGCTGCACTCAGTCGGCGGAGTAACCTATGACATCGACTTTACTTCGAGCCGCGAAGGATCGACGACGAATCGCATCACCTATGCGGCCGTGACTTCTCGCAGTTATCACACCGGTGGGCTGGTCAACGTACTGATGATGGATGGTTCGGTACGCAGCGTTTCGCAGAACATTCAACCGCAAATCTGGTGGGCGCTCGGCACACGCAACGGCGGCGAACTCGTGTCCGATTTTTGATCGAGTCGTTTGCGTATCGCGATGCTCGCAGGCACACACACTTCGATGTCGTGCGCCGGCGAGTTTTTTTCGTGCACGAATTGGAACTGTTTGCTTGACGCAGTGCGCAAAGTCGAATACAGAATGGTAATTGCAGTTGCCGATATCAATGTCATGCAGCTGCACATCGACGTGTTGAATTTTGGATGCAATGGATACAAACGGATCGACACAGCTTCTCGGCCTCGTGGAGGTGCACCTCGGATGGCCGCTCAGGCGGAACGGACGATTGAGGAATTCCCCCTGATGGAGAAATGGAAGATCCACGACGCCGCGGAAATCTATGCCGTCCGCCGCTGGGGAAAAGGCTATTTCGGCATCAACAAATTTGGCCACGCGACGGTTCATCCCGATAAGCGACCTGATCACAACATCGACTTGAAGGAACTCGTCGACCAGTTGCAGGCCCGCGGAATCCAGTTGCCGATTCTCTTGCGCTTCACAGACATCCTGCGCCATCGCGTCGGCGAGATTGCCGAGGCCTTTCGCGTTGCGATCAACGAGTACAACTACAAGGGCTCGTACTGCTGCGTCTATCCGATCAAAGTCAACCAGCAGCGGCACGTCGTCGAGGAGATCCTTGACTTCGGCAAGCCGTTCAACTTCGGCCTTGAAGCCGGCTCCAAGCCCGAACTTCTCGCCGTCCTCGCCGTCACCAACGGCTCCGATACTCCGATCATCTGCAACGGCTTCAAAGACGACGAGTTCATCCGCATGTCGATGCTCGCTCGCAAGATCGGCAAGCAGATCATCCCGGTTGTTGAAAAATTCTCCGAACTCGAATCGATCGTCAGAAACGCGACCGAGCTCAACGTCCGCCCAGCCATCGGCGTACGCGTCAAACTTGCTGCTAGAGGAGCAGGACGATGGCGCTCGTCCGCCGGCTATCGCAGCAAGTTCGGCCTGACGGTTACCGAAGTGCTCGAAGCTGTTGACTACCTCAAACAGCGCGACATGGCCGATTGCCTGGAACTGATGCACTTTCACATGGGCAGTCAGATCACCAACATCCGCAAGGTGAAGGAAGCCCTGACCGAAGCCGCTCGCATCTTCAGCGAACTCTATCGCATCGGCGGCGGTTTGAAATATCTCGATGTCGGCGGCGGCCTCGGCATCGACTACGACGGTTCGCAGACCGACTTCGAGTCCTCCGTCAATTACACGTTGCAGGAATATGCGAACGACGTGATCTTTCGCGTCAAGTCGGTGTGCGATGAGTGCAACGTCCCGCATCCGACGATCATCTCGGAGTCGGGACGAGCCGTCGTCGCCTACCACAGCATGTTGGTGTTCGACGTATTGGGCACGTCGAATTTCGACGCGTGCACGGTGCCGGACGACTTGCCGCCGGATGCTCCGCAGCCGATCCAGGACCTATACGGCATCCACCGCGATCTTTCGAAGAAGAACGGCATCGAAAGCTACCACGACGCCGTGCAGGCCATCGACGAAACGCTAAACCTGTTCAATCTCGGCTATTTGAGCGTCGAGTTGCGTGCGTTGGCGGAGCGCCTGTTCTGGGCGGTCGGGCGCAAGCTGCAACGCATCGTCCGCGAGATGGACTTTGTGCCCGAGGAATTGAACGGCCTGGAGACGATGCTGTCGGACACCTATTTCTGCAACTTCTCGGTATTTCAGTCGATGCCGGATTCCTGGGCGATCAAGCAATTGTTTCCGATCATGCCGATCCATCGCTTGAACGAACCGCCTTCGCGCCAAGCCGTTCTCGGCGACATCACCTGCGACTCCGACGGTAAAGTGGACCAGTTCATCGACCTTCGCGACGTCCGCCAGACGCTGCAACTTCACCCGTACGATGGATCGCCCTACTACCTCGGTGCCTTTCTCTTGGGCGCGTATCAAGAAATCCTGGGCGACCTGCACAATCTTTTCGGCGACACAAACGCCGTCCACGTCAGCCAGGACGAAGACGGCACGGTCAACGTGGACACGGTGATCAAAGGCGACACCGTCCGCGAGGTGCTGCATTACGCACAGTACAATGCTGACGAACTCAGCGCGATGATGCGCAAAGACGTGGAACGAGCCGTGAAACAGAACCGCATCTCGCTGGACGAGATGCGCGAACTGCTCAAGTTCTACGACAGCGGCCTGGAGGGGTACACGTACTTGGAGGAGGGGTAGAGGAGAAGAATGGAAAATGCAGAATTGTGAATGAGAACTAAGATCGCCTCGGACAATACCTTGGAGTCGCAAATGGGCAAGAAGGGACAAGATATTCGGGATCGTGCGTTTCGTTCTTTATGTCACGTTTTCAAGTTGCAGGGCCAGCCTTGAAATACAAAAGCCTATGCCACTCTTCATTCTTCATTCACTGACTCCCACCTTGCCGCCTCTTCGCCGTCCAACCGTAGCGTCAGGCACTTGGCGCTGCCGCCTGCCTTGAGAAACTCGTCCAGTTGCACTCCGATCGGTTGATAGCCACGTCTTGTCAATTCCGCCGTCAGCGTTGGGCAGTCGCTGTTGGTGATGACTTGTTTGCCGACGACGACGGCATTGCAGCCGAAGCGGAAGGCGTCGTGTTCGTTGACGGTCAGCAGGTTGGGCACGTGCGTTTCGATGACCTTTCGGCCATATTTGTCGAACGCTTCCGGGTACCAGATCGCTTCGCCGGGGGAGAGCGGGCAGAAGCAGGTGTCGAGGTGATAGAAACGCGGGTTGACGAGTTCGACGGGCAGCACGCGCTTGTGGATTTCTTCGCCGAGCCACAAATGACCGTGAATGTCGCTGCGGGTGCGGTAGCCGGCAAAGAGGATGTCGCCGCAGAAGAGGGCGTCGCCGGCGCCTTCGTGGTAGTCGTCGTCAGGGAAATGTTCGACCTGGAAGCCATGTTCGCGGAACCAAGCTTCGAAGTGCGGCGACTCCTTTGCCCGTTCGGGATGCCGAAAACGTGACGAAAAGAATCGTTTCTGAAACACCAACCCGGCATTGGCGGTGAATACAAGATCAGGCAACCCTTGCACGGAGTTCAGCAATTCAACTTGAACGCCAAGGCCGATGAGCGCCTGATACAGCGCCTGCCATTGCCGTTGGGCGACGCTCAAATTCGCGCCATGGGATCGGCTCATCCACGGATTGATCTCATACTCGATGCCGTAATGAGTCGGTGGGCACATCAAGATGCGAGGAGCCTGTCCCATGATCATCCTTCCGACAGGGCATCGAGCGTATGCGTCGCTCGCTCGTGCAGAATCTCGACTAACTTTTCGTGCGGTCCCAGTGGCGCTGCCAGCAGAAAGGTGACGCCGTCATGCCGGTCGGATAGCCGTTGTCTGGCGGCTTCGAGGTCCATGCGGGCGTGCCTTCCAGGGGAAAGGAAATAAGGCAGCAGGACGACGCGTTCCGCTCCGCGCGCGACGCACGTTTCAGCGCCGCTGTCTATATCCGGTTCGGTCAATTCCAGGAATGCGGGTTGCACGTGCGCGAAATCGCTACATTTGGACAGCTCCCGTGCGGCCCAGTACGTATCGTCATTGGCTTCTGTCTGTCGACTGCCGTGTGCAATGAGCAAGATAGCGGTACGCATTTCTTCTACGAACCTGGAGTCGAGGGCTTTTGCTATGGTGGTGTCATATCATGGTACCTAGCGACACGAAAGGGAGTGTAGCAGGATTCGGCTGCGGGAAAATGCATGATCGGTACGCAACTGGGACGCTGGATCGTCGACCAGGAGCTCGGCACGGGCGCTATGGGCCGCGTTTATCGCGCTCACGCAGCCGATGCGCCGGAGGAAGTCCGCGCGCTGAAAGTCCTGACGCCGGATCTGGCTCGCGATCCTGTCGCTCGTCAGCGTTTTCAGCGTGAGACCGAGGTTTTGTGCAGTCTCGATCATCCGAACATCGTGCGCTACGACGGCGCCGGCGTGGAAGGGGAGACGCTCTATTACGTGATGGAGTATGTCACCGGCAGCGATTGCGAGACGCGTCTTCGAGAGATCGGCCGCTGGCCTTGGGCAGAGGTGCTTGATCTGGCGATTCAGGTGACGCGAGGTTTGAAGTATGCCCATGACCGGGGCGTCGTGCATCGCGATTTGAAACCGGCGAATCTGCTCTTGCAAAGGGTTGCCGACGAATCCGAAGACAGTTCGCATCCGGATGGAATCGTCAATACGGTTCTACAGGTCAAGATTGCCGACTTCGGCGTGGCGCGCGTGTTTGCACATCCAGGCCAGATCACCGGATCGGGGCAGTTCATCGGCACGGCGCTCTACATGGCGCCAGAGCAAGCTGCCGGCAAGCCTGCGACGAAGAGAAGCGACTTCTATGCGTTGGGCTGCGTGCTTTACACGCTGGTGACCGGTCGGCCGCCGTTCAACGGCAACAGTCTGGCGGAAATGGTGCACAAGCATCAGTTCGTACAGCCGGAACGTGCCGGCAGACTGCTCGTTGATCTGCCGCACGATCTAGACGATTTGATCAATCAATTGCTGGCAAAGGAACCTGCGAAGCGGCCCGGCGACGGCTCAGTATTGCTCAAGCGCCTTGAGAGCATCCGCGGCAAATTGATTCGCAAACACAACCTGGAGGATACAGCCTTTCGCGAGACCGGCTCAAAGCCCGAATTCAATCTTAGCGTCGAGCCATCGTCTTCTCTGCCTGCGAGCGAAGAATCTTCTTGGAAGCAGTTCTTCAAGCCCATCGTTCTTGGCGCCGGCTTGTTGGTGTGCGCCGCCGGGATCGTCTATGCGTTTGTACGACCGAGACAGTCGGCTGAAGAACTCTTTCGCAAGGCCCAACCGCTTATGTCTTCCGACAGTCCGGCGGATTGGGAGCGAGCTTGGAACGAGTATCTGGAGCCGATGGGCGCGCGTTTTCCGAACCATCCGTATCGTGCCGAAGTGGATGGTTTCCGACACTTGCTCGATAACCTTGGCGCCTTGCGGCGAATGAGCGCTCGGCAAAGCGCTTCCGGTGCGCGTTCCGAGGCCCAGGTGTTCTTCGAACTCGGCGTGGCGCGGTGTCAGAACGGCGACATTGAGGGCGGTCGTCGCATCTGGGAACAAGTTGTAAACGTTTTTCATGGCATCGAAGAGGAAGAGCGTTGGGTACGGCTGGCGCAGATTGCCCTCCGCCAAGTGCCGGTTCCTAATCAGAGTCAGCCAAATTCACCGACAGTTCGCAGCGCGATGGACCGAGCAAAGCGATTCGCCCAGGAAGGCAATAGGGACTCGGCAGAAGCGATCTGGCAAGGATTGGAATCGCTTTATCGCGACCATGCAGAGGCCCGCGAACTGCTGGCGGAGATCGCCGCCGAGCGAGTGCGAAAAAATCCCGTGAAGAACTAGGCAGGAGCAACCTCAGCGTATGGCAGCGACGGTCAGCGTTTCGCAGATGTTTGGTTTGCTCGTCAGCAATCGGCTGACGACGTTGGACGAGGCCAATGCGCATTACCAGGCCTGGCGTCAGGAGACCGGGGGCAGCGAAGACACTGATCGGCTGCGAAAATTTCTTGTGCAGCGTCACTGCGTCACCGAGTATCAGGCTGCGTTACTAGCGCATGGCCGCACTGAAGGCTTCTTCATCAACGATTACAAGCTGCTCGATCGCATCGGCCAAGGCCGCATGGCAGGCGTTTATGAAGCAATAGCGCCCAATGGCGATCGAGTCGCCGTGAAGGTGCTGCCGCCGTCCAAAGCGAAGAACCCGCACTTGTTGGCACGCTTTGAACGAGAAGCGCGAATGGCCGTCAAGCTCTCGCACCCGCACGTGGTGCGAACGATAGACGTCGGACAGTACAACGGGCTGCATTACATGGTAATGGAGAAACTTGAAGGCGAAACGTTTCAGGAGGAATTGCAACGTCGGCAGAAGTTGCCGGTGACCGAAGCGGTTCGCATCGTCTATGAGGCGTTCCTCGGACTGCAACATATTCACGAACGCGGCATGATTCACCGCGACTTGAAGCCTGCGAATCTGATGCTTGTTGAAGATGAAAAAGGCAAACGGCATGTCAAGATTCTTGACATTGGTTTGGGTCGAACCTTGTTCGATGACAGCACGGAATCTGAAAAACAAGAAACGAGTATTACGCAAGAGGGCGTTTTGCTGGGTACGCCCGATTATCTTGCCCCGGAACAAGCACGAGATGCGCGAACCGTGGATATTCGCGCCGACATTTATTCACTGGGTTGCGTTTTGTATCATGCACTGAGCGGTCAGCCGCCGTTTCCTGACACGAACATGCTCAGTCAAGTGATTCGTCATGCGACCGAGCCGCTCAAACCGCTCCGCGAACTGAACCCGGAAGTTCCCGACGGACTCCAGCAGGTTGTGAACTTTTTGCTGGCCAAGGACCCAGCCCAGCGCTACGCGACGCCCGAACGTGCTGCAAAAGCACTGCAAATATTCCTCCCGATCGAACCGGTTGCCCCGAAAGTCCCTGAGGTTCAAGCCGTGGCGAAGCCCAACCCGAAACCGCCGTCGCCGACTGCCGCCGGAGCCGAGATTCCAGTGGGTCGGCTGGTTACCGGAAAAGTCGAGAAGGCGCCCCCTGCGAAGAAGGACGAACCGAAGCCCCCACCATTGAAGAAGGACGAAGTAAAAGCGCCGCCTGCGCCTGCGGCAACTGCGGAATTCGACGTGGAACTGGTGGCGATTCCATTTCCGCCGACGGGCAAGCCCAAGAAGCCGGGCGATCAACGCGGTCTGCTTGACATGGATCGGCGTGACTTCATCATGTTCGGCAGCGGCATCGTCGGGGCGCTGATTACGGTTTTGGCGACTGCCGGCTTAGTCAGCCTGGTGCGCCGGAAGCCGCCCAAGGAAGACGAAAAGCCGCCGGAGTGAAATGCGCTTGTGTCATTTTCTCGCAAAATCTTCGAATGCCTGGGCGGTCTTTCCGACAGATGCATCGCCGTCATGCAAGTAAATGCCGTAGCGCAGTTTGAGGGCGCCGCCCTTCGGGATGCGGACCAGTTCACTGTCGCCTTTTCGAGCCGGGAAACCGGCGTGGGAGCGCCCAAACGGATTCGCGGCCATCAAGCCGTAGCCGCGAGCGTGCCAGCAAGCGCGGCTGGCATTTCCTGGATCGTCAAAGACAGCGACCCCTGCGATCTTGCCGTCGATCTCGCCGGAGTAATCGCACCAATCTGCGAGATAGCCCCAACACTCTTTCTCTCCGCTCTTACCGTTTGAATTCACCATCTTGCTTTTGGAATTGCCGGCGGAAAGTCGGATCTGGTCATTCACTCGAACGCCGAAGGAACCTTCTTTCGTATCGCCAAATACGATCGGATACGCTTCGGTCTTCAGTTCGATGGCGACGATCACGAGGTAACCTGCCGCGGCACGCCGTAGCGAGATCGTTCGGGACTCGTTGATGATCGTTTGACCTTCCGCAGTCTGCCAGTCGTTGGTGGTCACGATTGTTCCATCGCCTTTTGCCTCCAGCGTCTTCAACTGCATCAAGCCGTGACCTTTGCCTTCCGACCAGAAATCGACCCCCACGACATTCTTGATCTTTGACTTCAGTTCGAGCCCCTCCGGGATGACGTCGCCGTGACAGAACCATGCAGATTTTTGATGCACATGATCGGTCGTTTCCTTGGCGGCGCCCTTTTCCATCGGCCAAGCGCGCGTCACCGGCACTCCTTCCGGCGAATGCATCGGCCAGAAATAGGGTTTGGCGACCTCCGGGCCGTAGTGATAGCGTGTAATCAACTTGTCGCCCAGCATGAAATCTGTGGAGTTCTTTCCCGACTTGACGGTGATCGCTGGTTCCGCTGCGCAGGAGCCAACTGCAGCAAAGAGAAAAGCGGGCACAAGAAGCAGGCGACCGAGCATGATGACTCCCTCGAAAACTCCACGAGTGATGAGAGTGACAGTGTAATGACAACCAGCTGTTGGGCAAATCGAAAGTCGAAGACGCTTCCGTCGAACTTAAGGAATCTTGTGTTTCGTTTTGCCGGGTTACGGTAGACTCAATGCGATGCAACCAACTAACGGAGACAATCAGATGATTCGCACCGCGATTGCAACGACGCTCCTCATCACCTCGTTCACTGCCGCCGAAGAGATTGAGCCGCCGCGACAGGGAAAGTCCGAGCGTATTTCGCTGTTCAATGGTCAGAACCTCGACGGTTGGGATGGGCACAAGAACCTCTGGTCGATAAAAGGCAACATGATCGTCGGCAAAAATACCGAGGCCGTCAAGGTGTCGACATACTTGCTGACGAAGCAGAAGTTCACCGACTTTCACCTTGAGTTCTCGTTCAAACTTGCCGAGTCGGAGATGCATTCCGGCGTCGCTATTTGGGGCGAAGTCGCGCCCAGCAAAGGCGACCCCTTCACGTACAAGGGCCATCTGGTGATGTTTCCCACGGGTTGGGGTCTTTACGACTTGTACGGTCGCTTGGGGCTGAAGGCCGATGCCAAACCTGCCATCAAGGTGGGCAAACAACATGACTGGAACGATCTAGAAATCTATGCCCAGGGTAATCGCATCCGCTTGATCGCCAACGGCACGTTGGTGCTCGATTGGCGCGACCCGGAGCCGAAACGCATCAAAGAAGGGCCCATCGGATTGCAGTTGCACTCGAACAACGTGCCGCAGGAAGTGCAATTTAAGGGCCTCGTCGTAACCACGTTCCCTGACGACAAGAAACTCGAAGGCAAGAAGGTCGGCGACAAAGTGCCGTAATGCAGCGCATCAAACGAGACGAGTTACGGCAATCGCCAGTGGCGAACGGTCCGATCGGCGGCGCCGGACCAAAGTTGCTTACCGTCAGGCGTGAAGGTCAGGCCGAGAACGCGGTTGCCGTGGCCCGAAAAAGTTGCGACCGGCTTTCCATCCTCGACTTGCCAGATGCGGATTTCACCGTCAGCGCTTCCCGAAGCCAGCAGCTTGCCGTCGCTGGAAAACGCCAGTGCCACCACCGGCCTCGCGTGCCCTTCCGCCTTCCATTTCATGGTCGCGCCTGCGATATCCCACATGCGAACGGCATTGTCTTTGCCCGGTTGCAGTGCACCGACTTGCAGCACTCCGCCGCCGCCGGTTGCAGCAACCTGACCCGACGGCGAAAACAAGGAGCATAGCACGGCTTCATCGTGCCCTTTGAGCGCTTTGGGCTTGGTCTTCTCGGTCCAATCGAACAGAAACAGTTTGCCGTCGATGCCGCCAATGAGTGCTTTTCGGTCGGTGGAAACGGCAACGGTTCGCACCGCGTCGTCAAGCTTACTCGCCATGTAGGGTGCCGTGACGATCTCGGTTCCAAACCTCTTAAATGTTGCGAGGTCGATTTTCAGAGCCAGGCCATTGTACACGACGAGTCCGCGCTTGCCGTCTTCGGAGATCGCGGCATTGAGCAGACGAAATTCGCCGAGCCGAGGCGATTGGAGCTTCTTTTGCCCTTGGATCATGTCCCAAAGGCCGACGGTGCCGTCGGCGCTGATCGACATTCCAGTCTTGCCGTCTGCCGAAATCAGGAGTCGCTTGACTCGGTCTCGGTGCATGACCAGCTTCGTCACCGATTCCGCCTTTTCGAGGTTCCATACGTGAATCGCATTGTGCTCGCTGGGGGCTTCGGCCCCAGGGGCGCTACCGGGTCCGCCGCCTTGAGGTCCGGCGCCGCCGCCGCCGAGCGCCATCGTCGCGTTGGGATTGAAGGCAATCGCGTCGATCGAAAAATTGCTTAGTCCGCCGAGTTCAACAATGCGAATGCAGTCGCCGCGACCGGCACGAACTTCAAGTCCAAGGTCCTGCGACTTTCGATTCGGATCATCGACTGCAGTTGCCGTGAATTCCATCCGTTGCATCGGCGGGGCGGCCTCCGACATCAGCAACAACGTGATCTCCGGATCGGCTTGACCTGGCTGCAGGGTGACAGGCCCCGCAGGCGTGACGCGGACGTTCGCCGGAGCTTTCCATGACAATCGAATCGGCCCTTGATAATCGCCGCGTTCTACCTTGACTTTGCACTTCTGAGGCATGCCGGTGGTTAATTCCAACCCGGCGGGCTGAGGGCGAACGACCAACGCTGGCGCTGTCTTAGGCGGCGTCGGCTTCTTGGGCTCGGGAGGGTCAGCATTGTCCGGGTTCTTCTTGTTGTTCGGACTCGGCGGCAATGGCGGGGGTGAAGGCACGGGCGGCTGTTTGGGCTTCGTTGCTTCCGCGTGCGACGAGTTGCTGCCGTTGCTGACCGCATACACGATGCCGGCGATGACTCCGCCTACGACAAGCAGGCCGAACAGCCCGGCAACGATCCAAATCCAAGAGTTTGACGAACCGCTCTTGGCCTTGCGGCGCGATGAGCCGCGGCGCCGCGAAGAACGCGTCGCCGACTTCGCTCCGGAAGGTTCCGACCGCTTGACCTCTGTCGGAGCTGATTTCGTCGCAGCCGTCTCAGGAGCCGGCACGGGCGGCGCCGGCGATGGACTGGGCGCCGGTTTCGGCGCTGGCGCAACTGCCGGTTTTGGCGCTGGTGTAACTTCCGGTTTTGGCGGGGAAGCAGGCGATCGAAGGAAATCGACCAGCAAGTTCGCGAATTGCGCCATTGAGGCGATGCGGTCTGTTGTCTTCTTTGCCATCGCCTTGAGGCAAATCTCTTCGAGTTTCGCCGGAACGTCGGGCCGCAGTTCGCTCGGTTTCGGCGGGTCCTTCACCAGAATCGCGGCCAGCTTGCCGGTGGTGGATCCTTCGTACGGCAGTCGGCCGGTCAGCATTTCGTAGAGGATGACGCCGAGTGCATAAATGTCGGCAGCGGGGCCAACGGTGTCATTCTTTCCCTCCACCTGCTCCGGCGACATGTAGTCGATTGTGCCGATGATGTCGCCCTGTTGCGTCAATCCGGCGCTTTTTTGATCGTCAGCCCGGCGAGCGAGGCCGAAGTCCATGATGATCGGTTCGTTGTTGGGCCGAATAATCACGTTCGACGGCTTGAGATCACGATGCACAACACCGCGATTGTGCGCTTCCTGCATCGCCAGCGTGAGCTTGCGAAGGAGCAGGGCAATGTGCTGAAACGTGAAGTTCTGCTTCTGGGTGATGGCAGTGTGCAGCGACTTGCCGTCGATGAATGCCATTGTCAAGTAAGGGATTCCCTGAAACTCGCCGACGTCAAACACCGGGCAGATATTGGCTTGGTGCAAGGTTGCGGCGGCGCGTGCCTCTCGATAGAAACGCTGCCGCGTGTCTTCTTCGTCGTCGCCGAGAAAGGGGACCTTAAGAGCCACTTCGCGATCAAGTTGAGTATCCTGGGCGCGAAAAACGGCGCCCATGCCACCGCGGCCGAGGCAGTCCATGATCTTGTAACGCCCGAACTGACGCGGAATCTTGTCGGCATTCCGTTTCGGCGCAGTGGGTCGTTCGAACACGTCCCTTTGGGTCGGCGACGTGTCTTCCAGATCGGCCGTCGGTACGACGGGCTCTATCGGGTCTGCCATGCAGTCCTTCCACGAATCCAACAGGCGATTGCCTGCGTTCGTATGTGCCGTTGCGCTGGGCGAGATCGAACGGAGCCAGCGACCACTGGAGAAACCTGAATCCAGTATAGTTAAGCAGTCACGGCTGCGCCAAGAAGTTGCTGAGTAGATTGTTGCGACTTTTTGGGTTCCGGCCTTGTATTCGCCGCGGACTATTCGAACAACGCTGCGACATAAGCATCCGGATCAAACGGTTCCAGATCGTCTATCTTCTCTCCGATGCCGATGAATTTTACCGGCAGTCCGAGCTTTTGCTTGATGGCGAAGATAGCCCCTCCTTTGGCTGTGCCGTCCAGCTTGGTCAGAATGATGCCCGTGCACTGCACCGCTTTGGAAAACATCTCCGCCTGGGCGATCGCGTTCTGGCCCGTCGTCGCGTCGAGCACGAGCAACACCTCATGCGGGGCGTCGTCGATTTGTTTTGCGACGATCCGTCGAATCTTCTCCAACTCTCGCATCAGGTGAGTCTGCGTGTGCAATCGACCTGCGGTATCGACAATCAGCACGTCGAAGTTGCGTGCCTTCGCTCGTTCGCAGGCGTCATGTGCGACGCTGGCGGGATCGCTGCCGGCCTGATTCTTGACAATGTCGCATTGCAGGCGTTCGCTCCAGATGGTCAGCTGTTCGCCGGCAGCCGCACGAAAAGTGTCGCAGGCCGCGAGTATCACCTTCTTTCCCTGGCTTTGGCAATGCTTGGCGAGCTTCGCGATCGAGGTCGTCTTGCCGGTGCCGTTGACGCCGGCAATCATCACCACGGTCGGGCCATTGAGGGCGTAGTTCAGACCGGTGGATGGAGAAGTGATCAGTTCGCGCAGCTGAGCTTGAACGAACTGATGCACGTCGCCGGTAATTTCACGATCCTGAAACGCTTGTCGAACCCGCTGGACGATCTCGCCCGTCGCGGCCGTTCCGACGTCGGCGAGATAGAGTCGCTCCTCGAGTTGGGCCAGGAAATCCTTATCGACTTTGCCGCGTAGGCGAAACAGGTCGGCAATGCCGGAGAAAACGCTACGAGTTTTGGCCAGGCCCTGTTTGAGTTTCTGGAACAATCCACGAAAGACCATGCCATTTCCTCGCCAGAATCCATTGTGACGACTTCGCCTGTTCGTGATATGATACGGGAACCGAATTCGTGTTTGAGTAGCTTCTCCCAATGGCAACGGGACGCCAGTATTATTAAGGATCGCCGTAATGAGGCGCTTCATCGTATTTGCCGCCGTGGTTATGACGGGAATTAGCCTTCCTGCCGCTTCTCTTGGCGCTGACTCAAAGTCCGCTGAATTGACGCCTGCTGAAACTGCACGACTTCGCGGTTTGATCCAGCAACTAGGCGATCGATCCTTTAAGGTTCGTGAACACGCAGCGTCTCAGATTGTCGCCTATGGCCGGCTTGCAGCCCCCTTCTTGCGAGAAGCTCAAAACAACTCGGCCGCAGAGATTCGAACCCGCAGCGCGAGGCTGTTGCCGATCGCGATGCAGCACGACCTTGAGAAGATCATCAAGTCATTCCTCGACGACAAAGACGGCAAACAGTCCGCCGGCCTCGCCGGGTGGGGCCGCTTCAAGGAAGTCGCCGGCAACGACGAGACCGCCCGGCAGTTGTTCGTCGATCTTCATCGCGTCGACAATGACCTGCTGGAGCAAATCGACAGTGATCCAGCCGGAGCAGCCACCAAGGTCAATGCGCGCTGCCAGGAGTTCATGCAGGCGCGCAACTTCGGCCAGGCCGTGGGTACAACCACTCAGGTGGCGGTCATGCTCTTTGCGGTTCTGAACCCCAAGCTGAAACTCGACGCCAACTCGCAGAATATGTTCAGCAGCGGGCTCTACACCATGTCGTTTCAGCAACGCGGCAAAGACATGCTCAAAGAGAACTCTGCAGTTCGAAGGATGCTCGTCCAGTATATACTGACTGGTTCCCAGACCGTCAACTATCAGAACATGTACCTGGTTGCGAATCTTGAACTCAAGGAAGGCGTGGACATCGCCAAGAAGTTTCTCAAGGGGTCGGAACGAGACCCATACACGCGCTCCATGGCCTTGGCGATACTCGGGAAGATCGGCAGCCGCAGCGAAATCCCGGAAGTACTGCCATTTCTCGACAACACGTCGTCCGTTGGATCGGTTCAGTTCGGCAACGGCGTCAACATCAACACCCAGATGCGGGACGTGGCCCTCGCCACGCTCGTGCAGGTCAGCGGTCTGAACATGGCCGACTACGACTTTGCGTATCTGAAAGCGTTCAATAACAACATGGGGCGGGTCAACCTCAATTTCGCTCTATCTCCCGGCATGCTCGGCTTTTCAGACGACGCCACCAGACTCGCTTCCATTAAGAAATGGAAAGTATGGTACGAAGGCGAAAAGAAACGAAAGTAAGACCGACGCTTTCCGGTGTTGCATTTCGCGCAGAAGCGTTGCAGAACGCTACAGAAAAAAGCGACGACCGGTACGTCTCGCTTCAAAAACCAACTCGCTGCAATAGGTGAAACGGCGATTGCCCCGCTTTGCCGCGACAAAAAGGAACAGCTGTCGCCGTCGACGGGGCATGGTTTGGTCGTTTCACCGCCATTTTTTCTGAATTCTTGTCTTTGGCATTTCGATTTGGCACGCCGGTTGCGATCCTATGTTGCCCAGAAGGGCCGAATGCGAGTCTCGGCCCGGCAAAAACGAATCAGAATTCACCCCAGAACACCCTTCCTCCAGGGCACGGGGTCCAGATGGTAGCGAGTCCCATCTGGGCTAAACCCCGTGCCCGCACCTCTTTAATAGGGCTTGTGTTTGCACAGCCGCGTATCGTCGCGGCGCTCTTGTCGGCGACACGCCTCAGCACTAATACACCTACCGCACCGGAAACCAAGGCCGGGTTTTTGCTGTTTTCATTTTTTGTTCGTCACTGCCACACCCTGGATTCATGGCCATGATGATACAGGTAGATCGCCTCACCAAATACTACGGCGATTATGCCGCTGTTCGCGACGTTTCTTTTCAGGTGAAGGCAGGCCAAGTCGTCGGGTTTCTCGGACCGAACGGTGCCGGAAAATCGACGACGATGCGAATATTGGCAGGCTACCTGACCGCCACTTCCGGATCGGTGCAAATCGCCGGCCTTGATGTGTTTTGGAAACCGGTCGAGGTACGGCGGCACATCGGCTACATGCCCGAGAGTTGCCCGCTTTACGCAGAAATGCGCGTCGAAGAGTACCTCCGCTTTCGTGCAGGACTCAAGGGCGTTTACGGCAGCAACCGCCGCTCGCGCATGGACTACGTGTTGCAACGATGCTGGTTGAAAGACGTACGCCGGCAACTCATCGGCACCTTGTCGAAGGGCTTCCGTCAGCGCGTCGGCTTAGCCGATGCGCTGATCGCGAATCCGAAACTGTTGATCCTCGATGAACCAACCGCTGGCCTCGATCCGGCACAGATTCGCGAGACGCGCTCGCTGATTCGCGAGTTGGGAAAAGATCACACTGTACTTCTATCGACGCACATATTGTCCGAGGTGACGCGAACCTGCGATCACGTCATCATTATTAACAAAGGTCAAGTGGCTCTCGACCGCTCGCTAAAAGACGGCGACACGGCCGAACAACTGGAAGAACTGTTTGTGCGAATCTCGGATTCCGAGGAACGCGTCAAGCGGCCCATGCCCGCTGGCCGTAATTAGTTCGACGTGATTTCGCTGACGGAACTTTATCACACTCTCCACGGAAATCAGACTCCAATGCGTGCGACGTTGACCTTGATTCGGCGTGAATTCACCGCGTACTTCTATTCGCCGATTGCGTATGTCGTATTCGCGTTCTTCTTGCTGGCGACCGGCTACCTCTTCAGTCTGACGATGAATCAATTAACCGAGCATGGGCCGCGCGGAGTCGAATACCCCCTGCAGATGCTGCTGGGAGACGAACGATTCTGGCTCATCTTTGTGTCGGTCCTGCCGCTGATCACCATGCGGCTGTTTGCGGAAGAACGCAGTACCGGCACTTTGGAGATGCTGCTCACGGCGCCGTTGCAAGATTGGCAGGTCGTTGCCGCGAAGTTCGCCGCGTGCTTCGCGTTCTACGCCTTCCTGTGGCTGCCGACTCTGCTTTACTTGCCCGTGTTGCTCGGCTTTGATTGGCAATCGAGACAGGCTGCTGTGGATTATCGGCCTGTGCTGACGACCTATTTTGGACTGGCGATGGTCGGCGCCATGTTTCTGGCGCTTGGCTTATTTGTCAGCAGCCTGGTGCGGAGTCAGCTGGTTGCAGCGTTGATCTCCTTGGCGATGAGCCTGGTGTTTGTGGTGGCCGCGTTCTGGCGACCTGAGCTTGATACGGGCAGCCTGTCGTACAAGCTGCGGAATTTCGTCAGTGTGCCGGTGCATTTCCACAGCGACTTTACCCGTGGGCAATTGGATTCACGCTCCATCATTCTGTACGGCAGTACGGCGCTGTTCTGCTTGTTTCTAACCGTTCGCAGTCTCGAAAGCCGGCGATGGCGGTAACTGTGCGATGTCCTAGTTCGTGCTTCTGCGGAGAAATCTGATGTTCCGCTTCTTCGTTCGGTGGCTGGGGTTGACAGGCCTTCTGTTGGCCGGCGCCGGCATCATTGGCGCTTTGGCGATCGAGCCGTTCGACTTCTTGCCTGCACTGAACGGCGGCCAAGGTACCTTCGCTCGAATTGCGGCCGCGCTCATCGTCGGCGGCGGCGCCGTTGCGATACTTGTCTTTGGAATTGAGTTATTGGCTGCTGCCAAGAACACGGCCGGCCGACGCAGTGCCGTCGGCTTCAACGTGATCGTGCAGTTCACTCTCGCTTCGATCCTCTTGATCGGAGTCAACTACTGGTCGTTTGAAAACTACGCGCGAATCGACGCAACAAAAGACAAGTCGTTCACGATTCGACCGGAACTGGCGGCACAGTTGAAGTTGCTGCGAGGCGAAACGACGATCATCGTTTATCAGCAACACAAGACCTTTGGCCGATTCACGGACCGCCCGGACAAGTTCGACATCGCCGCCGAACGCAAAGTCGTCGAAAAGGTAAAGGACCTCGTCGAACTCCTGCGTGAATTCGGACCGCAGTTTCGCGTCGTCGTGCTGGATGTCGAAGAGGACGGTTACGACCGCAAGCTCGCGGCCGAGGTCAAGAACTTTCCGCTGTTGCCGGACGCATTGTCCGCGGCGCCGGAGAGCAGCATCTTCTTTTGCGCCGGCCGACGTATCCAGCGCATGGGGTTCCACGAGTTTTATCAATTGGACAAGACCGCGTCTCATGAGCGCGAAAACCTGGTGCTGCTCGATCAGGGCGTGGAACCGTTCGTTCGCCGAGTACTGGCGATTGAAGAGAAGAAGCCTCGCGTCGGCGTCGCCGTAATTCACGAACTGCTCAGCACCAAGGGAGTCGAGAATGAGTTCGGCATGGCCGGTCTGCGAAAGAGTCTCGAAGCCAACGGATTTGAAGTCACCGATATCCTTCTCAAGAAATGGAGTGAATCCGGCCCGCCCGAACCGGCCGTCTATTCATACGAAGAGAGCCAACTCGACCGAGTCGAGGAGTCGCTGGTCGGCTTGTCGCAGCAACTCGCCGACGACCGGACGATCATTGCCGAGGCAAGGAAAGTCTCCGACCTTCTCAAGAATACGACGCTGGACAAGCTCAACGAGATGTTGCGCGATCAACTTCGTGGCCGCGTCTTCACCGAAGAGGACCGCAAAGCGAGCCTGCGACGGCAGGAAGAAGTGTTGACGGCCATCGAGACCGAAGTGAAAGAGATTGAAACCGAGATTCGCAAGACCGAGGAGGAACGAGTCACATTGCTGGGCTCTGAGGCCACGGTCGAAGGCCGTCGGCAGACAGATATCCGCAGCAAATTCCGCCGCCTGTTGGACGATTGCGATCTGCTAATTGTGCCTCGCTTGACGCTTTTCAATCTCGTCGCCGGCGATCGGCACATTCCCAATCGCATCTACAAGCTCGATACCGTACAGGTGACGGCCATTCGCGAGTTTCTCAAGTCGGGCAAACCGGTGCTGGCGATGTTCGGCCCATCGAATGAGCCGGACAACGCTCGTGATCCGTTAGGCATGGGCAGCGGGCCGGATGAACTGGAAGGACTGTTTGCCGAAGTCGGCATTCATTTCGGAAAACAGACGATTCTCTACAACGCTGAAAGCAAGGCATTCGCCGAGCGACGTTCGAATCCATTCGGTAGCGGTCTGACGGTGGAGTTGCCGCCGTTGGATTTCGAGCGCGACTTGTCGGTCGGATTCACGGACCAGTCCGCAGCCAAACCCAACCCGATTCGTGAAGCCATGCGTGTCACGAAACGCAGCGCCGGGCAAAAACTCGATCTGTCGGTGCGTCACCCGCGGCCAGTGTACTTCGCCACGATCCGACCGAACTCTTGGTCGTTCAACGCCGAGTTTCTATGGACCGACGCGACCTGCTGGAACGAGGAAAAGCCTTTCCCCCGGCGCGACTATACGCCGCGACTCGATTTGAAGGGAAGCGACCCGACGAAGCGCTCGCGTGACGACGAACGACCCGGTCCGTTCCCTATTGGAGTTGCCGTTCAAACGACGATACCGCCCGATTGGATGCAGCCGAAGTATGGCGCATTGAAAACGGCGGCATTGGTGTTGGCTGCGCATCACGCTCCCAGCGGCGTGCCGAGCGCACTTGCAGCCGAGTCATTGATCTCCAGCGACGCCTATTTGCCGAAGGGCGAAGTTCTTCCGATGGTTCGTATCGCAGCCATTGGACACGGCAGCCTGTTCAATAGTGCCGACGTTTCGCGCCCCGACCTCAAGCCGGCAACAGAGCAGCTATTGCTTTCCACCTGTAACTGGCTGTTGCAGCGAGACGACCGGTTGATTCAAGCCGACAGAGTCTGGACCTATCCGCGAGCCCGGCTCTCATCGCGCGAAAAAACCTTGTGGCGTTTGGGTGCGAGCATCGGCTTGCCGGTACTATTCGCTTACCTCGGCTTGATGGTGTTGCTCGTGCGGCGCATGCGCTAAACGATTCAAAACCGCCGCGGCCAGCGGCATTGCATATGGATGAGGATCATGAATCTGCGAACAACGATCATTCTGACGGCATTACTTGGCATCGGCGCCGGCATTTGGTTTGCCGGACCGTGGGTCGGCCGCAAGGTCGGGTTGTTGCCCAAGCCGATCGACGCGGCCGGCAGCGGCAGTTCACATCTCCTTGAAACTCGTATGACGCGAGGATCGCTTCAAACCATCGAAGTGCAGAACGGCAACTCCGTCGTCGTTTTCGAACGCGGCGTGGCTGGACAATGGGCCCTCACCGGAAGATGGGCCACCAGGCAACAAGAAGTCAACGAGCTGATCGGCCTTCTATCCGACTTGCAATCGCGCTTCATCGTGACGCCTCTTGCCTCAACGAACGATGCAGAACTGAAGAGGTACGGACTGGACGCAGACAGCCGGACCGTGACCATCCATGTGACGTTCACCGACGGCAGCAAAGCGAAACTGTTGTTCGGTGAGCCCGCCGCGGTAGCAGGAAGCCCGTTCGCCAGACCCACATACGTTCGAATCGATGACAGGTCCGAAGTCGTCAGGCTTGGCCCCGACATGCTGCCGATTTTGCGCCGACCTCGCGAGTACTATCAGCGCCGGCAGTTGTTTCCTGCCGTGGAACGAGTTCGTGTGGCATCGGCTACGTCTCAGTTCGGGCCGCCGTCCTCCGACAGCAGCGCTGTGCCTCTGCCCAAAGCGAAAGCGCTTTCAATCGAAGGTCCGCTTGGAAAGATCACGGTTCGAAAGGTCCAGGAATTGCCGCAACCGACTGGCGCCGGTCTGCCGAAGATCGAGAGCATTCAAATCGCCGAAGCTTGGGAAATCACCGAGCCGGTGAAAGACCGCGTAGAGCCCGAGAAGATAAAGTCGCTCCTCGCGTCGATCCCGGAGTTATGGGTCGAGGATTTCAAGAAACTCGACGCGGCGACGATGATCGCCGAAGAGACGGCCAAATCCCCCGCAATCGGAATCGACAGCTTGCTGGAATGGATCGATGCAGCGGCGAAGGGCAACCCCGATCAATGGCTCATGCAGCGCACCGGTTTGGACCGGCCGGAACGTACGGTTCGAGTCACTCTTTCAACTGACGACGTAGTCGTTCTGAACATCGGCCGGATCTCGCAGACGAAAGAGCGCAAGGGCACTCCGCCGCCGCCGAACCCGATGATGCCTGTGCCGCCGCCCCCGCCGATCATTCGTGAAGATTATCACTTTGCAAAGCTCGAAGGACAGTCGCAAGTGTTCGAGATTCGCGCGGATAAGTTCAATGACTTGTTTGTGACTGCGGCAGTCCTCCGAGATGACAAGCTGGCGCGGTTCAAAGCCGCCGACGCACAGCAACTGGATATCGCTTTGCCCGAACGGTCCGTCCGCGTGTTCAACATGTTGTTCCGCAGTGGGGGGGGCACGATCGTCCTGAAGAAGGAAAAGGACGATCGCAAAGTCGACCGATGGCGCGTCTTCGAGCCGATCCAGGCCCTGGCTGAAAACGACAAAGTGACCGAACTAATCAATCGTCTGGAGGCAATGGACGCTCGTGACAAAGATATACTCGACGCAGCCGACCTGAAGTCTCTGGGCTTTGATCCGCCGACAGGGATCCGCATCGATGTCCAGATTGAGGAGCCGGTTCCTGGTTCGCCGGAGCCGGTTGGCGATGCAAAGAAGCCGACGCGAAAACGAACGGTGACGTTTGTGCTGGGCAAGCACGACGCGATTGCCAAGAAACTGTATGTGCGAGTGGCGGGCCGTGAACGCACCAACCTGGTCAATGAAGATGTGCTCAAGCTGGCGGAGCGGCCTGCGCTGGCTTATCGCAGCCGGCGCATTCTCGATTTCGAGACCGTCGATATCGCCGCGATTGAGATTCAGCGGTCGGACGAGTCCTATCGACTGCAACAGTCCGAGGGCGATTGGAAACTGACAGCGCCCGTTTCGGCTTCGGCCGACAGACTCAAGTCCGCAAACCTCGCCGACGAGTTGAGCCGGCTCGAAGCCGTCGAATATGTCAAAGATGCTCCAAAGCCGTCCGATATGTCCGCTGCCGGACTAGACAAACCGGCGCTTACCGTGACGATTCACTTCGCTGATACGAAACGAAAACCGGTATCGATCAGTATTGGCCATCAAAGCGCCGGTAAGCAGGAGTACTTCGCGAAGCTGCAGGACGGCGGTATCTTTGTCATCAAGAAGGACACGCGCGACAAGCTCGACGTCAAGTCGCTCGACTATCGGCCGACACAACTATGGACCGCTGCCGCCGACGCAATCAGTCAGGTCAAGATCACACGGGCCGATGGCGCCTACGAGTTAAAGAAATCGGGCTTCGATTGGAAGATCGCGGGCCCGTTCGATGCAACGGCCAGCCTCTTCTTGGTGCAGCCGCTGCTCGAAGCGCTCGCGAACCCTAGGTTGTCGGGCTACCAAGCCCACAAAACAGAGAAGCCGGCCGAGTTTGGTCTGGAAAAGCCGGCGCTGCAAGTCTCCTTCACCATCATGGAAAAGGGCAAGGAAGGTGAACCCGATAAGCCTCGCGAGCGGACGATTCAATTCGGCAAGCCGGTCGAAGGCAAGGGCGACGTATTCGCCAGGCTCTCCGACGATCCAGCAGTGCTGATGCTCCCGGAAGCGGTGAAGATCAATGCCGATAAGTCGGCACTCGATCTGTTGGATCGCCGGTTGCTTTTTGTTGATGCCCGTCGCGCGAACAAGCTGCAGCGAAGCGGCACAGCGACTCATGTTGCATCGAAAACCGGTATGGACTGGAAGATCGACGCCGGCGGGACCACATTTGCCGCCGACCGGCCCACAATCGACGGCGTGTTGCGCACTTGGCAGGCGCTGCAAGCCGACCGATTCGCTGCATACGGCGCGCAGATTGACATGGCGAAGTTCGGCCTCAATCCACCGGTCGATTCGTTGACATTGACTCTCGATCCGGAGACTCCGGACGGCAAACCGGCGACCCATGTCCTGAAGTTCGGCAAGCCGGTGGACGGCGGCGCCGGAAGATATTCGCGGCTGGATGACCAGCCGGCAGTGGCGATTCTGACGCCGGCCGTCGTTACGGAACTGATGCGAACGCATCTCGATTTCGTGGACAAATCGCTGTTGAAATTCGACGCTGTCGATCTCACGGCCATTCGCCGGCAGATGCCGAGCAACGACCTCGAAATCTCACGCCAGGGCGGCTGGAAAATCTTGAAACCTGTCGCGCAACCGGCAGATGAACCGATGTTGGATGACCTTGCCGAGAAGCTATCGGTGTTGCGGGCGGATCGAATCGCCGACTACGACGCCAAGGATCTGAAGAAATACGGTCTTGATGCCGCCGCTGCGACAGTAACGATGACGCTGCCGGAGAAAGACGGCAAGCCGCAGCAATTTGCGTTGCGGATTGGCCTGCCGGTCGATCCAAAAGCTCCCGACGGCGACCGATTTGTGCGCGTGGACGAGTCGAAGGTGATCGGCGTATTGGCCGGGCATTTTGTCAAGCGTCTCTTGGGCGAACCGCTGAAGTTCCGCGACCGCAACCTCGTGACCCGACTGCCGGAACCGGACCGCGTCGTCGTCGAACGCGGCGACCGAGCCGGAGCAAATCGAGCGGTATTCAGTCGCATCGACGGTTCATGGAAGCTGACAGCGCCGGTCGCCGCCGAGGCGGAACATGCCGATCTCGAAGACTTCTTGAACAACGTGTACAAGCTTCGCGCCGACGAGTTCGTCGCCGAGAAGCCGGCCGACCTCAAGCCATTCGGTCTCGACAAGCCCGAATCCGTACTACGATTCATGGTCGGCGAAAAAGAAATCCTGGCCCTATCGCTGGGCAAGAAGGACTCCACTGATCAGCGCTGCTATGCAAGAATGGCGTCCAGCGACGTCGTGTTTCTGCTCGAACCCAAGATCACGATCCAGGCGCTCGCCGAGTATCGCAAACGCACGCTTTGGACCGGCTTCGACGCGGCTCAGGTCGAAGTGTTGACCATCAGCGGCGACGGCGGCCCATTTGTTTTGCGAAAAGTCTCAGGAACCTGGCAGATGGAGGGCAAGCCGGAGTTCAAAGTCGATCAGAATATCGTCACCGAAGCGATCACCGCGCTTGGCGGCTTGAAGGTCGAGCGTTACATTCGCGACAAGGACGCACCGCTGGACCTCTACGGCCTTGCAAAGCCGCGTCGTACCATCGTCGCACAGACGGGAATGGGCATGCGGCAGGAGATTCGCCTTGGCAATCTCGAAGGAGGCAGCAAACGCGCTTACGCCGGCCTGCCGGGAAAGACGGAAGTGTTCGTGCTTTCAGACTCGGACACTGCCAAATTGGATCGGGACGCCAAGGCGTTTCAGGCAAAGTAGACTTTGTCTACTCCGGTAATTGAAGGGCCGCGAGCAATAGCTGCTTGACATCGATCGCCTTTACGGAGGCGCCAGGAGCCGGCCCTTCTCCAATCAGCAGTGCTCCATCGGCCGAATCGGGCGGGATGAGACCGTGGCTGCCGCGAACGATTGACGCATCCAGCGGAATGACGTCCATCTTCATGCGAAACCCAAGCCGTTTTTGAATGAGCCGCCAGGCGACTTTCAATTTGGCAAACGGCAGCTTCGGGTCGAGAAACAGCTCGGCCGGATCGTAGCCAGGTTTGTGGTGAATTGCCACCGTGCGTGCATAGTCCGGAGCCGCACGGTCATCGACCCAAAACGGGTACGCAAACCACGCATTTGGTTTCGAAAGCGCGACAAGTTCCCCGGCTCGCGCGTGATTCAGGCCGATTGCCTCGCGTTCTTCACCGCCATAGACGGCGGCCACACCCGGCGTGTTCATTAGCAACTCGCGGACTCGCCCGTGATCGATGGCGTCCGACACGTAGACGTGTGCCAGCTGATGATCGCAGACGGCAAACGCGACGCTGTTGAACGTGTCCAACTGTTCGCCGAACGGGCCGAGTCGCACGTTGACAAAACCTGCTTTCCGCAGCACGCGGTTCAGATAGACCGGCGTAGTTACTTGACAATGGCCATACTCGCTGACGACCCAAACGGACGCACCCTGGCGCGTTGCTTCGTCAAGAACCGGGGCACAAGCGTCGTCGAGTTCACCTACGAGCCGAGGCATGTTGCAGCCTTGTGGCCCGAATCGCTGCGGGTCGTAGTCGAGATGCGGCAGATAGATGAGAGTCAGGTCAGGTTTCTCGACAGCCAGCACTTCTGCAGCACATTGCGCAATCCAATTCGTTGACTTGAGGCCCGCGAGCGGGCCCCAGAATTGAGCGAACGGAAATGGCCCGAGCTTCGTCTCCAATCTCTCGGTCAGCCCGCCGGGCGTGCCGTGAATGCCAAACACTTTTAGCCCATCGACGCCATAGTGCGGCTTCGGCGTGACGCTGATGTCGACGGCAGCGCCCTGGTTAAACCACCAGAAGAGCTTTGCGCACTTGAAAGGAACACCGCGTTGCTTAGCACGAAGGCGAGCGGCGGTGTTAAGCGGTTCGCCTTGAACGAGGCGATTGGATTGCTGCCAGAATCGAACCTCACCGGTGTCGCGGAACAGCCAGCCGTTGCCGACGATTCCATGCTGCTGAGGAGTCAGGCCGGTGAGGATGGATGCCTGAACGGTGCAAGTAACGGCCGGCAGCACTTCGCGCAGCGGCCGCTGCCAGCCGCGTTCTGCCAGCGCGCGAAGCCGCGGGGCGTGCGCGAGCAAACGGGGCGTCAGACCGACGGCGTTGATCAGGATCAGCGGTGCCACAATCAAACAACCCTGCGGCAATCGAACCGAACTGCTACATGCCGAGGAATGTTGTATCAAGCCACGCGGCTATCGTCGGAACGGATGAAGCACGCGCTGGGCAGCATTGGCGACGGCGTCGGCATAGCGATGCCGACGGGCCGACAACCGTTCCTCCAAATCGGCGACGCGCCTGCCCAAAATCTCCAGGTGCTTCTCGATCTCATGAGTCCGGCGTTCCCGCTCTTCATGAAATGCGCGTTCGATCACAATGGCTTCTTCAAGCTGTGCGACTCGGATCTCGCGTGCACGAACCAGTCGATCCCGATCAATGAGTTCCCAGCTGGTTCGAACGCATCGTTCCAGACTGCGCTCCAACCGCTCGATAGCGTCGGTCAAAGTTTCAACTAACTGGTGCGATTCGTCGGACGCACGATCGTCAAAACCGGCCTCTTTGCAAAGTTGCTCATACAGCGTGATGATGCTAAAGTCGGCGCCGAGGGTATGCAATGCAGCAGGTCCCATATTGCTGTGCCGGCGCGTTGCACAAATCGCAGCGACCGCCTTTTGCACCGACGTGTCGTCTGCGTAAAGGCCGATCCCGTCGAGCAGACGTCGCAGTTCCGCCTCTGGGCGTTCGAATAGAGCAGCGTAATGCACCACGACTCGATTCTCTCGCGGCGCAACCATCAACACTTGATCAAAGTAATGACGCCAGAGTTCGAGCCCGACCCGGATTGGGAAATGGTCGCGAGCCAGGAGTGAGTAAGCCACTTCGAGCGGATGACGCACACAGATGACGATCATTAGATCTGGAAATACGCGTCGCCAGAATGGCAGCGTCAACGAGTTTCGCGGGTCTTTCCAACCCCAGGGTGAAACGAGATGGTGCAACACCGGCAGCGCCTTCGCCTCGACCAACAACTCGTTCAGGCCCGGATCATTCTCCCAGCCGGGCTCGGGCTGAGGCGGTTCGCGCCAGATGCCGCCGAGCCGAATCAGCAGTCGATCATTCAGGTCGACAAAAGCACGGTGTTCGAAGAACCCCTCGGGGTTATCGGGCTGCGGAGGCAAATGGTCTTCGTTTGACCCAAGGGCCAGACCGCATTCATTCAACATGCGAGTAATAAGCGAAGTGCCGGCTCGATGCATCCCTGCAATGGCGACTGGCATGGGTCACTCCTTGACCAACGGCGTCGCCGGCTGAGTTGCAACGCGGCGCCGAATGAAATCGGGCAGTCGCGGGGGCAGCAACAGAAACGTGCCCAGAACGAGAACCGCGAAACCGATATGGAGATAATCGAAGGCCCACTCGGGTAAGTCAAGGAAAATCAGGTCGTGAAACAGCCGACTTGTGAACGATCCGCCCCGCGTCATTTCCCCTGCCAGTTCCCGCAACTGCCGTTCCCAGATCGTCATCGGGCAGACCATTTTCACCGCCGCCTCGTAAGCGACGAACGCGATGGCCGCCAGATGCGAAAGCCGAAACCAGAAGTTGCGAACGAACTGCCGTTTGGCAGCAGCGCCGATCCAAATCACGAGCTGGCCGACGACGACGTAACCGATGTACGCCAAATGGAGCGCCACCACCAAATCCGCCGCGACGCTGTACCACATCGGATCATCTCCGCAGGAACGAACCACTGCCCATTCCTGTCAGGCGAATAATCGCCTGCGATATCACGCGGCATGCAACTACGCCTTAGCGCTGGCCCAGGTATCCAAACCGCGTTCGGAACTGCTCCGGCGGCATGTTCGTGCAGGACGCCACTTTGGCTAACCTCGATGGCGTGTCGAAATCGGCCGCTTCGAGGCGGAACATGTAACGGCGGGCGCATTCATAGGCCTCGCTGGCGACATCGACAATGCGAGGCCGCATCCGCTTGGTTTGCGGGTCGAGCATGGAGGCAAACGGCCGCGGGTCCATCTTGCCGCCTGCAAAGCTAATGACCGCGCCGAACTGCGCTGCCGCTTCGGATCGCAGGAATTTGACCGCCCCGTATCCCAGGTCGCGCGTATATTCCGCATCGAACGGAATCGGGTCGGCACACCGAAGTTCATATCCAAGGTCCTTGTCGACGAACGTCATGTTCAGGCCGACCTGGGCCATGCGTTTGGTCATCAAGTCTTTGATCATCCGGCCGAATTCGATTTCGCCGAGCCGCAAGTGGCCGTGGTCGTCGCGCAACATGCGCCCGTAACGGCCGAGTTCATCACCCATCGCTTCCAACAGGCCCTTCTCTCCGATCTTCTCGATCAACCCCTCAGCCAATACGACGATGCCGTACTCCTTATTCAAAGACCGACGTTTGATAATAGCGCCGGCGATCAAGTCGCAGACTTCGTCGAGCGGCACCATGCGGTCACCGAACTCTTCGGGAATAATCGTAATGGTCGCAGCAGCGGCCTTTCCAATGCCAAGCGCGAGATGGCCCGCCGCCCGACCCATGCTGACGATGATGTACCAGCGTGAAGTCGTCTTCGCATCGACGGCGAGGTTGCGCACCAGAAAAGTGCCGTAATGCCTTGCGGTCTCGAAACCGAACGTCGGCGTCGAGCCCGGAAGCGGAATGTCGTTGTCGATCGTCTTGGGCACATGAGCCACGCGAATCTTGCCGCCGGCGCGTTCGTACACCTGACTGGCGGAATAGGCGGTGTCATCGCCGCCAACCGTCACCAGCGCGGAGATCTCGAGCTTGTTCAAGACGTCCAGGACGTTGGCCATGTCGGCCTCTTTCTTGGCCGGGTTCGTGCGCGAGGTGCCGAGAATCGAACCGCCCGACAGGTTGATCGCCGACACTTCATTGATCGTCAGTTTGCGGTGGTGTTGCATGTCGCCGCGCACGAGCCACTTGAACCCGTCTTGAAAGCCGATGACTTCCATTTCCTGATTCAGAGCTTCGATCGTCGAGGCTGAGATTACGCCGTTGAGCCCCGGCGCCGGTCCGCCGCCCACCAGAATGCCTAATCGTCCGCCGTTTGAAATCATTGTCATGGCTAATTGCACCTGCGATGAGATACGTTCGCGCTTCCGCAGCGCGCTCCTGCGTCAACATGGAAAAATGCACTTCGGAATTCAAGAGCATCGACGGTCGAGGCAGTTGCGCCATTAACAGGTCGTGGCGGCGGCTCAACGCTTCGAACCCAACTGACTACCCAAGCGTTATCCCGACCGAACCGCACCCATATCAAAACCAAACACGCGCAGTGGTGATGATTCGAGAACCCGTGCCGGATGTCGTTTATGCAACGGGAGTTCCGCATTTGTGACTGCCTCGAAAAGAAACAGATAGCCTTGATAGTGCTGATAGTGCGATATAGGTCGGATAGTGCTGAGTCAGCGATTGCTCGATCTGCTGCCGATGCGACTGCATGGCGAACTCCTTTGGTCTGCTGAACGGCGAAGCAAGAAGGTCAAGTCCTAACCCTGGCAAGATGTAACCAGAAGACTCACCACTAAGGCACAAAGTGCACAAAGAAGAATCACAAGGACAAGAGCTTGCATTCTTTGTGTCCTTAGTGCCTTTGTGGTGATTTCTTGTCTTCGCCTTGGCCTTGCCTTGGCTCTTGCCCGGTCCGGTTTCCCGAAAAACACTGCCAGGCATGTCATTTTCTGTCATTCTCTGTCAGGTGTTCTTCGACTTGCGCGCACCGCGTACGCAAACGCGAATTCGCGCCTCTGCAATCAACCGAACCAACGCTACGATCCGGTTGGGGAATGTCAAATAGCCAATTGAGCCCGCCGCGCCAGCAAGGGCAATCGACGATTTGCGAATTGCGATTGAAGATTGACGGCATGAAATCATTTGCAATGCCCCGACGCGTGCCGCTACAGTACACATCGAAGTCGAACCGCGACCGATTGAAAACCCATAGCCGCCGGTTGTGGGTGATGCGGTTCAGTCCAACATAAGGCTATCTGCCCGCTCCGCCTGTACGTCGCGGCGAGTGCAGCCAGTCGTTGGATGCGGAGCAGGCAGATAGCCTTCTTAACGTTAGAGGGCATACCGATGCGTAAGGCAAGTTGTATTCAGTTGAAGCTGTGCCCCTGGCTCGTAGCCAGCTTCGTATGCCTGTCGGCCCTCGGTTGTTCATTCAAGTCGAACACCCCCGAAAACAACAAGTCGACTGACTTGGCACCAGCCGATAAACAAGTACAGAACAAAGAGCAACAGCAGCCAAGCGAGGAACCGCAATCGACGAAACTGACAGCAGAGCAACGCGCCGCGTGGGAAAGGAGACGCGCTCAGGCCAAGAAGGGCGAGCTGTACGTCTATGCTATATCCGGGATAGCAAAACCAGTGTGGAAATCGGCAAACTGCGAGAAGACGTTGGGCAACACTGGCTGGATCGAACAGTGCCGGTGCGATGAATCACTGATCGGGTATGCCTATACAGATAAAGAGAAAGTGTATGTCAGAGGATACACCAATGACCCGGTGATTCGGATAACGGCACATCAAGCGGCCTATCTAGTGGCGCGAGAGCCAGCGACCCAGTACGCAGTAATCGTGGACCTGTTCACAGAGAAGAACCCGATCGCCCTGGGGTGGTATCGCTCTACTGGCGGCGAGGTGAAGGAAGTCCAATCGCTCCCTGCCGCGATCCGCGATTCGTTTTCACGGCACATGCTACGGGTGCAGCAGACAATCGGGGATTAGTCGTTCGCCGAGGGAAGCTCAGCCGTTCGGACCATAACTGAGTTGGCAGATGACCGTTCGGCAGACCCCTCCCGACGCCACTGAGACTGATCGTTCGGAAAGAGTGGACACAGCTTATGGACGAATTGGTTTGTCCCGGCTGCTCAGCGAATCTGTCGCAACGCGAGTTGCTGATGAACTCCGTGGTGACGGAGTCCTGCCCGCGCTGCCGTACTGTTGTCCGGCAAGGTGATGCCTTTCGATACGAGAACGTCCAGGCACGAACGACGGAAGACGTGTCCGGTGTCGATCACTGGCTTTTCGTGGAGTGCCAGCAGCTTCACCAGACCTACGAGCAGATCCGCGGCCGAGAATCGTCGGGCGAGTATCGGTGGCGAATAGTTGGCGATCTCCTCGCTGGCTGCCCGGACAACTGGATTTTGGAAGTTGTGCATACGACAAGCGCTCCGGGTATCGTGGCCATCCTGATCACGGCTGTGGAGCAGTCGCTGTTGCCGGACGGATTGTTTCAGAGCTTCCGCAGTGTGTTCTACGACCACGGACTACAGCCGCACGGCTCGCGGACCCCGTCGTTCGACATCGCTGGTTCGAGTCAGGAAACGCGGTGGGGTGTCCAACAGCACTTGAGCATCGGCCCTTTCGCCCAAGGCTTGCTCCGACCGGTCGTGGTTCGCCTGCTCGGCGCAATGCGCGATGCGATGACAACCCGCCAGCGGCAGTAAGCGTGAGGCGGGCAGGCCGCTAACCCATTTATGCCCGAAACACTCAAGAGGGCGCACCGCGAAACTGACTGATTCCTTTCAGTTTTTTTCTCGTTGGAAGCTTGACTGCTCGACCAACGGCTGCGTCCGAGAGTCGGGAGAATTGCGGATTTCAGATTTCGGATTGCGAACTGAAAGTCAACACTTCATTGCGCCCTCGAACTCGAGTCGCCGGGCGGAATCACTCGAAGAACATCGATAAGAATGATACAGTGACGAAGCAGATGTTTCGGACTGGAGATCGGTTTTTGCCATGTCGCGCCGCCGCAAAGAACACACTGCATCTCCAGCGGCGGCCCCCGACCGATTTCGGCGCGTGCTCCTTGGCGCAATCACGGCTTTGCTTGTGGCCAGGCCGATTGTGTTCGGCGAGGACCCCGGCCGAGTTCGAGCGCTTGAATCGACGGCGAGCCAGACACTGAACCTGCTTTGGCTGGCTGTTGCCGCTGTTGCCGCCGTTTGGTTCGCTCGCACCACGCGTCGCATTCAACTCGGCCCGATCCCGATCGGGTTGATGCTGGCCGGAATCATTGCCGTTGCGGCGACAGTGATCGTGCCGAGCTATCGCCATCCCGCGTGGTTGATCGTCAGCGAATGGCTGACGCTGCCCGTGATGTTCATTCTGATTCAGAACGTAACGGCTGACGAAGATGCTGCCGACGATTCCAAAAGAGGCCTGATGGCGGCGGTATTGGCGTCGGCGATGAGCGTTGCCGCGTTTGCGGGTTATCAGGCAATCGCGCCGTTGACGGGTTGGCCGAGCGCCGATCAGAAATTGATCACGCTTGCATCCACGAGCAACAGTGCTGATTTCTTTGGAATCGCGGATCCAGCAACCTCGACGAGGATTGTGCGCGGCACATTTGAATACGCCGATTCACTCGTGGCGTTTTTGTTGCTGATGCTTCCGATTGCCGGCGGATACGCACTCTTCGGCGCGGGTTGGCGCGCCAAAGTGTGCGGCTTGCTGTTGCCGTTGATTGCCGCTGTGCTGATGATGGCCGGCCGCAACTATGCCCAGAATGAGGGTATGGCGCCGCGGATGGTGCGGCTCGGCGTCGCGGCCGACCTCGCCGTGCAAAAACCGCTGCTGGGTGTCGCTCCCGGCAATTTCGGGCAACATGCTCCTCGATTCGTCGTCGACCAGCGTCCGGATTCATTGGCCGAACCTGCAGACAGCTGGGTGAGCCTCGCCGCGACGATGGGAATCCCCGCAGCCCTCTTGATCGCCGGACTCATCATCATCGCGGTTCGCAATCTGATGCGGACTCCGCCGGCCCCCCCACCGACCGAAGCGCTTCCTCCATCGCCGCGTTGGGAGTATTACCTGGGCGGCATGTGCGGCCTCTTGCTGGGGCTCGTGCTGCGCGTCAACGATCTGCCGGCCACCGAGGCGCCGCGGGAGATCATGCGCGCCGGCGTTGCCGCCGGTGCTCGGGCTCTGGTCTGGTTTCTCGTGTTCGCACTCTTCGATGGGATTTCGCTTCGTGGGCGCGCCCGAGGATTCGCGGCGGCAGCCGGGCTGATCACCGCGACGATGTTCGGGTTCTTTTCACCCGCTCTATTGCGACCCGCGCTGCAACAGCCGCTTTGGGCTATCGCGGCCATCGCGTTGGCGAGCCCGGCAGTCATTGCCGCGCCGGAGCGGCGCAACCTTCGATGGCTGGTCATACCGGCGGCGTTCGGAGTCGCCGTCATGTACTTTCTGCTGATTTGGGATCCGGCGTTTCAAAGCACAAGCAAGCTGCGTGACGCCCGCCGTGCGAGCCGCCATTACTTCGGCAAGATCCTGGAGTATCGAAGCCTCAGTGCCGGCGAGCAGAAGCGACGCGCCAAGGAGTTTCGCAAGTACGTCGAGGAGAAGATTCTCGAACCGCTCGAACAGGCGGACGCGCTCGACCCAGGAAACGTGCATTTGCATATCGAATCCGCCCATTGGCATCGCCAGTTCTGGAATGACCTGCATACCGACGGCGTGCTCGAAAAAAAGGCGCTCGCACAGATCGAGCCAACGCACTACCGTATGCCGCATGGAACCGACAGTTTGCTTGCGGAATTGCACCTGCGGCTCACGCTGTGCCGGCTGCGCCTGAAATATGGATCCCAGGCTTTGAGCGAAAAGGAAGAGAACGAGATTCAGCGGCAAATGAACGAACATTTTCAGCGTGCCGAGGAACTGATTCCCGAAATAGCGACTCGCTCGCCGGCGCTCGAAAGCCGATTGAGGTATCGGCTGTCGGCAGCGTTTCTCAATTCGAAGAGCGACGCCCGCAAGCTGCAAGCGAAGGCGGAAGCGATTCGTACATTGGAACTGGATGACGCGCCGAACTTGCCGTGGAAACTGACGCCGTCGCAGCGAGCACAACTTCGCCGCTGGGCCGAATTGCCGCCGGAGGATGAAAGATGATTCGCCGAATCGCGTTGGTAGTTGCCGTACTCGGCGCGGTAGCGCCGCTATGCGGCCAGACGCCTGAACAAAAACAGGCGACCGTGAAGTTCCTGCAGCAACTGCAGGCGCCGGACGGCGGCTTTGCTCCGGTGCCTCAAGACTCGCGGGTCGATCAGGTTCCTCGCGGCAGTCTGCGAGCGACGTCGTCCGCACTGCGAGCGCTCAAGTACTTTGGCGGGAAGCCTCTCGACCTGGCCTCGGCTGCGAAGTTTATCCATTCGTGCTACGACGCAAAGTCAGGTGCGTTCAGCGACCAACCAAGCGGCAAGCCCGACGTCTTCAGCACCGCGGTCGGACTGATGGCGGTTGCCGAGGCCGGGCTGCCGATGAAGGAATACTCGCCGGCCTGCCTTGAATACCTGGCAAAGAACGCAACGGAGTTCGAAGACATTCGCATTGCCGCAGCAGGATTTGAGACGGCAAAGTCACAGCCCGCAATCGGCGACCGGTGGCGCAAAGACTTGCTTGCAAAGGCGCACAAAGACGGGACATTCGGAGAAGGAGCCGCGAAACCTCGCGCTACCGGCGGAACGGCGGTTACCATTCTGCGCTTGGGCGGCGAACTTGCTCACGCGGATCGAATCCTCGAAACGCTGAATCACGGTCAGAATGCCGACGGGGGCTGGGGCAAAGACGACAGCGGTGCATCGGACCTCGAAACCAGCTACCGCGTCATGCGCTGTTATCACATGCTCAAGTCCAAACCCAAGGACGTCGCCAAACTACGTGGCTTCATCGCTTCCTGTCGTTCCGACGACGGCGGCTACGGCGTCAAGCCCGGACAGGCCGCGAACGTCGGCGGCGTCTACTTTGCCGGCATCATCCTGCACTGGCTTGGGGAGTGAGAGAGACGGTCAGTGCGGCATGCATGTGATTTCACCGCTGGGACAGATTACGATTTGAAATGTTTGGGCGATGTCTTCCCACACGACGTATCCGCATGATTCGTTGATCAACGTACCGTCCTCCATTTTGCCACCAATATCGAACGTCGACTCATGATCCGGGCGACCAAATCGCGTTGACACCGAAGCGCCCGGCAGCACTTCCCCAAATGAAAACGTTCGATCACATACGTTGACGGTCAGAGCCTCAACTTTCTGACCGGACCGATTCACAACATCGAGCCGGTTGCGAGCGAAAAACCAGCCAACGCCCGCAACAGGAGCAAGCAGACTGAGCAAAAATAACCTGCGTCTCATCGAAACTCTCACGCAGCCTTCCGTACCTTTTTAATCGTCAATTCTTCGTAGAACGTTTCGAAACGCCGGCATGACGCTTCACGGCTGAACTCTTCCCGTGCCCGCCGTCGGGCCGAAACTCCCAGGTCGCACGCCATCGCGGGATCGGCCAGCAGGCGGGAAATTGCTTGAGCCAACGCTTCGGGCGACCCAGACGGAATCAGAAGCCCGTCAGTTTCATTTCGCAGCAACCGCTCGTTGGCGCCGACGCGCGTCGCCACGATTGCACGGCCCGCCGCCATATACTCCAGTATCGCGTTCGACATTCCCTCAGAGTCGGAGCACAACACGGCGATGTCGATCGTCGACAGAAATGCCGGCACGTCGCTGACCGCGCCGACAAATTCGGTCGCATCCAAAATGCCTCGATCCGCCGCGAGCTGTTGCAGTCGCTCCCTTTCTGGGCCGTTGCCGGCGAGCGCCAGCCGGACCTGCGGAAATTGCGTGCGAAGTGCGGCGATGGCTTCGATCAGCAAATCGAGCCGTTTCACAGGCCGCAAGTTCGCCACGGCACCGATTCGAATAAGATCAGCATGCTGAAACGGCGGCGGACAGCAATCGAAGCGATCCGTATCGACGCCGTTTTCCAATACGACGATTCGGTCGGCGGGCAGTCCTTCAGCCGCAACCAATGCGTCTCGCCCTTCATTGCTGTTGGTGACTGTGCGATGCACCCATCTGCCGTACCATCGACCCAGGCGCTTGTGCTTTGGCGTCAGCCAGTAGCCCAGGTTGTTGCGCACCCTTACCACGGCTCTGACACCGGCAAGTCTTGCGACCGGCACGCCGAAATACACGCTGTCGAGGAAATAAGTTTGCAGGATGTCGATGCGATGGCGACGCAAGTATGCGGCAAGCCGCCATGCCTGGATCGCGGCACGTGGATGCTTGAACGAACATACGCCAAGTCGCGATACCGGGCAATGCGACGGCTCCAGCGATTGCGACTCTGCGTCGCTTCCGTCGAGCAGGATCAAATGTGGCTCGATCCGTGAACGGTCCAGGCCGCGAAGCAAAGCCAGGAGCTGGGCCTCGGTGCCGGCACGGCGAAGTCGGTCAATCAAGAATGCGACTCGGATCATAGTGCTGGAATCCGCCAAGATCTCCGCACGGAGCGAAAGTTTCAAATTTCACCTCAACGGCACAAAGTAGACAGATGCGTTTCTCTTTGGTTCTACCTGTGCACTTTGTGCCTTTGTGGTAATGTGTGTCTTCGTTGCGGCTCAACCGCACTTGATAGTCATGCGCTTTGTCGAACGCGTTCGAACAACTGCAGGTACGCGGCTGCCTGGGCCTCGAACGTGAAATTCCGCCGAACAAAGTCCTTCCCCGCGCGGCCGAAACTACGGCGCAGGTTCGCGTCAGCCAGCATCTGCCGGAGCGCTGCTGCGAGTCCGACCGGATCGCCCGGCGTGACCAAGAGGCCTGTTTCGCCTGCGACGACGACCTCCGGGGTGCCGCCGACGGCCGTCGCCACGACCGGTACGCCGGCGGCGCTCGCTTCGAGCACTACGTTCGGCAGCCCCTCGGTAAACGACGGTAGCACGAACACGTCGGCATTGGGCATAATCGCATCGAGATCATCGCGAAAACCCGGCAGCGCGAAATGTGCTTCGAGGCCGGCGGCGGCGATTCGTCGTTCCAATTCTTCGCGCTGCGATCCCTCGCCAAACACGACGAATCGAGCGCCCGGTTCATCACGGCACACGGCGGCAGCGGCGTCGACTAGCACGTGATACCCTTTTTCCGGACTGAGCCGGCCCGCGGACATCACGATGTGCTCGCCCGGCGACAAGAAGCATGAATGCAGGGCGCTGCGACCTTGCGATGAAGTTGATGCAAACGACGCCGGCCGTGCGGCATTGCGGATGACGGAGAGTTTTTCGGTCGGCACGCCGGTCTTTCGCACTTTCGCGGCCTGCCCGTTGGAAACGGCCACGACGCCGTCAAGCAAGCGCAGGTGCAGGCGATCGAGCGCTTCGTACAGGCGGACCTTGATGCTTTCATGGGTCCAGCCCCGCGACACGGCGAACACCGGTTTCTTCGCGCGGCGAGCTGCCGGTCTGCCTAACAGATCGGCCTTGTATCCATGACAAAGGAGAATGTCGGCATCGAGTTCCACAAGGCGTTCGGCAATCAGACGAATCGCTCGCAGGAAATGCGGCGTGTCGGCGGCGACTCGCTCACCTTCAAAGCCAGCTTCGCGAACGATGTTGAGAAACGCGTCGCAGCGCCCGCCCTCAGCAAATGATAGAAACGTTGTCTGGTGCTCCGGGGCGAGCGCTCGCGCCAACCCGAGCATCTGCCGCTCCGGGCCGCCGAAGAACGTGGACGAAGTTAGATGAACGATGCGCATGCCGACCTCATCCATGAGTGTTCGACGGGATACGCAGTGTACGTAGTCGATGCCGTTCTTGTCCAGACCAGCGATCGACGGAATTGGCGATTTCGCAGTCCTTTACGGCGTTCTCTTGTCGGCAGGACTGGGTCTGCGTAGAACTAATGCTTTCCAGCATCATGCGTTAAGCGTTTGAAGTCAGGAGCATCTGCATGGGTCGCCGCCGAGGTACAGGCCGCCGCAAAGTCGGTCGCAAGAAACGACGAATGCGCTCGAAGATTCGCCATCGAAAGTAATCACGTCAATCGCATGGGACGCCACGTTTCTAAGCCGCTAGTCGTTTGCTTCCGATTTGAGGCAAAGGGACTTGCCGGCTCATCGGTTGGATAGAATCGGCTCACCATCGATCACCAACATGGTTGGCGCCTGGTGCGAAGGTGCGACGTTGCCGGCCGCGATTCGCCGCCTTTCCCTTCGCCGGTATGACGCATAAGCGATGCCGACGGCGACGGCCGCCATGACAACAGCCCGCGAATGCGTCGGCAGGTACTTAGACGGGAAGTCATAGAAGAACCTTCCCATTTGCACCAGCGTCAGCCACCACAAACCGGCCCAAATCGCAACGAACCAGAACCGCCGCTCCGATTCTGTGGTTTCGATTCGGACGCGAGTCGTTTTCAACATGACACCCAGAATCGGAACCAGCGGCAAGAAGTATCGAACTTGCACACCCCAGACGGTCGGCGACCCGACCGGCGACCACCATAAATACAAACTGAGCATGATCAGACTGACACTGCCGATGATGGCGACGCCGGCGGCTATCCTCGCAGAAGGCGGCGGCGACCGGCTCTCCAGGATGACGCTGACGAGCAGGATCAACCACATGGCGTAGCTCATCGAAGCCGGCAGGACGGTTTCGAGCCGGCCCAGCCGCGACAACTCGCGCGACCACTCGCCGCCGTGCTGCTTGATCGTGCTGACGCTTATCTGGACTAATTCAGCGGGATTGCGTTCCATCCGTTGAGCCTGGCCGCTCATCGACGTGGTTTGTCCCTCGATCACACGAGAATCGGTGTGAAACGAATGAACCAGCCGATGACCCCAGAGACCTGCGGCCGCGGCAACCACAAGGACGCCGATGGTCCAACCCATTCGTCGGCGACGGTTCTCCAACGGGGACCTCCAAACCCAGGCGCCCATGAGAGCGAGCACCGGCAGGTAGACGATCTTGGTCCAGGCCAAGAGCATCGCCGCCAGTGCCCACAGCAAGTTTTCACGTCGAAGCGCCGGGCTGAACGACTCGACCGTTCTCAGACACAATGCGAAGATCAATAGGCACGCTCCGATGGCGATACCATCGACGCTGATCGAGGCTAATTGCTGAACGGTCAACGGCAATAGGGCAATCGCCTGAATCACACCGCGAGCAAACGAAGTCAAGCGAACAGCCACGCAAACCAGCAGGTACGTGCAGAAGAATGTCACAAGGCGCGCCAGATACAGCCACACGATCGGTGAGAATCCGAGGGCCTTAGCTACTGCGATGCCAAGTGAAGCCGGCACATAAGCGAGCGGCATATACGTTGGGAAATAAGGCGTGGTTGTTTTCGTTCGTTCATGTGGGCCGGGGCTGCGGCGCGTCAACGCCGACCGAATGAGCGACGGCGCATTTGCCTTTCCGCCGATATGAGCGTATGGCTGCATCGCGCATGCATACGCATCGTCGGGAACAACCAAGACGACTCCGTCCGGTATTGCATCCGGAAACAGCCTGCCCTCCGCAATCATGCAGGCCCGCAGGAAATGCCAGTTCTCGTCCGGCGCTCGAAACGGCGGTAGAACGAAAACGAACAGGATGCCTGCCGCGAACAGCAATACTTCGAAAGATCTGGTCGGCCTCTTGGGCATCGAATTGAGTGTGCGGTCCGGCACAGTGCATCCCTTCACTGTCGGTCAAAACGGCCGTGATTTGTAACAGAACCGCCGGAAGGCGTCAATCAGGGGTAGTGGCCGTAGTCGCGTAAGCTGCCGGGTGAGGCGCCTAACACCCGGCAGCTTACGCTGCCGGTTCGCCTATTTTTCGCCTACTTTTCGCAGGTAGATGAACCAGTATACGAGCCCAACCATCAGCGCACCGCCGACGATATTTCCCAGAGTGACCGGCAACAGATTGTCGATCAGGAAACCTCGCCAGGTGAGATGGCTGAAAAACGCGGCATCCTTCTGTGCGGCGGCGAGCACCTCCGGGTTGTCGCGCAGGAACATGCCCATCGGGATGAAGTACATGTTGGCGATGCTATGTTCGAAACCCGCTGCAACGAACGCGGCCACGGGAAGCACGACGCACAATATCTTGTCGGTCGATGAGCGGGCGCTGTGACCCAGCCAGACGGCCAGGCAGACAAGTGCGTTGCAGTAGACGCCGCGCATGAACGCCTCCTGCCAACTGAGCCCGACTTTTGCGTTGGCGATCATAAGTGCGGTGACGCCGACCTGATGCCGGTCGAAGGCTGCGATGCCGCACAGATAGACGCCGATGGCTGTCGCCGATGCGCCAACAAAGTTGCCGAGATACACGAGCGCCCAGTTGCGATAGAGCGCCGAGAACGACACTTTGCGCTGTGCCCAGGCGATGACGATTAAGTTATTGCCGGTGAAGAGTTCAGCGCCGCCGACGACGACGAGAATCAGCCCAACTGAGAACGCCAAACCGACAAGGAGACGCGTCGCGCCGTAGCCGAGGCCGGTCTCGGTTGCGACGACGGTTGAAAACGTGGCCCCCAGTCCGATGAAAGCGCCGGCCAGGACGCTGAGAGCCAGCGTCGTACCGGCGTCGAGTCGAGCCTTGTTGACGCCGCCTGCCTCGACTTTGTGAGCCATCTCCTGCGGGGAGTATGGATCGAGCGGAGTTGGAGCAGCGTCGGACATACGTCAAGCTTTCAGTTTCGTCGCCGCAACACGCAGAATGACAAACGACCAACGCCGCTGCCTTGAGTCGAAGCGTTTCATCACGGCTTCGGCACTGCGCGCTCGGGGAAAGCCGGACGCGGCGGATTCTTCGGCGGATTCTTCTTCAATTCCTCCATGATGATCTGAATCGCCTTATCCAGCTGGGGGTCTTTGCCGGAGATAACGTCTTTCGGAAGCAACTCGACTTCGATGTCCGGCGGCACGCCGACGTTCTCGACGCCGTAGCCCTCTTCTTCGGTCCAGAAGGCCAGGTTCGGCGCCGTCACGCGAGTGCCGTCCATGAGCACCGGATAGCCGAGGACGCCAACGAGCCCGCCCCAGGTGCGTTTGCCGACGAGCGGGCCAAGTTTTTCTTTTCGGAACATCCAGGGAAGCAAGTCGCCGCCGGACCCTGCGGTTTCGTCGATCAACATGACCTTGGGTCCAAAGATGGCGCCGCCGGGCGTGCGAAAGTCCTCCCCGTACCGCGTGGTCCACCAACTGACGAACGGGCGGCGCAGGTGGTCGATGTAATAGTCGGCGACTTGGCCTCCGCCGTTGAACCGCTCGTCGACGATAATCGCCTGCTTGTCGACTTGCGGGAAGAAGTAGCGCTTGAAGTAGGTGTGTCCCGGCTGCGCAGTGTTCGGCACATAGACGTAGGCGACCTTGCCGCCGGTTTTCTCATGCACATACTTGAGGTTGCCCTCAACCCATGCTCGATTGCGCAAGGCCGCTTCCGATCCAATCGGTTCAACCATCACCTTGCGGCTCTTCGACCCGTCGGCGTTGGGGCCGACCGTGATCTCGATGCTTTTCCCGACAGTATTCTCGAACAGACTGTAGATGTTGGTCGGCGGTTTGAGATCAATGCCGCGAACTGCCAGTAGATACTCGCCATCCTTGACCTCGACGCCGGGAACGGTGAGCGGCGAGCGTGCTTCCGGACTCCAGTTCAGGCCGCCGTACACTTTCAGGAAACGGTATCGACCGTTCTCGATCGTATAGTCGGCGCCCAGCAGTCCGCCGGGGATGCTCTTGGATTCAAAAGCGCGTTCGCCGGGAATCGTGTAGCTGTGGCCCACCGCAAGTTCGCTCATCATCCAGCGGAGAACGCGGTACAGATCGCTGGCACAAGTCAGATGCGGCAGAAACTGAGCGTACTTCTTCTTCATCGCCGGCCAGTTCGCGCCGTGGTAGTTCGTCGCGTAGAAATAGTCGCGGTTGATCCGCCATGCCTCGTCATACATCTGATTCCATTCGGAATATGGATCGATTCGCGATTCGACGGCGTCGAGATTCAGCCTTCGAGGGTTCGTGCCGGGAACAGGCGGCGCCGCAAGATCGGCAATCGACCAATTGTCTGGCACGGCGACCGTAATGGCGCGGCGGCCGTCCGCCGTGACGCGGTAGCCGTTGATGCCAGGCAGCAGCACGTCGAATTTGCGGCGAGTCAGATCGAATCGGCACAGCGAGCTTGAAGGCGGAACCGTACCCAGTGCCGGCCCGGCAGCGCCCTGCAGGAAATAGACCTGGCCGGCCGGGCCCGCCTGCAATGACGACAGATTGCCGGGGGGCGCCGGCAGCATCAGGATGCGTTGATCGATGCCGTCGAAGTCGATGGTCGGCTTTGACGTCGGTGCGTCTTTCTTCGGCTCCTCCTTCGGCTTCTCGTCGGTCTTCTCATCGTCGCTTTCGCGCGCCAGCGGAGATGGTTGCCCCTTCTGCAGCACTGCAAGGTACAACGAGCGGTTCACCCGCATGTCGGCGTTAGATTGTGCGAACCATTGATTCGCCGGTCCCGCATCTGTTGAGCCAAAGAAATAGAGATACTTCCCGGACCGGTCGAAGACGGGATCGACGCAGTCACTGAGCCCGTCAGTGATCGGCGACGATTTGTTTTCGGTCAAGGAATACGCGAAGACCGTGCGATAGGCCGAGCGATTCGTCAAACAGTAGGTCAGCCACTGCGAGTCGGGCGACCAATTACCGCGGATCGAACGCAGCTGCGACGGTCCATAGATCGGCTCCGCCGTAACTTTGGTCACTTTGCCGTCGGACAGTTGTATCCAGTAGAGCGAGTTGGAATTGTCCACGTACGAGAGCTTCAGGCCGTCAGGCGACCAGATCAGATCCTCGTAGAAGCCGGCGCCGCCGAGCTTGAACGCCTTGGCTTTTCCGCCATTGGAAGGTGCGACGTGCAGCTGATATTCGCCGCCTTCGTCGGAGAAGTACGCGATCGACTTGCCGTCGGGCGACCAGGCCGGTGCGCGTTCGTGAACGCCCGTCGTTTCAGTCAGATTTCGGGGGTCGCCTTTCTCCGCAGGGACGGTGACGATCTCACCGCGAAATTCGAATACGGCTCGCACGCCGTTCGGCGAGATGTGAGCATCGCGAACGTTTTTGGCGCCCTTGGCGAATCGCGTTCGAGTCTCGTTCAACTCGGCGGCGATGCCGATCTTGAGCTTTTCGGACTTGCCGGTGTCGGGAAAGAAGCGGTGCAAATAGCCGGATTGCTCGAAGACGACATTGCCGCCGCCAGTCGCGCCATTGACCACCGGGAAGTCGGTGAACGCGGTCAGTTGTTTGAGTTCTTTGCTGGCGGTGTGATAGCCGAACAGGTTGAACTCGCCGTTGCGGTCCGAGCGAAAGTAGATCACGTCGCCGAGATAATTCGGATCGATGTCATTGCATCGGCCGGCGGGCTGAGCGATTTGCTCGACCTCGTAGTCCGACGTTCGGGCGATCCAGATGCGCGAGTGTGTGCCGCCGCGGTAATGCTTCCATTGATTGGACATGTCATTAAGCGGGCAGTATGCCAAGTGCGATCCCTCGGCCGAGTAGCTGGCCTCGTACGCCGTCGGCAACGGGACCTTCGACTCGACGCCGCCGTTCACCGAGACGGAAAAGAGCTGCATGTAGCGATTTGAGTAGCAGTGGCGGTTCGACCCAAAAAGCACCTGGCCGTCAGGCGTGAACCCGCGAACGATGTCCGGGCCGGGGTGAAAGGTAAGCCTCTTCGGACTGCCGCCGTCGACTGGAATAATGAACGCATCGAGGTTGCCGTCGTACTGAGCACTGAATGCAATCGTTTGCCCGTCGGGAGAAAAGGCAGGGTTGGATTCAACGCCCTGGTCGCTGGTGAGCCGCCGCACGTCGCTGCCGTCGAGCTTGCACACATACAAGTCTTCGGCGTAGATGAAGGCGATGTGCGTTTTCGATACAGCCGGCTGTTGCAGCATCCGCGTGTCCGAGGGGTTCGGCGCCGCAAACACGATGCCGGCGAATAAGGTCAACGCGGCAATTGCCGACGAGCATGTACGCATGATGCATTCCTCGAAAAAGGCCGATGTGTATCGGGATATTATAGAAACTCGCAAGTCGATCCCAGGGCTATGAGAATGGGAGTCGCCGGAGCGATTCAGGATTTCACGAAATGCTATGCGATTCGGGATCCGGCGACGTTTGAGGGATCAACCCTCGTTCGCCCAATCGCGAGGCTTCAAGTACACGTCGTACAGCTCGGCTTCGCGGCTGCCCGGCGCTGGATGATAGTCGTACAGCCAGCGGACTCGCGGCGGCAGCGACATCAAGATCGACTCAGTCCGACCTCCCGTCTTCAATCCGAAGATCGTCCCCCGATCGTAAATCAAATTGAACTCTGCGTATCGACCGCGGCGGAATTCCTGAAACAGCCGATGTTCGTCCGCGTACACCGTGTCTTTGCGCCGCGTCACGATCGGCACATACGATTCGAGAAACGAGTCGCCTGCATCACGCACAAAATTGAAGACCTTGTCCGGCTGATCCTGAAAGTAATCGAAGAAGATGCCGCCGACGCCGCGAGGTTCATTGCGATGCGGCAGGAAGAAGTACTTGTCGCACTCTTCCTTCATCTTGCGATAGTCCACCAGCGGGGCGTGCCTGTCGCAGACGCGCTGCCAGACTTTGTGAAACGCAAGCACATCTTCGCGGAACGGGTAGTAGGGCGTCAGGTCGGCGCCGCCGCCGAACCAACACGTGTTGCCTTTCGTCAGAAAACGAAAGTTGGCGTGGACCGTCGGGACGAAGGGATTGCGCGGGTGCAGCACGAGAGAAATTCCCGTGGCCGTGAACCCGTTGCCTTCGCCCGGAATCTGTTTCGCAAACTCGGCGCTGAACTCGCCGTGAACTTCGGAGAAGTTGACTCCGCCCTTCTCAAACACGCCGCCCTCGACCAACACGCGAGTGCGACCGCCGCCGCCGCCAGCACGCTGCCAGACATCTTCGTGAAAGCGATTGCCGTCGATGGCTTCGAGCCCCGCGCAGATGCGATCTTGAAGACCCCGGAAGTACTCTGCCGTGCGAGCCGTCATATCAGTTTGATTCATACGGTGCCTTTCGGGGAAGTCAGCGATCTTTGTCGAGCCGGCTCTGAAGTTGCTGGAATTCCCGATGTGATCGAACGGCGTTGAATTCGGGCGATTGCAAGAGCTTTGCATCCCGAAAGCCGCGATCAAGCGCTTTCAGCAACGCATTGAGACATTGACGAGAATATGCGTCGGACATCACGAATCGCTCCACCCAGGTGATTTTGGCATCAGCCTCAGCCAACGTCATCGCTCGCGCCAAGAACCGCGCCGCCTCGACCGCGTCACGGGCCGGCGTCGGCGAATGGTCGATCAGGTCCGGCGCTACGGCTGCCAGTGTTCGATGATCGCCCAGCCGCGCCAGCGCGTTCGACAAGTTGAACGCGGTGCTCCGATGGAGCGCCAGCAACTCCACGTTCTGCGGATGCATCTTACGTGCCAAGATCAGGTGAGCGCGGCCCTTTTCCAATGCTGCCCGGGTTGCGGCAAAGTCGTTTCTCCATAGCGCCGGCACCGCCAGACTATGCGCGGATCGAGCAGCGCCGGCTCGATAATCAAAAAACTGGGGATGCGCTTCCAGGAGTTTCTCGAACATCGCCAGAGATTCGCGGGCCAACGGCTCGGCCTCTATCAGCCGCAGCGTGCTGCTTCGAACCGCAGACAGATTGTTCAAACACGCTGCCAGCGACAATTGATAGTCCGGCACTTCAGGCCATTTTTCAACCAGCTTGCGCAAGATGTCGACTGCTGCGTTCGCAGGTTCGTCCATGTCCTTGATGCGCATCATGCGCTGCATGTTGACCGCGAGATTCGTATGGCTCTTCGCGAGTTGATGGGCATGGTCCGGCAACTGCGGATGCGCCTTGACCAGCGCCTGAAGCAGTTGCACCGACTCGCGAAACAGCGGCTCCGCCTCTTTGGAGCGCTTCGTTACGTCGAGCAGGTTGCCGAGGTTTTGAAGAGTTGCTGCCACATGACCCTGGAGGTCCGGTTCATCCGAGCCGGCTTCGATAAGTTTGCGATACACGGCGAGCGACTCGCGTTGGGCATCTTCGGCCGCTTGGTACTCGCCGGCGTTCAAGAACGTAATCCCGAGGTTGCTCAACGTCAGCGCCAGGCTCGTCGAGAATCGGACGACGTCCGGCGCTGCCTTTTTCAAATTGCGCCATTGTTCGATGGCCGTTCGATAGACGGCGAGCGATTCACGAACCCGTCCCGATTCCGAGAGCATCAGCCCGTATTCGTTCAGCGTCGATGCCAGGTCGGAGCGGTAGTCGATGAAATCGGGAAACTCTTTGACCGAACGTTCGAGGTCGGCAATTGCCTGCTTCAGCGGCGGTTCCGCGTCGCCGGACTTTCCCAAGTCCTTGAGCAGCGCCGACAAGTGCTTGCGGCTATGCGCCAATTGCATTCGATACTCCGGAACAGCTGGATACTCGCCTGCCAGCTGTTTCGAGATCGCAGCGGCTTCTTCATACGATGCGCGCGCTTTGGGCCAGTCGCCGATCGCCTTGTACAAGTCGCCGAGGCTGTTCTGTGTGAATGCCAGATCGCGGCGATAATCGGCGGAGTCAGGGTACTTGGCGTGCAGTTCTTGATGGATGGCGAGCGCTTGGCGATGATACTCGCCCGACTCCTTAAGTCGGCCGCGTCGGAACAAGAGATTGCCGAGATTGAAATAGGTTCGGCCCAGGCCGTATTCGGCTTGAGGAACTCGGCCGAATCGGACGATGAGTTGCCGATCCACCGCAATCGACTCGACAAACGCTTTCTCCGCATCTGTCTGCCGCCCAGTCATTTCCAACAGCAACCCGAAGTTATTCAGCACTTTGGCAAGGTAATACCTGTAATCGAACGAGTCCGGATGAGCCGCCGTGAGTTCTCGGTGATCAGCAATGGAAGCAAGTTCTTCAGTCTCGGCTGCCTTGAGCCGGCCCGTACGTTCGTACAGAGCCCCCAGGTTCATTCGACAGTTGGCGCGACCGAGGCGATTGGCAGGTTCGTTTGGCGACTCAACGGCCAGGGCTTGAAAAAGTGCTAGTGCCTCGACGAAGGCCGTTTCGGCGCCGACGCGATCGTCGAGCCGTTGACGAATTCGTGCGACGCGGAAGTGCCCGTCGGCGGCGCTGAACCGCGCCTCTGCCGTGTTGTCGCCGGCCGAGGCAAAAGACTTGTAAAACCCTTCGACCTTCTTCAGGAAGTCGCGTTCATCCTCGGTCAGCCTCGGTTGGCGCGCGAGAAGCCGCTCGATTACGTCGTCGGTCGTTGCATTGAGCGCGCTGCGCGTCAGCTGTCGAGCAGCGGCCTCGTTGTCGCGCGCCGTTACTGCGTCTTTGCGCGCCAGCTCCTTGCGGTCTCGCTCCCGGCTGACCAGGAAGAAGCCCGAGGCAAATGCAATCGTCAACGTCAGAAGCAAGGCAATGGCCGTCGTCACGATCGTTCGATGCCGGCGTGCCCACCTTCTCGATCTTTCTAACAGCGACTCGCGATAAGCAGCGACCGGTTCGTCCGCAAGCCAATGTTCGACGTCTGCGGCGAACGCCAACGTCGAATCATATCGGTGCGCCGGTTCAAGCGACATGCCCTTGCGGCAAATGGCGTCGAGCGGCTTCGGCGTGTCGTGTTGCACGACGCGCGGCGGGTTGTAACTGCCGATCGCTGCCTTCGCCAGGACCACTAAAGAGTCGCTGCCGCCGTATGGCAGTTTTCCGGTCAGCACTTCGTACAGAATCACACCCAGTGAATAAATGTCGCTCGACGGCCCGATGCCCGCGCCCTTTGCCTGTTCAGGCGACATGTATGCAGGGGTGCCGAGAATATCACCGGGCCGGGTATTGGCGCTGCCGGCAGGAGTGTCGCCTTGCTCAATAACGGTGCCGATCAGCGTCTGTTCGTCCGGCGGCTCATTCGACGAATCCGCCGGCACCGGCGCTTGTTCGACGACAAGCTCCTTTGCCGACGGCTTCAGACCCTCCAATCGCAACTTCTCGTTTTCCTTGGCCAAACCCCAATCGACCACCAGCGTTTCGCCGAACGGACCGAGCATGATGTTCGCGGGTTTGAGGTCGCGGTGCACCACGCCGCGAGCGTGAGCGAATCCGACTGCGTTGCACACATCGACGAAGCGACGCAAAAGTGAACGCAATGCCAGGCCTCTCTCGCCATCATTGCGGTGCGTTTGTTCGTGAAATCTGCGGATCGCGGAACGAAGGTCGTCGCCCTGAATGAAACGCATGGCGTAAAACGGCTTGCCGTCGCCTCGAATTCCCAGGCTGTAAACGGGCACGATGCCGGGATGCTCCAACCTGCCGGTGATTGCCGCCTCGCGCAGGAACCGCTCGCGGCTCTCGATGTCGTGGGCAAAATCGGGTTGAATCTCCTTGAATGCGACCTCGCGACCCAGCTCTTCGTCGAGCGCCACCGAGACTTGCCCGAGTCCGCCCCGAGCGTGAAATCGCAGCACCCGGTAGCGACCCTGTTCCGGTGAACGGATCGTTTCGGCTGTGGAAGTCATGATCGCATCCCCATTCCACGGATCTTGTGGCTTATCGTAGCTTCTGCCACGCGTCACACAACTGAGTTGTGAAGGAAGTGAAGCAATGAGCATGTTTCAAGTACCTTCGCGATTTCAATCCAGCTCCTCGTTCTGTGCGGATTTGGCATCGATGGTACGTTTTCGCACATATTTTGATCGACCCGAATCGCCATGATTCACGAGGCCCCGGAACTCCCAGCGCGGCAAAGCCGCAACCAAACTTCAGCCACAGTGAACACCGTGGTCGCAGAGGAACAGAAGAATAGCTGCTCGTTCTTTCCTCGGTGATCTCTGAGTCTTCTGTGGCTAGATTCTCCGGCAGTTTTCGAACGTAGGTATTTTTCGCATGGCGCGAAGGTTTCGAGTGCTTGCAAAACGGAAACAGCAGCAGTGATTCGCAATATAGCGTCCGATTGCATCGATGCCGGGACAGCGGCAAGCAACGGCACGTCTTTTGCTTTCAGACTCTTACGAAGGCAAGAAACAACACTTAGATGCTGTTCCCATTTTTTCGTGGAGGTTTGCAGTGAAGAAGTTAACGGCGGCGGCAATGGCGGTGATGATTTCAATTGCACTCGGTTGTAACGGCGAAAGCAAAGACGATAAGCGAAGCGACTACTCAGTTCCCGGCGCGGTCGAGCCAAAGCCCGATGGCGACAAGAAGGCCGAAGTCAAGAAGCCGACCAAACCATGGGATCCTGCTCTCGGCACGGCAACGGTCAAAGGGCAGGTGAAATTCAACGGCAAGGCGCCGAAGCGCCGGCCCATCGACATGGCCGGCAAGCCGGAGTGCGCCGCGTGTCAGAAAGATAAGACGCTCGACGAGTCGATCATCGTCAACGCGGATGGGTTCATGCAGAACGTGTTCGTGTATGTTCGCTCAGGCGTCGAGGAGTATGTGTTTCCGGTGCCCAAGGAGGCTGTATTTCTCGATCAGAATTGCTGCAAGTTCACTCCGCACGTGGTCGGCGTTCGTGTAGGCCAGCCGTTGAAGATTCGTAATAGCGACGGCTTCTCGCACAATGTGCGATCGACGCCACGGTCGGTCAAGAATCGCGCGTTCAACTTCATGCAGACGACGCAGGGTAAAGAGGATATCGTGGAGTTCCATGCTTTGGATGTGTTCGTGAAACTCAAATGCGATTTGCATGGTTGGATGGGCGCCAACGTCGGCGTCGTTGAGAATCCCTATTTCGCGATCACGGACGCCGATGGTCGATTCGAAATCAAGAACCTGCCGAAAGGCGAATTTACGATCGAAGCTCGCCACGAAGAGCTTGGCAGTAAGACCGTGAACGTCAAACTCGCGGACAAAGAATCGAAAGACATCTCATTCGAGTTTGAAAAGAGCAAAGAGTAGTCAATGGGCCTGCCCGGCCTGAACTGCGACTTGGGGCGAGCGGTCTTTCGCTTGCCCGAAGACGCAGTCAGGCCCGGCGACCGATTTCTCGAGACATGGAGAGAAAGTGAAGGCGCTGCGGATCGTCTTGCTATTATTCCTGGCTGCGATGACCGTGCTGACTATTTTCGGTTTCGTCGCCAAGCCGTGGCAACCGCCGGAGGTTGCGTCGAAGGCCGGCGAAGGCATCGACTCGGTCATCAATTACCTGCTCGTTTCCACCGGCATTGTGTTCGTGATCGGCCACGCCGGCCTGATCTGGCTGATCTGGCGCTACAGCGGCAAGTCCGACGCCGGCTATAAGCCCGAGACACCGAAAGCACAATGGATGTGGGCGCTGGTTCCCGTTCTTTGCATGGCCGCAATCTCCGAAATCGGCGTCCTGGTCATTGGCGGACCTGCTTGGAACGAACTGTATGGCATGCCTCCGGACGACGCCCTGAAGGTCGAGGTCGTCGGCAAACAGTTTGAATGGATCGTACGATATGCCGGCAAGGATGGGAAATTCGACCCGACGAAGCCGCAAAAAGTCCGCGAACCGCGAAATCCTCTCGGCTTCGTCGACGAGGACAACGACGACATCGTTGCCCGGAACGTCCTCACCGTTCCAGTCAACAAGCCGGTTGTCGTCAAGCTGCGAACTCTCGACGTGCAGCACAGCTTTTCGATTCCGGCGTTTCGGCTCAAGCAGGACCTCGTGCCCGGGTTGCCGACGCAGACGCGGTTCACAGCGACCAAAACAGGGAAATTCGAAATCGTCTGCGCTGAACTCTGCGGCATGGGCCATTATCGCATGCGCGGCGAAGTGCACGTGCTTGAGCAAAAGGATTTCGATGAGTGGATGCGTAAGAAACAGGCCGAACTGGAATAGGCCGGCCGGTGGACGTTGATTTCAAACGACTCGTATGCAACAAGGTCGGGAGACACTGCCGTGAGCGAAGGGCACGCGCCAAGCGGATTCATTCGAAAGTACATCTTCAGCTTCGATCACAAGGTGATCGGACTGCAATATATCATCACCGCAATGGTGATGGCAGTTCTCGGCGCCGGCCTCGCCGTCATGATTCGCATGCAACTCGCCTGGCCCGACAAGCCGATGCTTCGACCGGAAGCCTATCTGTCCATCGTGACGATGCACGGCACAATCATGGTGTTCTTCGTCATTTCGCTCGCGCTCGTCAGCGGCTTCGGCAATTACCTGATTCCGCTGATGATCGGCGCTCGCGACATGGCGTACCCGTTCCTAAACATGCTCTCGTACTGGACCATCGTTCCGGCCTGCGCGCTCATGGTGTTGTCCATGTTCGTCGAAGGCGGCGCTGCAGCTTCCGGTTGGACCGCCTATCCGCCGCTCAGCGCACTCAAGGAGGCCATCCCCGGATCGGGCTGGGGTCAGACGTTGTGGCTCTTGGCCATGGCGCTCTTCATCGTGTCCTTCACTCTCAGCGGGCTCAACTTCCTGACGACGATCCTCAACATGCGCGCGCCGGGAATGTCCTTGTATCGAATGCCTTTGACCGTCTGGACGTTCCTGATTTCGACCGTGCTCGGGCTGTTGGCTTTCCCGCCGTTGACCGCAGCCGCGGTCATGTTGCTGACCGATCGGCATCTCGGCACCAACTTTTACCTTCCTGATGGGATAGTTCTTGGGGATCAGGTGCTGCCCCACCAGGGAGGTACACCGCTATTGTTCCAACACTTGTTCTGGTTCCTGGGGCATCCGGAAGTGTATGTCCTCGTGCTGCCGGCGATGGGCGTTGCGTTCGAGGTCGTCGCGGCTTTCGCCCGGCGACCGCCGTTCGGTTATCGCATTTCCGTCTATGCGTTGTTTGTAGTAGCGGTGCTCAGCATGATTGTGTGGGGCCACCACATGTTCGTGAGCGGGATGAACCCGTATCTCGGCAAGTACTTCTCGATCGCCACTGTCGCCATCACCATGCCGTTCTCGCTGCTGGCCGTGAATCTGATAACCAGCCTGTGGCGCGGCAACATCCGATTCGAAGTGCCCATGTTGTTCATCCTGGCGATGATCTCCGTCATCGGCACCGGCGGGCTTGGCGGCATCTATCTCGGCACGGCGACCTCCGATGTCTATTTCCACGACTCCTATTTCGTCGTCGGCCATTTTCACCTGATGATCGGCGTCGTCACGTCCTCGCGACCTTTGCCGGCATCTATTACTGGTTCCCGAAGATGTTCGGCAGAATGATGGATGATCGGCTCGGCAAGATTCACTTCTGGCTGATTTCGGTGTCCATGTATCTCATGTTTGTGCTGATGCACTTTCAGGGAATGGGCGGCGCGCTGCGGCGGATGTTCGACCACAACGCGTATGAATACACGGCCGGCGTCCGCGGCTTGCACCTGCCGATCAGCATCCTTGGCTTCATCGCGGCCGGAGCGCAAGCCATCTTTCTGTGGAATTTCTTCTGGAGCATTTTCCGCGGCAAGAAGGCCGACGCAAATCCCTGGCAATCCGCCGGGCTCGAATGGTCCACTCCGGCGTCGCCCGCGCCGCACGGCAACTGGGGCGATGCCGTGCCGTCCGTCAATCGCTGGCCATACGACTATACACCGAACGGCAAAACGCCTGATTTCGTGCCGCAAGCAGAGCTGGCTACGCCCGTCGAAAGCGGTGCGAAATGAACGCCCAAACGCGCAGCCGAACGAACGAATTGCAGTTGCTAGCCGTTCTGGCGACGGTGGTGATGTTGTTTGCGGCATTCTCGTCCGCCTATCTGATTCGACGAACCGGGTCCGATTGGCAACGAGTCGAGTTCCCAACCATTCTCTGGATCAACACCGGCATCTTGATCGTCAGCAGCTTCACGCTGGAAGTCGCACGCCGAAGATCCGGAATCTGGCTGGCTTTGACAGTTGCACTCGGGGCCGCCTTTCTTGTGGGTCAGGCGTTCGCATGGCGAACGATGGCCGCGCACGGTGTGTTCCTGCCGACCAATCCGCATGCGTCGTTCTTGTATCTGTTGTCGGCGGTTCATGCGTTGCATCTGATCGGCGGCTTGGCCGCGCTTGTGTACGCATTACGCCGCCGCGCTGCGATTGGACTTTGCGCCGCCTATTGGCACTTTGTCGGTGGAGTGTGGGTGTATCTGATCTTGTTGCTGCGGGTGATGTGAGTCCGCATCGACAGTGACGACGAACAATCCAGGAGACGGCGATCGATGTCAACTTCGATTTCCTCATCGCGATGGGACGGCGGCGTTTCGCCGTATGGTATGATCTGGCCCAAAATGATGATGTGGTGGTTCATCGTCACCGACGGCCTGCTGTTCGCCGGCTTTTTGAGCGGCTACGCTTACAGCCGCGGCGCTGCCGAGACCTGGCCTGAGCAATCGCGCGTCTTCAATATGACGCTGATCTCTTCCATGACCTTCGTGTTGATCACAAGCAGCGCGACCATGGCGACAGCAGTTGCAGCCGCCCGCAAGAACGACTTGAAGACAGCGAGCCGATTTCTGTTCGCGACCGTGATTGGTGGGCTGATCTTTCTGGGAATGCAGGGCTTTGAATGGTACACGATGATTCACGAAGGCGCTCGCCCGGACCGCAACCCTTGGGGTCCGCCGGCGTTCTCCGCATATTTCTTCCTGATCACCGGATTTCATGGCACTCACGTCTTGATCGGTGTCGTCACGTTGCTCGTCGTCGCGATTCGCTCGGCGCTCGGCAAAGGCACGGCCGACGGCATCGAGGTCGCCGGCCTCTACTGGCACTTTGTCGATCTCGTTTGGGTCTTTATTTTCGGCGGCTTCTATCTGATTTGAAAGGCAGTGCACGTGACCACCCAAACTCACGCTGAATCCGGGTACCGGAATTACTGGATCGCCTGGGCGATTCTCCTGGCGATTACGCTCCTGATGCTCATCGTCGGCAATCCGCTGCTGCTGATTGTCGGCATCACTGTCAAGGCTTCGATCATCGCCCTGTGGTTCATGCATCTCAAGTTCGAACGGCGGGACTTCCTGCTGTATGTCTTGCTGGGTTTGTTTGCGACTTCGGTCGTGATGATTTGGCTCATCTATCTCGACGGGAGACTGACGAGGCCATGATGCGAACCTGGCGCCTGCTGGCGTTCTTTTTCATGCTGGTCGCATCGACGGCAGCCACGGCGCAGAATTGCTGCATGCCGAAACTCGATGAGCAAGAAGATTCTTCCGCTCAGCTCGTGAACGGCATCCAGGCGGCGACGGTGATGATGATCATCGTCCCATTCGCGCTCGTCGCCGGCATCGGCTGGTGGTACTGGCGCACCGCAAGGCAGTCTGAGGATCGAAGCAATGCCGACTAAGCGAACTGCTTCTTTAGCTTGGAGTTTGCGAGATGCACTGTATTTCCGGGAACCAAACGACAATGGCATGTGTCCGAAGTTTCATTACGTCGCACTGACAATAGTCGCCAAGTGACAATCCAAGACATTGAAAGTACCTTTCGCATTTTCGCTATTTTCCCCTATCAGACCGGCTCTTGGTCTTGTCCTCGCAAGGTCGCATGGATTCAAGTCAGCGGTCGCGTAATTCCGGCAACTGTCCTCAATGTGTCACGCGGCAAACGCCGATTTCCCTATCTATGATGTCTCGCAATCCGTACATCACGGCCCTCTGTACACGCTGAGGTGCCGTCGTGGCCGACACAGACAACGATTTGGTGGTAGAGACCACGCGTCTTACCAAGATTTACCAGAATCGCCAGATCGCCATCAACGACGTGTCGTTGTCGATCGTTCCGGGTGCCGTCCTGGGCCTGCTTGGTCCAAATGGCGCCGGGAAGACGACGTTGTTGCGCCTCGTGCTCGGGCTGCATCGGCCGACTGCCGGAACGGTCAAGGTTTTCGGCAAGCGAATGACGCCGAACGCCGCCGAACTTCGCCGCAAGATCGGCTACATCCCGACGAATCCCCAGTTTCCCCGCGGCATGACGCCGATCTCGTATCTCGATTACATGGCCCGGCTATTCGGCCTGCCGCGAGATGTACGCAAGCCGCGCCTGGCGTCCTTGATTCGCGCCGTCGACCTGCTGAATGTCTCCGGCGACATCATCGACCGATTCTCAAATGGCATGACCGCACGCCTCGCGGTGGCGGCCAGCTTGATCAACGAGCCGGACCTGCTCATATGGGACGAACCGACGCACGGACTCGACATCGAAGCTCGCCGCAGCATGTTGGAGCTGATCAAGACCCTCGCATGCGAAAAGACACTAATCATCTCGTCACACAATTTGAGCGACATAGACGAAGTGTGCAATCACGCGGCGGTGCTGAGTCGCGGACAGATGATTTTCAGCGGCACGCTGTCGGACCTGAAGGGCCGAATCCGCAAGAATCATTACGAGCTTGACCTGGAAGGCGATCAAAAATCGATCGCGCGTGCCGTGCAGATCATCAAAGGCATGCCGGAATTCAAGACGGTGCAGCTTAAGCAGCGACGCCTTGAATTGCTCCTCAATCTGGACGTTTCAAACTGTACAGCTCTGGCAAATGTCTTCGTGACTCTGGCCGACAACAAAGTGACCCTGGTCAGCATCCGCTCCGTCGGCATGCAGACCGAGCAAGCGTACCTGGATCTCGTAGAAACGGAAGAATCCCGCGGCTTCACGCGCCTGTATACGGGTGCGGAAGCAGCATAACTCAATTTCGGATTTCGGATTTCGGATCGCGGATTGGCAGCTAATTTCTTTCATTCCGCATTCTGCGATCCGCGTTCCGTACTCAAAATGGACACTCCCACAACCACAAAGATCGCCAAGAAACACCTGCTGTTCCTGCCTTACTGGGCGGTCTTTCAGACCGACTTGCGCCAGATCATGCGCAATTGGGTTTACCGGGTGTGGGTGCTGGCGTCGCTGCTGGCGGCGAGCGGCTATCTGCTCTACCGCATGGGTGTGCATCGTGAGGCGGGCCTCATTCAACATGCCTCCGTCGTGATGAGCGACTTATTGCGATGGATGGTGTTGGGCAGCGTTGCGCTGATCACGGCAATTTCCGTCGGCAGCATCGCCGCCGAGCGAGGCACACTTGCGGACTCGGTGTTGAGCCGAGGCATCAGTCGGTATCAGTACTTCCTGGCCAAGTGGCACGCGCGACTATTTGCCGTGATTGGCACTTTCTTCGTCACCGGTGTGCTTCTGGAACTGGGCAGTTACTTCGTCCTACACGAAAACCTGTCGTTACGCGGCAGCATCATGGCTTTGGCTGTGATTTCAATGTTGTTCACCGTCGTCGTGACCGCAGGCGTCACTTTGAGCGCATACATCCACAGCCCCATCGTCGGCATGTCGGTTTTGTGGCTCGTGCTGTACGGCGCCGGTGTGTTGATGGAACTGCTTCCCAAAAAGTATCCGACGCCGGACCGCATTTTGTGTCAGTTGCCGACGATATTGATCGGCGATTTCGAAACGAGCGCGATGAACGAACTCTTCCTTGTGACGATGGTCCTTTCAGTAGTGGTTGGCGCTGTTGGATTGATTGGATTTGGCCGGCGGGATGTGTAGCTTCGATCGCTCTTCCAACGCTTTTTCCGGATGACTCCGACTGCCGTTTGGCTACTCTATCGCCGGAATGCCGCATTCCTGGCATGAACCGCGTCCGGCAAGATTGCCTCACAGAGCTTGGCCATGAAGCCGACCGGCGACGACGATCAGTCCAAGACGAACGATTCGGCGCCCGGTGATGTTACGGGCTCGAATCTAACAGGCGAGTTCATTGACCAATCGCAAAGTGAATCTCTTCGCTCCAGCGACTACGATCCAGGTCGCGAGACCGCGTCTTTCAATGCGGCTGCAGTTTCGATTCCAGCGTCGGTTCGAGTTCCCGGTTACGAAATCGAGGGGGTTCTCGGCCGCGGCGGAATGGGCATCGTCTACAAGGCGCGTCATCTGTCGCTAAAGCGCACCGTCGCGCTGAAGATGGTGTTGGCAGGCAGCCATGCCGGCGCCGCCGACCGCGCCCGCTTTCGCATTGAAGCCGAGGCAGTCGCACGATTGCAGCATCCCAACATCGTCCAGATTCACGATGTCGGGGAGGCCGATGGCCATCCATACTGTGCTTTGGAATACGTGCCCGGCGGCAGCCTCGCGGACAAGATCGACAACAAGCCTATGCCGCCGAGAGAAGCGGCGCTGCTTGTGGAATCGCTTGCTCGCGCGATGCAGCTTGTTCATAGCCGGAATGTCGTGCACCGTGATTTGAAACCCGCAAATGTCCTGCTTACCGCGGACGGCACGCCGAAAATCACCGACTTCGGCTTGGCACGCCAGCTCGATAGCGACAGTGGAGAGACGAAGACCGGCGCGGTCATGGGAACGCCGTCGTACATGGCGCCCGAACAGGCATCGGGCCGCGCCAACGAGGCCGGTCCTGCCGCTGATGTCTATGCACTCGGTGCGATTTTGTACGATTGTTTGACAGGCCAGCCGCCGTTCAAAGGCCGGTCATTCGTAGACACGCTGGACAAAGTACGAACGCAAGAGCCGCTGCCGCCATCCGAATTAGCCCCGCGCGACTTGCAGTGCGCCAATTTCCTGGACCTCGAAACGATCTGTCTGAAATGTCTACGCAAGGAGCCGGAGAAGCGTTATGCGTCGGCGGGAGAGTTGGCCGACGAGCTGGTTCGGTTCAGTCGCGGCGAGCCGATCCTGGCCCGGCCCGTTGGACATTTCGAACGACTGTGGATGTGGACGAAGCGCAATCCCTCGCGGGCAGCGTTTGCCTCGGTCTTGATGCTGTTGCTCGTGACGGTCGCTATCGCCGCCTCGATGCTCGCTGTGAAGGAGCGGAACGCGGCAAAAGCACAATCCAAATACAATCAGGATCTTCTGCGCGAGCAAGGTGAAAAGGATGTAGCGCTTCGCAACCAGCGCATCGGTTCGGCCCGCTTGGCGCTCGATCGCGGTCTGCTTCTTTGCGAGCAGGGCGATGTAGCTCGCGGTCTGGTGGCCATGACAGCCGGGCTTTTGCCGGCGATCGAGGCTGATGCAAGCGATGTTGAATCGGCGATTCGCCTCAATCTGGCCGCATGGGAGCGAGAGATGTGGCCGTTGCAATCCATCGATGAAGTCCCGAAGGGCGCTTTTGTGGTTGGTGCACGCATTCGACCCGGCGGCGACTTGCTTGCACTAGCGCTTTCGAACAACACCGTTGAGTTGCGGTCGGTCGGTGATGGAGCGAACAGCGATCCGAAAAAGCTAAAGCTCGATTCGTTGGTCAGTCAGATCGAGTTTTCTGCCGATGGCCGGCGATTGTTGACACGCACTCAGACTGCGGTGCAACTATGGGATTGTGCGACCGGGACTTCAATTGGTCCGCCGCTCGAACACTCGGCAAATGCCTTGGGTGCCTCCGTCAGTCCGGACGGCACAAAGGTCGCCATCGCGACCGGAAAACCGGTTGTTCATCTATGGACCATTGCCATATCGACGCAACGAAACTTGCAAGAGCTAAAGCAATCCGCGCCCTCCCGATTCGTCCAGTTCCGTCCCGACGGCAGGGAGTTGTTGACATCGGAAAACGACACACTGCGGCGTTGGGATGCGGCGACAGGTTCTCCGAACGGAAACCCTGTGAAACACCCTGGATCAGTTTGGTCTGCGGCATATAGCCGCGATAGCAGGCGGATCGCCTCGAGCACCAGAGTCTTATCGCGGATCGGCAATGACAACGTTTACTTGTGGAATGCCGGCGACGGCAAACGCATTTTCGAATCGACGATGGCCGGCGGCGCCGCGCCGGAGGTCTCTTTCAGTCCGGACGGCCAAATCTATGCAGCGCTTAGTTTCGAAGGAGGCGTGCAGCTTCGGCGAACGTCGACGGGAGAGTTGATCGCGAATCTGACGGCACAAACCGGCGCCATCAAATCGATTTCGTTCAGTCCCGACAGTGCGACTTTGATCCTGGGGGAGCGGAACGGCCGGGTTCGATTCTGGGACATTTCATCGGGAGCTACGCGCGGACCGATTCTCTATCACCTAGGCGAAGTCAGTTTCACCGAGCTTTCAGCCGATGGCCGGAACTTGCTCACTAGCGACGGGACGATCCGACGTTGGCGCCGTGCGTCGGGTATTCGGCACGGCAAAGTGCTTTTGCATTCAAGTGAGGTCAACAGCTTTTGCTTCAGTCCAGACGGCAAGCGATTGATCACCGGCAGCGCCGCCGGACCTGCCTGTGTGTGGTCCGTCAAAACCGGCGAGCGACTCGCGGAACTATCGGAACAAGTCGGCTCAGTATACGTCGTTGCGTTTTCGCCCAAGGGCGACCGTGCGTTAACTGCCGGGGCTGATCGCATCGTTCGAATCTGGGATACGGCCGATTGGAAAGTCACCGCACGACTCAACGGTCATGCCAGCACTGTCTATGCGGCGGCGTTCAGCCCGAATTCGGAAATTGTTTTGACCGGCGGCGCTGATCGAACGGCTCGCTTTTGGAACGTCGCTTCCGGGCAGCAACTCGGTACGGCTCTCTCATACGCTGGGCCGATCCGGGCCGTCGCATTTCGCCCGGACGGGGAGGTCGCGATAGTCGGGGGGGTGGATGGCAAGGCGAGACTTTGGCGAGTCGCCGCGCGTGAAGCGATTGGGGAGCCGCTGGTTCATCAAGCCATTGAATGGGTGGGTTTCACTGCCGACGGCCGCCTGGCGATTACGGCAGGCTATGACAAGGAATTGAGATTGTGGGATTCTGCCAACGGTAGTCTGGTGCGCAGCATATCGCTTTCCAGCGCATGGTGCTTGTCAGTGGCGACGAGTCACGACAACCTCTACCTGCTGACTACCGCATTTGGTTCCATCGTTCCAATACGGCTACTTTCGACAGGGGAAAATGTCGGTTTGCCATTGCAACATCAGGATAGAATTCGTGCCGTATCCGTTGCTCCTGACGGCTACACGGCGCTTACCGGCAGCTTCGATGCGACGGCTCGGCGATGGCATATTCCGACAGGGTTCCCAGTGGGCCCGGCCTTGAGACACGTGAAGGAACTGCGCCTTGTCGAGTTTAGCCCGGATGGCCGGCTTTGCGCCTCGGGCAGCTGGGATGGCGCCGTGTCGCTCTGGGTGGCCCCGCCGCCGGTCGAGGGCGATGCGGCGACGATCCGTTTGCGAATCGAACGTATGACCGGCGTCACGGCTGACGTCGCCGGGTCGATTCAGCCGCTGGATGCCGATGGTTGGCGAACGCGAATGGCTCAATTCAAATCTCAATGATTCTTGAAATCTCCAAAGTTTCCGCTTGCAACCTGACGGCGCCGCATTATTCTCCCACTTTGCCTGGCTTAACATCCCCCTAGCGCGTTCACCCCCTTGTGAAAGGTCAAAATGTCTGTCCCGTACAAACGCCGGATTGGCCAACAATCGCAACGATTGTCATTAGAAAGGCTCGAATGCCGGGTCGTTCCCAACGTCGTACTAATTGATCCTCCCCCACCTCCAAATCTGCCGTTCGCGACGAACGACGGACTGGGGTATAACGTCAATCAGCCTTCATCGCCGGTTCCGGTGCTTACGAATGATCTCAACAATCCCGGCGCGTCGTGGAATTTCGCGTCTCTGACCGTCGTCACTCCGACACAATTCGGCACTCTGAGTCTGGACGCGACTTCGGGAGTCTTTCTTTACACGCCCACAGTTATCCCGCAACCGCCGGGTGCGCCGCCGTTGCCGTTCCAACAGGACTCGTTCACGTACCACGTTCGGAACAGTCTTGGGCTGCAGACGAATACGGCGACGGTTACGCTTAGCCCAATCGCCGGTCCCAAGATTGGTTACCTCATTGCCAATCCCGACATCGGTACAACGGACAGTGTCCAGCCGATTGTTCTCGACATATTGGCAAATGACGAATTGCGCAACGATCCAACTCGGCCGAACAGTCCGGGCGAAGTGAGCGATTGGGAATTCGATTTCAGTTCGGTCAAAATCAATTATCCGGAATTCAATTCGCCCGTACACGGTTCGGTCACATTCAATCCCGCGACGGGGGCTGTCACATACACGCCGGAATTCGGCTACATTGGCTGGGATCGATTCGTTTATGAGGTGTCGACGTTGCCGGACCAAACCCCGGCGAAGTGTATACCAGCACTGACGAGGTATTTGTCATCATCAACGGCGGCCCGCCGCGGCTTCAGGCCGATCCATTCGGCGGCCAGATGCTTGTCGTGGACGGGACGAATGCGGCTGACACGATTGCCATCGTGCCGGGAGATCGTCGGGGAGAAGTCAAAGCGATCGTCAACGGCGTAACCAGTCCTTCGTTTCGACCAACGGGCCGGATTCTCGTGTTTGGCTACGGCGGCAACGATTCGATCGTCGTCAGCCCGGCTGTCCGCAACACCGCCTGGCTCATCGGCGGCGCCGACGACGACTTGTTGATGGCCGGCGGCGGTCCAAGCCTTTTGATGGGCAACGACGGCAACGACACGATGCTCGGCGGACTGGCCAGAGACCTGCTCATCGGCGGCGATGGGCTTGACTCGCTCACCAGTGCTTTCGGAAGCGACATACTCGTCGGCGGCATGACGCGGTTCGATTCGCAGCCCGCAGCATTGAATGCCGTCTTTGAACTTTGGAGTGGAAACAAAGGGCCTTCTTCGAATCATGGTTTCAGCAATGGCCACGCAAGTCATGGCAAGTCGAAGCGACGCAATGCGCTGACCGATGCCGACATCGTCGATGACGGCGACAAAGACACGATCACAGGACGGCGCGGCAGCGACCTGATCTTTGCTTCGACGACCGGTGTCGTCGATGAAGTCGTGAAACTTCGAGGTCCGAAGAATTGGGATTCCTGGCACGATCACGACTGGCACTGGCGCAAGGTCGGTAAGCGCCCCGGTTCGTATTCGTTGATGGAGTATCAATCGTAGTCTGCCGAAGTTTGTTACCGTATTTCCATGAGCCGGGAAGCCAGCGCTTCCCGGCTCATGTGTTTCCGCGAACCAGACTGAATCGCCGTTTTCGTCAAAACCGAAACGCGCGCCAGTATCATGACTTTGCGAACTTGTCAGACCGCTTCCTGATTTGTCTTCTTTGGAGATGTCATGTTGTTCGCGCTCGTACTCCTCGCTCCTGCGGCAGAAACCGCGACATCGCCGCAGTTTCGCATTGTCCATTCCCGAACCGGCATAGAGTTGACGCTGGTGCAGCTTGCCGACGACCTTGCGACCAAGGACATCGTCTACTTCGGCGAGCAGCATGAGAATGCCGCAGGACACCAAGCATATGCCGAGTTGGCCAAACTGATCACCGACCGTCGGCCCGACGTAGTCATCTCGATGGAGATGTTTGAACGCGATACGCAAGGTGTCGTCAGCGACTACCTGCGTGGGCGCATTGATGAGGCGACGTTTCTGCAGCACTCGCGGCCCTGGAAGAACTACGCGCGAGATTATCGACCATTGATTGAACTGGCACGCGCTCGAAAACTCGACGTCATCGCCGGCAACCTGCCGCGACCGGTGGCAGGGAAGGTGGCGAGCAAAGAAGGGTCGTCGTCGCCATTCTTGCCGCGACGCACCACGGCGCCCGCCGATCGTTACCGTGAGCTGTTCGACGAGGTCATGAAGGGGCATCCCGGCGCTGATGGAGCGATCGACCGCATGTATCAGGCCCAATGTGCCAAAGATGACGCCATGGCGGAAGGCATCGCCGACTATCTCAGTGCCAATCCGCACCGGCAGCCGCTGGTCATTCATTGCAACGGCAGTTTTCACAGCGATTACGGACTGGGCACTGCGACTCGAGTCGCCCAACGCGTGCCGTTGGCGCAGCAGGCAATCATCAGCATGATTGCCGTGCCCGACATGACCAAGCTCGATGTGGCCGCGAACCAGAAAAAGGCGCATTATCTGTTGTTCGTGCCGAAGCCGCCGACGCCGGCAAAAGCGCCGATGCCCAAGCCGGTCGAGGCGAAACCGCCGGCGAAGAAATGACGGCAAACGTCGAATCGAACAGGTCAAGGCGCTCTCCATTCGCGGCGAAGGACCTCGATCTCGTTTTCCACCCAGCCCTTGGCGACTGCCACTTCCGGCCAGAACCGACGATACAACAGGCGCGCACGGATTTGCTTTGCTGCGGGCGGGAACTCGAACGTGCTGACTTCCGCCACTCCGGGCCGCAGACGAGTGTCGATCAATTCTGAGTCGGCACGCCAAAACGGAGCAGGGGACCTGCCGTCGAAATCCCGCAGTTGCTTTGCAAATAACCGGCCGGGTTGCCCCGCGACATTCGGACCGGCGTCTGAGGGTAAGCGCGACCCGCTTGATGCATCGACTTTGCCGCCATCGTCGCGGAACGCCTCGACGACCAACACCAGATTGCGATCCACAAATCCCGTGGGCACGCGATGGCCGACGTCGTCGGCGCGGACCGTAACTTGCACGCCGATGCCTGTTGCGTGGCGCTTCGAGTCGAGATCCAATTGCAGCGACCGTTTCAGCATCGCCGGAAGCGATTCGTCGAAGAAGCGATGATTGCCGAGCGTTGATGGATCGCGGTCGATGCCGCCTTTTCCCGGAGCGATGTTAGTCATTCGCCCCGTCGGCTTCATGTGACAGTCTTGGCAGTGCTTGCCGGCTTTCGCTGCCGGGCTTTCACGCCATTCGGAATAGGTGGTGTAGACCGGTACGCCAAACACGACGCCCTCGTGGCATGACGCGCAAAAGCGGCTATCGCGTTGAAACGGCGACCAGGCATCGTCGCCGCGATCGACATCGTCGAGTGGCCCGAAAAAGAGCTGACCCTCTTTGGGTCGCAGCAGCCGCAGACCGAACCGGCCGTGTGTCAGTCCTAACTCGCCGCCGGCCGGTCCCGCGACTTTGTGGCAGAAGTCGCAGTGAACTCCGCTGAGTCCGTCTACTTTTCGCGCTCGACGCAAATCGTAATCGCCGGCGGCATCGGGTTCAAATGTCGGCGCGTGACACGATGCACAAACGCCGGCGCCGTCGGGATGTTCTTTGAGCAAATTCCAGCCTGCGGTCTTGCCGGCAATCGAAGTGCTGCCGTCGTACATGTTCAGAAAATGCCGATTGGTCGCGGCACGTGCATGCCCCGAAGATTCCCATTCGCGGTGAATTTCTTCGTGGCAGTTGCCGCACGCCATGCTCCGCGAGCGCGACGGCGTCGGGTCGATCCATTGATAATCCTCGGCGTCTTCAGTTGGCAGCGGTCGCAGGTCGATGCGTAACGGCTTGTCGTCGGACCAGGCGCCGGCAATGAGAAATCCTTCTTTGGCTGCCGTGATCTTCTTGCGCGCCGCTGCGGCGGGCAGTGCAAAGCGGCCCTCGCGATCAGTGATCGTCCACGTTGCTTCTCCCTGACAGCGGACGCGAGCACCGGGTTGACGACCTTCGTTTGAAACGACGATACCGAATCGCTCTCGTGTGCTCGACGGCCGCCGCGTGCCGATCAACACCGCAGCCAGCACAAGAACCGGCAGCAGCAACAGCGTCAAGCCAATCGCAACGCGGCGAAACATGTACCTATTGAAACGAACAATTTGGGCGAGAGTTAGTGAAATCGGGCAGAACCCGGCCTGTTTGACTCGTAACATCCATTGTTTCTGTGCATTGAACTGCGATGCCGTGCCATTCCAACACCACATCGACAAACTGCGCCCGACAGCACAGCGCCATGCATCACCGACCCATGTCAAAATGTGCGCGACAGCACAGCGCCATGCATCACCGAACCATGTCAAAACGTTGCCCAAAAACTCAAATACTGATCGTATCTTTGTCGCAACTCCAGATTGGGTCAACCGTTCGGCCGTTTGTAACAGCCTCGAAAACAAAGCGCGATAGTTGTGTAGTCGTGATGAGACACCGTGACGTCGTCTGGTTATGTCGCTGGACGTAAGACATTGCGACGTAGTGCTGGTCGTAATGTGCGCGATGTCGTACAGCGTGCTCCATTTGGCGCAGCACAGGGCTCGTGTCCCAGTCCAGTTAGTTCGAAGCGGTTTCTCGTTGAACATGACCGTTCTCGACAACGCTTGACGCCGGCCGCAATCCGCACGGGGCATTTCGCGCGCAGCGGCCCGCATAAGTGTCTGATCCGGATTGGGAAAGGCAAATCGAGAGGGGCAGGTTTTTTGCGAGATGTTGCTGTTTTTTGACCGGCCGTCAACGGCGGGACTGATTCGTCGAAGTAGAGAGTCACGTCAACAGGACTAAGCAGCGATTCGCTGCTCCGATCGCATGCCCGTTCGCGCGACTTTCCATGCAGAAGTTTCCGGTTCGCCGTTGTCGGCGGGTTTCGCCTTACTCCGCCGCTTCCAGCGACTTCACGGCCATGTCCATCGTGGGCACGATTTCGAACAGGTCTGTGAGCTTGCAGATCTTGAGAACGTCCAGATTGATCGGCGCAACTTCGCAGAGCCGAATGTGTCCGTCGTGTTCGAGCAACAACCGCCGGATGCCGGTAAGCTTGCCAATGAACATGCTTTGCAGACAATCGAGCGGGTCCTTGTTCAAGGCGATCGCCATTCGCAGGCAACCGTGTTCCGTGACCAGTTGCTTGAGTTCTTCGCCGAGCTGATAGAGTTCAGACTCTTCCAGTCGCCGCTTTTTCAGACGGACGCAATGGACTCGACCGCGCGGATCGACATCAATCTGGCGAAATGCGAAGACCATGGGGTACCTTTCTCCACGGCAAACGATGGAGCTCCATGCAGATCAGCGCCATTTCGGCCCGTTCGAAAATGAATGGCAACGGCGGCTCTGCGAATACTACTATGAGGAGAGATATTGTACTGATTGGGCAGTTTCGTAACAGGTTCATGAAAATCCGGTGAACTTATTGACAAGCGGCTGCGCACCGAGTCATTTGGATGATGGTCAGGCATGTTGCAAACGGAATTATCATTCGTCCGTTCTGATGAATGCCCATTCTCCGACTTTGAAAGGCCGCCGCGCAAGTCAATGTGAAATGCAACGCACCTGGCGGCGTCGTAAACTGTGAGAAGGTGCGCTGGTAGCAGGTTCTCTTGGGGGAGCAGAACTTGAACGGTCCACTCCGATGGCGCCGAGTTCAATCGGCGCTTCTGATCGTCGTGTGTCTCTCCGGCATTGCGCTTTTTTGGAAATCATCGTTAGGCCAACCTCCCAAAGACACTTCGACGCGGTCAATTGCCTCGTCTTCGACCGCAGAAGAGCCCTATCTGTATCAACCGTCCAGTGCGCCTTTGCCCACGACGTTGCCGCGCTGGTGGGCTGCCAAACTATCGCCCGACGGAAAGACCTTGGCCGTGGCGGCAGGCAACACCAACGAACGCGGCGAAATCTGGCTTTACGATTACCCGAACGGCCGGTGCCGAGCGGTGCTGCCGCACAAGGCCGGAATCCGCCAGGTCGCTTTTGCACCCGATGGCAAGACCTTCGCTGCCGTGGGATTCGACAACGTCTTGTACATCTACGACACCATTTCGTTGAAACAGATCGCAACCGGAGTCGGCCATACCGGCGGCATCAACAACGTCGTCTACACTTCCGACGGCAAGAGGCTCGTCACCGGCGCGCTCGACAATACTGTCCGCGTCTGGCTGACGCCGAAGCCGGCGATTCAACCGGCGATCATCCGCGCATATGCCGTGTTGCAGGGTCACACGAATTTCGTTTTGTCTGTCGCGGTGTCGAAGGACGGCAAGACGATCTTGAGCGGCGGACGTGACAACGTCGCACGATTGTGGGAGATGCCTGAACCATCTTCAAAGCCTGCGTGGCGCATTTTCGAACTAACAAAGATCGTCGATGCGGCATTGAATGGGCCGCCGCCGCAAGTGATCACTGCTTTTCGAAAGACCCTCAGCGGCCATACCAATACGGTTGAGTCAGTCGCGATCTCCGACGATGGCACGACGGCTGTAACGGGCAGCTGGGACATGACTGCCAGGAGTTGGAACACAGCCACCGGCGAAATGCTCAAGACATTTACCGGCCACAAGGCCGGCGTGTGGAGCGTCGCCATCAGCCCGGACGGAAAGACGTTGGCGACGGCGGCCGGAAATTCGGTGCCGCTGGCTCCGCCGGTGCCGCCGCAGCCCCAAACATTTACAGGCGAACTAGTGCCTCCGGCGATGGCCGCGCCGACCGCGCCGCCGCAACCGGTGAGCGAAGTACGAACCTGGAATCTCGCCGACGGAAAGTTGATCGCCGAGCATCCGCGACATGAGCGTGTCGCGTCGAGCGCCGTATTTTCGAGCGACGGCAAACGACTCGTCACAGTGGGTGAAGAAGGCGCGGTGCGCGTCATCCACTTGGGCTCATCGAGCGCCCCGGTGCAATTCCGCCGTGCCGTTGATTCGCCTTCGCAAATCGTGTTGGCAATCGCTGTATCACCCGATGGCAAATGGCTCGCGGCCGGCGGCGACAGCAAACACATTTCACTTTGGGACTTGCAGAAGAAGGAATTTCGCGGGGCATGGCAGGCTCACGACGACGTCGTTTCCGCGTTGGCATTCAGCCCCGACAGCAAGTCGCTGGTCAGCGGTTCGTATGATCGACTTCTCAAGTTCTGGAACATCGCGGACTGGCAGCCAGGCGAGGCAATGCCGTCGGTCAAGCGAATCGCAGGGCACACGAACTGGATCTTCGCCGTCGCTTTTTCTCCTGACGGGAAATACCTGGCGAGCGGCGGATACGACAAGGCGATTCGCCTCTGGGACATGGCCAATTGGAATGAGACCTGGTTCAGCGACGCACCGCCGGTGCGAACACTGGAGGGCCACAAGGCCGGCGTCCGAGCGCTTGTTTTCACGCCGGACAACAAGCGCCTGGCCAGCGGCAGTGCCGATCGCTCGCTTCGACTTTGGAATGTTGCAACGGCGAAAGAAATCGCTCTGGCGCGCGGGCACAAGGGGGCGCTGAGGGCGATTGCGGTCAGCCCTGACGGCCAGACGTTCGCCACCGGCAGCGAAGACAAGACCGTGAAGCTGTGGCGATTCGTCGCAAGTAAGGACGGCGCGCTGGAGGCGAAACAGGCGGCCGATTTCGGCGATCTAGGCGACATGATCGGTTCCGTCGCCTTTTCGCCGCGAGGCCGATCGCTGACGGTCGGACTGTGGAACGGGCAGATGCTGCTTTTCGATCCTGAATTGGCCAAACGCCGCACCGTGCTCCCCGGCCACAGCGACGCCGTTTCGACAATTGCTTATTCGTCGGACGGGAAGACGATGATCTCAGGCAGTTATGATCGCGCCTTGCGATTGTGGGAGCCGCCGCCGCCGCTCTCGCCGCCGATCACGGCGTTCATGGGTCATACCGAGGGTGTCAACACGATCGCGCTTTCGCCTGACGGAAGATGGACGGCGACGGGCGGTCGTGACGGCATACTCCGCACTTATGACCGCGCGACCAGCAAGTTGATGTTTTAATCAAAGGCTCACCCGGGCGGTGTCAATCACCTCGTGTACAGCGCCGACAGCAATCGTCTCGCCACGACTGGCGTCGACGGCCGCGTGCTGGTGTTCAATATCGCCGGCGACAAGATTGGAGAATTCGTCGGAGCGACGACCGCACAATTGCAGGTAGCGTTCTCGCCAGACGGCAAGTTTCTCGCGGCAGCGGGCAATGACAAAGTGATTCGTGTTTGGCGAGTCGATGGACCGGCAGGCTCGATTTCCGTTCCCTGGTTCAGCGAGAAGATCGACGCACGCCTGGCCGCGATGCTGACCGGTCACAGCGGTGCAATCACCGCGGTATCATTCAGCCACGACGGCAAGCTTCTGGCGAGCGCGGGACTCGACCGAAACTTCCGATTGTGGGAGACCGCCGGTTGGAAGCTCAAGTCCGAGATGCAGGGCTCCGCCACTAATGGCGAATACGTTGCGTTGGCGTTCAGTCCCGACGACAAGACCATCGCACTAGCACACAATCAGGAACAGATGATTTCCGCTTGCGGCGACCTGTTGCAACAGCAGTTCCGCAACGTGCTGCTGGTCGAAACGGAAACATGCAAACCGAAGGGCCAGCGGACAATGACATTTGCCCATCCGGATTGGGTGACCGGCGTCGCCTGGAGCAGCGACGGCAAGAACCTCGTCACCTCGTCGCGCGACATGAATGTGCGCATTTGGGACGTTGCAGGAAATCGTATCACTCGCACGTTCAAGGCCCATGAAGCCGGAATCGTCGCCATGGCGCTTGACCCGCTTGAAGAGGCCATCGCCACAGTCGGTGACGATCGTGCCGCCAGGTTGTGGAATGCATCAATGCAGCAGTTGGTTGCCCGTGCGACGGTTTCCGGCCACAGCGGACAAATATGGTTCGCCGAAATGTCGCGGGACGGAAAGTATCTCGTCACCGGCGGCGACGACAAGGTCGTCCGCCTTCGCGCCGCGCTTCCAGGCGAAGGAGGGAAAGCCGGAGAACATCGCCGCCGCCACGTCGCGCGTTTTCATGGGCGTGAACATCGAATGCGCTCAGTGCCACGATCATCCGTTCGCGCGATGGAGCCGGGAGCAGTTCTGGAACACAGCGGCGTTCTTTGCCGGCATCGAGCGTTCGGGCCCGCAGTTCTACCAACCGCTGCGTGAGATCGACGATCGCCGTGAGATTGCCATTCCCAATACCGAATTGGTGGTTCAGGCGGCATTCCTCGACGGCAGCGAACCCAAATGGAAGTTCCAAACCAGCTCGCGCGTGACCTTTGCCGAGTGGCTGACGACGCCTCAGAACCCGTTCTTCTCGAAGACCGCCGTCAATCGCATGTGGTCGCAGTTCTTCGGCATCGGCATCGTCGATCCGCCGGACGACTTCAACGACGAGAACAAACCCAGCCATCCGCAATTGCTCGACGAACTGGCGAAAGCTTTCGGCGAGGCGAAGTTCGACAACAAGTTCATGATTCGCGCCATCATGGCTTCGGACGCGTATCAACGCACGAGCAAGCAGTCGCACTCAACGCAGAGCGACCCACGGCTCTTCGCCAAGATGCCCGTGCGAGCACTGACCGGCGAACAATTGTTCGACAGCCTGGCGACGGCGGTGAGCTATCGCGACGCGTTCCGCTCGCAGTCGGCTGTGTTTTTCGGCGGCAACAACCCGCGGCAGGAATTCATCAGCCGATTTAACGCCAATGCCGGCAAGCCAACCGAAGCGCAAACGTCGATTTTGCAAGCGCTGTTGTTGATGAACGGCGCGTTTGTCAATGGCGCGGTGAGCATCGACAAGAGCGAGACGCTGGCCGCAGTGGCCGACTCGCCGTTCATGGACACGCGCCGCAAGGTGGAGACGCTGTTCCTCGCGGCGCTCGGCCGCAAGGCGGAGGCGGCGGAACTCGACAAGCTCGTGAAGTTCGTCGAAACAGGCGACAAGGCGAAACAGAAACAACGTCTGGGAGACGTGTTCTGGACGCTGCTGAATACGGTGGAATTTAGAGTCAATCACTGACGAAATTGCGAATTTTGGATTTCGAATTGCGGATTCAAAATACTGTGGCATCTGCGAGTCTTCGGAAGAACATAATGACCGATGAACCGAATGCACCAGGGCGTGTCGCGGCGCTGAAACCGATCAACGCCGATGTCATGCGCCAGCGAACGAAGGCATTCGGCCTTCGTGTCATTCGTTTAGTGGAAAGTTTGCCCAAGCAATCCACAGCCCAAACGCTTGGTAAGCAGCTGTTGCGATCCGGTACATCGGTTGGCGCCAATTACCGATCAGCATGTCGATCCCGAAGTCGAAGGGAATTCATCGCCAAATTGGGTATCGTCGAGGAGGAATGTGATGAGTCGATCTTTTGGATGGAGCTAATCGTTGAAAGCGGTTTTGTGCAGGAGTCACTGATGCGAAACTTAATTGCAGAAGCCCGCGAGATCCTCGCGATCGTAGTCGCTTCGATTCGAACTACGAGACGCCGAGAGAGACAAGCGAGAAGTAATCGTGAATCGCGGTGATTCAATCCGCAATTCACAATCCGAAATCCGAAATGAGAGGTTTCCATGCTTACTCGTCGCGACTTGCTCCGTTACTCGCTTGCCAGTGCCGCAGGCGTTTCGATGTCCGGCTGGTTCTCGGCATTGGCGAACGAGACCGCCAAGAGTCCTCAGCGCAAGCGCGCTTGCATCCTACTGTGGATGGCCGGCGGACCGAGTCAAATGGACACGTTTGACTTGAAACCGGGTCATCCAAACGGCGGACCGATCAAGCCGATTCAAACGAGCGTGCCCGGAATCCAAATCAGCGAGCACTTGCCCAAACTGGCGCAGCAGGCGAAGCATCTGGCGGTCGTCCGCTCGATGGCGACCAAGGAAGGCGATCATGGCCGGGCGACGTACTTCGTACGCACCGGCTATCTGCCACAGGGGGGCATCCAGTACCCGGCATTCGGCTCGCTCGTGGCCAAAGAAAGCGGCCGCGAGAACGCCGACCTGCCAAACTTCATCAGCATCGCACCGTTCCGATTCCTCGCGCAACAAGCGTATTCGTCCGGCTTCCTCGGCCCGCAACATGCGCCGCTCATGGTCGGCGACAGCGCCAACATCTTCGGCGGCGGAGTTGGCTTCAACTACGAAAACGCTCTCAAAGTCCCCGACCTCGAACCGGCCAAAGGCGTCTCGCGCGAGCAATCCGACAGCCGCGTCGGGTTGCTCAAAGACGTGGAAGACAAATTCCTGACCGAACATCCGGGCTTGATCGCCGGCAGCCATCAGGCTGCATACGAGAAGGCAGTACGGCTCATGAAGGCCGAAGCGGCCAAAGCGTTCGATCTTTCGAGCGAGGACAAGAAACTCCGCGATCAGTATGGCCGCAATCTCTTCGGACAGGGATGCTTGTTGGCACGCCGGCTCGTCGAGCGCAACGTGCCCTTTGTCGAGGTGACGCTCGGTTACACACAAACAGTCCCGCAGGGCTGGGACACGCACCAGGGCAATTTCGATAGCGTGCCGAAGTTGTGCCAGACGCTTGACCCCGCTTTTGCGACGTTGATTGAGGACTTGAAGCAACGCGGCATGTTGGACACGACAACGGTGATTTGGATGGGCGAGTTCGGCCGCACGCCGCGCATTAACCCGCAAAAGGGCCGCGACCACTTTGCCAATGCCTGGAGCGCGGTACTGGCGGGTGGAGGCATCAAGGGAGGCCAGGTCGTTGGCAGGACAAGCACCGACGGCATGACCGTAGCTGACCGGCCGGTGAGCGCCCCTGATTTTCTCGCGACCGTTTGCAAAGCCATCGGCGTCGATCATGCCAAACAAAACATGTCCAACGTCAACCGGCCGATTCGCGTCGTCGACAAGGACTCCAAGGCCATTACGGAGGCGCTCGCATGAAAAGGCTGCTTTCTTTCATTGTGGCAATTGCCGTCGTCGACGCAGCATCAACCGCAGAAACGACCGCCCCGGCCAAACCGGCGACGTCGCGTGTCGATGTGCAGGACCTTGTTTACGTGCAGCCGGAGGGAGCATTGCGGTTGCGCTTCCACATCTCAATCGACGGAAAGGCGCCGACCGCTCAATGGGCGGCTTTCCTGGACAAAGTGTTCGCCTGGTATGACCGCGATAACGACAAGTTCCTCAATGCGGCGGAACTAGGCCGGCTTTCGAACCTCGCGCAAATGTCGCAAGGGTTCAACTTTGTGTTCAACGGCCGGCAGCCCAATCAACAAGGTCCCAGGATCGCAGATTACGACGCCAACAAGGACGGCAAGATCGATCGTGAAGAGTTCCAGGCGTTTGCGCGCAAAGTCGGCTTTGTCCCGATCGTTGTTTCGATCTTTCCGCCGAATCGACAAGCAGAGTTGCTCACCGACGCTTTCTACAAGCACGTCAACGTCAAGAAGGACGGGAAGCTGACCAAGAGCGAACTTGCCGGCGCCTGGAACATCCTTCGCCGGCTGGATATCGACGAAGACGAATTGATCTCCAACCTGGAGTTGCAACAAAAAGCACAGTCTCTTTACGGCGAAGAAGTCGAAGTGCAGCAACTGGAAGAGGTTCAAGGCAGGCGTATGGCGCCGCAGCAAACCCCCTCTCCATTTATCGCGATACCGTTGCAGTCTCCCGAAAGCTCGTACCCGCAATTGATCCAGCAGTTGCTGGCGCAGAAGTGCAAATCGCCGTTCGTACTGAACCTGCCGATGCCGGCGAACCTGCCGAAATTCGCCCGCGAACTCGTGCACAGGTTCGATCATGACGCGATCCGCAATTGGCTGAATCAGCCGGCAGATTTGGAGTTTTCTGTCGCCATCGGCGACGTATCCGAAGGGCTTGGCCGACTCGTTCGCCTTGGCGATGAGCCGCCGGGTGTCATGCTGAAGAAGCCGGCCGGCAAGGAGCCTGCGCTCGCGAAAGCGCTGAAGACCGGCAGCGACGGCATCCTTCGCCTGACCCTGTCCGATGCACGCATCGAACTAGGCAAGGGCTTCAACCAAAGCCGCAATTTCGACGGCAACTCGGTGTATTACATCAACCAGTACAAGGACGCCGCCGGCGAAAAGAAGTATCTCGACAAAGAATCGATCCAGCAGAATCCGTACATTCAGTTTCTTGCAAATCTGTTTGAAGATGCCGACAAGAATGGCGACGGCAAACTCTACGTCGATGAGCTGACGGCGTTTCTGAGCCTGCTCAAGGGCGGTCCGGGCGCTCAAACTTCCGTCACTGTGTCGGATCAAGGTCGAGCGTTGTATGCAGTGCTCGATGAAAACAACAATCAGTCGCTGTCGCAACGCGAAGTCTTGAACCTGCTGGCCAAGTTCGATGAGCTCGACCGCAACAAGGACGGAGCGCTCGAACGAACGGAGTTGTTGCGGCAGTTCCAGGTCGTCACCAACATCGGCATGTCCGGCGGCGGCATACGCGCGATCAACGTCGTTGCGATGAATAACACTCCTCGCGGCAGTTCGGCCGGCCCTGCCTGGTTCCAGAAAATGGATCGCAACAAGGACGGCGACGTTTCACCTCGTGAGTTCCTTGGCACGCCGGAAGAATTTCAGAAGTTCGACTTGAATAATGACGGGCTGATTTCGGCCGCCGAGGCGAAGAAGCTCGAAGAGGTGAAGAAAATCAACAAGTAATAGCAAATATTGCCGCTTGCGGCGTTGCGAAATCTAAGCCGCAAGCGGCATTTTGACCATTTCAACGCTACTTCTTAGCGGGAACCCGATCCTTGACGGTGTTCGGAGTTTCATCCGGCGGCAGTTCGTACGGCAGCGACTTCAGGAAGGCGACTAGATCTTCGATCTCTTCTTTCTTCAAATGGCTGGTCTTGCCGTGCTGGTCATTTGGATTGAACTTCGTCAGCACTTCGTGCAGGGTCTTCGCTTTGCCGTGATGCAAGTAACTTGAATGTCGATAGATGCCCAACAGGGTTGGAGTGTCGTACGTCGGTCCGATCTTTTCGCTGGCGTCTTCCTTGCCGGTGCCGACGTTATGCAGCTTGAACGGCTTGGTAAGCGTGCTGTCGGTGAAATAGGGTCCGGTGTGGCACGAAGCACAATTCGCTTCTTTGCTGAAGAAGAGCTTTCGGCCTCGATCCGCTTCAGGCGATAGTTTGCCAGGCGCCGGCGCGTGCGGCGACAACGTGAAGTTAAACGAATTGCAGTAGATCGCCAGGGCGTCGAGGTCTTCGGATTTGCCGGACAGTTTCTCTTCCAATTCGGTCGGTTTGAACGGCTGCTTCGTCTTGATTTGGCCGCGGTAGAGTCCTTGTCCCTGCATCAGTTGGCCGCGAATGGTGAATTCGAAGTCCTGGGATTCGTCGCGGTCTGCCGACCAGTGCAGCGGATGCGTGTGGGCCATGCCGAAGAAGCCCGTTGTCTTTCGATGGCCTTCGGGGTTTTGCCAGGTGCGCATGTCGCTTCCGCCGTCGGGATGGCAGGAGGAGCATGCGATCCAGCGAGCGCTGGTCATCGGCTGCTTGCCGGAGTTGAACAGAATCTTGCCGCGGACCCACGCCGGCGTCTTGGGGGGATCACAGCACGTGACGCTGCCGATCCGCTGCGTGCCTTCGACACGATAGGCGACCACTGCAAAATCCATGGCGTTGTAGATGTACACTGTCTTGCCGTCCGGGGACACTCGTACGGCGCGCGGGTTCTTGCCGACGGTCGTGGCGCTGCCGAGGCGTTCAATTTCCTTGTAGTCGTCGTCGATGACTTGCGAGACGTTCATGTCGTCGGTGCCGGCGTAGATCGTGTAAATTCTGCTGCCGTCCGGAGTGAGCGCCGCTTCCCACGGATTGGTGACGACGTAGACGTTGTTGAAAGTATCGAGGGCGAACGACGTGCGTCGTTTCGGGATCTTGCCGTCAACGTCCGGCTTCGGCGGAATCAGGTCGCAAACGGAAAGCTGCGGAAAGATGGAGCCGCGGGCACTGTTCACATTCACGATCGATCGGATGTGCGACAGATAAGCTTTCGGACGGCGCGGGTGAACGACTACATGCCGAGCGAGATTGTCGGTCGATTGGCCGAACCATTGATCGACGATCTTCCCTTGTTCTCGATCGATCGCCAACAGCCGGCCGCTGTGAAACTCGCTGACAAATAGTTTGGATTCGTCGGGTGAAAACGACAGGCCGCGAGCATACGGTCCGGCGGGGAACGTGCGCAAAACGCTTCGCTTGATCAGGTCAATCTCGCTGACGATGCCGGGATATTCGTGCGTGACGTAAGCGAGAGTGCCGGCACGATTGGAGACGATTCCGTAGGGTTCATCGGCGACCGCCAGCGAGTGCACGACGGCGCCGACGTTTGTATCGACGAATACGACCTTGTCTTCGCGGTACACCGTGACGGCGGCCGTTGGTCCATTGCCGATCCAGGTCACGCCTTCGGGTTTGTCGCCGACAGCGATTTCGCGCACTTTCTCGAACTTGCCGAGGTCGATGACGGTCACGGTGCCGTTGTCCGGATTGGCAACCAACATCGTCTTGCCGTCGGGAGTGATGTCCATGAGGCTGTTGTTCGATCCGGCCAACGTCGCTGAAACAAGGATCAACGCGGACAGCGCTGCAAGGAACCGATGTCGCATGGGGGACTCCTCGAAACATTTAGCCCCCCGTCAAATGCGGGGGGCTAGTTCCCGTCGTTGACGGGGTTGAGCAGAAAGTGCAACAAGTCGAAGCCTATTTCTTCTCCACCTTGGCCTTCACGTCGACTACCGGGGCATCGACCGTCTTGGCGACTTTCTCCGACAACTTCTTGGCGAGCAAGCCGCTCGGGTCGCAGCCGGCAGCGATAGCGACGATCTTGCCGCCCTTTTCGATCAAGAAATTCGTCGGCATCGTCTTGGTCTCAAACACGTTCCAGCTGGCGCCCTTCGTGTCGACGGCGTACAGCATGTTGAGCTTCTTCTCTTTGACATAAGCCTCGACCTTGGCGTCGGGTTCGCGAAAGACGGCGACGCTCGTAAGGCCCTTGTCCTTGTAGGCTTCGTGCATTGCTTGGAAATACGCCAGCTCTTTGTCACACCCGGAGCAACCGCAGGTCAGCCTTAGCAGCACCGGACCCTTTGCGGTGAGTTCGGTCAAGTCAATTGTCTTGCCTGACGCGTCTTTGATTTTGAAATCCGGAGCTTTCGCGCCGATTTCGACCTTCTTTGGCGCTGGCTTCTTGGCATCTTCCGCGAAAACGCCGACGGTGACAAACAAGGCGACGCTAAGTGCAAGCAGGCGTGACATCAGTTTCTCCGAAATGGGTGAATCGGCAGGAGGGAACGTCAACATATTACCCGGATGTCGTGACGGGTTCCAGTCAAGAATGAAATTTCGAGGTCGATTTTTCGACAGGCGATAAAGCGATTTTCTCACCCATCACTTTCAACTCTCGGTAGGCATTCCGCCCTTGCTTCATATCATCGTTGAGACAGTGTTCAGGTCATACTAATTGGGGGTGCATTATGCAGAAACGAGAGAAGGCAGTTACATTCAAAGGCAATCCGCTTGCTCTAATCGGGCCGGCGCTGAAGGCAGGAGACAAGGCGCCGGATTTTGCGTGCGTGACACAAAGTCTCGACGTGGTCGGCATCGCCAAGACGCCTGCCAAAGCGCGAATGTTCAGCGTTGTGCCATCGCTCGACACGCCGGTTTGCAGCCAACAGACGAAGAAATTCGAAGAGAGCATTGCAGCGTTGGGGGATAAGGCAGCATGCTACACCGTCAGCCTCGATCTGCCGTTCGCACAGAAGCGGTTTTGCACCACTGAAGGCGTCAACAATATGCAGACGCTGTCTGATGTTCGCGACCAATCGTTCGGAAAGAACTTTGGTGTGTTGATCGACGGCTTGCCGCTGCCTCTCCTAGCTCGATCCGTGTTTGTAGTCGACAAGAACGGCACGGTCACTTACGCGGAAATCGTCCCGGAAGTGACCTCGCATCCGAACTATGATGCCGCGTTGGCAGCCCTGAAACAGGCTGCAGGCTGAAATCCGGTTTGAAGTCTCGGTTCGAATCGAATTGCTAATGAACAGTTGCACATTGGATGCGTGGACCAGCGCAACCCATTGTGCAACTGTCGTTTACAGCACGATCTTGACTCGATGATTACCAGGCAAATCACAGAATTTTCGTCGTTCTTCCCGTCGGTTCCGGTTGTAGCGACTGGGCAATTTCAGAATCTCCATTTTTTCGGCTAGTTTCGTTGCATAATTCCAAGGTCGAATTACGCTGGATATGTCGAGTTATGAAGGCGCGATTCCCGGCAATGGGGCAGGAATCTCTTAAGTCTGCCCGCTGTGTGAAACCGGCCGCTAACTTAGGAACTGGAGACGAACAACAATGACACCGCTTCGAACATTGGCCGGCAGCACAGTGCTCTTATTGACGCTGGCGGCTTTGCCGGCTGAGGCCGCCTGGAACAACGTGTTTCAGGTTTGCTTCAACAGTCGCCGTCCGGCCGCGAGCAGTTATTACGCTCCGCCGGTCGTGGCGTACTCGGCGCCGAATTCATGCTGCGATCCATGCTGCCGAACGTCCTACGTTCAACGCAGCTATTACCAGCCGGTCACGACGTACAAAACGGAATGCGTCCCGGTGACCAGCTATCGCACGTCGTATTTCTGGGAACCGGTTTGCAGCTATCGCACGAGCTGCTATTACGATCCCTGCACCGGTCAATCAACGCAAGTTTCGACGCCGGTGACCTCGTATCAATTGCGATCGAAATGCAACGCGGTCGTGAACTATGTCCAACGTTGCGTTCCGGTAACCAGTTATCGCCAGGTCAACTACTGGGAAGCCGTGACGAATTGCGGAACACCTGGTGCCCCGGGAGCGCCGCCGACTGCAACGGAAAACCCAGGCAGTGGAGCGCCGACGATCACACCGCCGGGAGTGCCGACGAACATCGAACCGACGCCTAGCGGTTACACTCCGGCAGGCAACGGTTTGCCGCCGCTGCCGACCTTGCCTCCGAAGCGACCGATGCCGGAAGCACCGGTCCGCATGGAGCATATCGTGAGCCGGGCAGTCAACGGCGGCGCAACAGTATCTGGTCAAGTTGTCGCGAGCAACTTTGTGACGCCGCTTCGAGGCGCGAAACTGGTATTCGTAAGCACCGAGCCGCGCGGCCCACAGCGGACGACGACTGCCGACGCCGGGGGCCGATTCAACTTGAGCCTGGCGAGTGGTGGTTGGAACATTTACGTGAGTCAACCAGATGGGTCTCTGGACTACCACAGCAGCATCGAAGTGAAACATCGTGAGAACCGCAAAGTAATGGTGGTCAGTCGCTGATCACCAGAATTTTGCGTGCCTGCCGCGTGAAAACCCCGGTTGCTTGACCGGGGTTTTTTGTTGGCTCGAAATGAGAGACTATTCATCCCATCTGCGCTAAGCCGCATCGTTGGATCATGTTACAAGTTTGTTTCTTTCCTGTGTGCCGTGCTCAGGTTATTCTAAACTTCGCTGCGGCGTGTGCATTGGCGCAGGCCGATTGACCTTTCCCGTCCGTAAGGAACCAACCATGTGGAAGCGAATTGTCTTTTCAATGGCCGCGTTGAGCTTGGCCATGCTGCTCTTGGCAACCACCATCGGCGTCTCGCAGGCTCCAAAATCAAAGTCATCGACGGAATCGCCGAACCCGCCCGACGCGAAAGCAATGCCGTCAGCCGTGAAGGCTGCGACGAGCAAGGTAACCTCCGTGACCGTTTATCCAAATAGCGCCTTGGTGACGCGCGAAGTCGAAGTTCCACCTGGCGTCGGTCCCGTCGAGTTGGTGGTGACCCCGATCCCGCCAACTGCCGTCGATTCATCGTTTTATGCCGAAGGCACGGATACGTTGCGTGTTCTGACCACTCGGTTCCGAACCCGGCCGGTGCTGGCGGATTCGCGAGAAGATGTCCGCAAGCTGCAAGACGAACTGAAGACCCTGATGGCGAGCAAAGAAAAGGTCGAAGGCGACATCAAGACTATTCAAGCGAACGTGATGCAGTTGCAAAAACTGGAAGGCTTCATGACAGCCAATGTCACGCATGCCGCCGAAAAGGGCGCACTCAACAGCGAGAACGCGATTGCCCTGTCAAAGTACATCATGGACACGCGCAACGAAAAGAATCGTGAGGCCGTCGCCCTGCAACAGCAGGTGCTGGAGATGCAGACGAAGATCGACTTCACACAGCGGCAGCTCAAAGACCTGGCATCGGCAGGCGTTCGCACCGAGCGAGATGCAGTGCTTGCAGTCGATCGCGCGAATGCGGCCGGCGGGAAAGTGCGCTTGAACTATCTCGTCGACGGCGCCACGTGGCGTCCGATGTACAAGCTTCGAGCCGGCAAGACCGCGAAAGAGCAAATCCAGTTAGAGTATCTCGCGGCCGTGCTGCAAAACTCCGGCGAAGATTGGACCGGCGTCAAGCTCGTGCTTTCTACTGCGCAGCCGACTCTCAACGCGGCGCCCCCGGAATTGCATTCTTTGAAAGTCGCTGTGATTCCCCGAGGTGCTGCTGCGCCGGCGCAACTTAGCGGAATGGAACTGGAAGCGCAATCGAAGAACCTGCGAGCTCGCGCCCAGAAGGATTACAACGAAAAGAAAGCACAGGACGGCGCCAGTCTCTACAACTCGGCCGCTGCCATCGATCAATCGTGGGAATTGCTCAATCCCGATGCCGCCTTGAAACGCGGCTGCGCGCTGGCAGTCACCGAAGGACCGACGGTCACGTACCATCTCTCGGCTCAGTTGACTGTGCCTTCTCGTCGCGACGAGCAAGTTCTGGAAGTGACGCGGCTGGAAATGCCGCCGGATTACTTCTACAAGGCGGTGCCGGTCATCACGTCGCACGTCTATCGACAAGCGGCGTTGGTTAATCGCAGCTCGTACATTCTCTTGGCAGGCGAAGCGACCATGTACATCGGCACCGACTTTGTCGGCCAGATGAATTTACCGCTCGTCGCGATCGGCGAGCAATTCACTGTCGGCTTCGGCGTCGATCCACAATTGCAAGTCCAGCGCGCCATGGTGGACCGCGCTAAGACGACCCAGGGCGGCAATCAGGCGCTCCGGTACGACTATCGAATCTTGATCAGCAGCTACAAGTCTGAGCGGGTCAAACTTCAGGTTTGGGACCGGTTGCCTCACGCCGAAAGCGACGCGCTCAGCGTCAACCTGGTCAAGGCAACGCCGGAAATCAGCAAGGACGCTTTGTACCTGCGAGAACAACGCGGAAATAATCTGCTCCGCTGGGACCTTGATGTTGACCCGGGCGTCACCGGCGAAAAGGCCTTGGCAATCAATTACGAGTTCAAGATGGAACTCGACCGGCAGATGTCGATCGGCAGTTTTCAGTCGGCATCCGCAGCGCCGCATGCCCCGGCGCCGGTTGCGGCAGCTCCGGCGCCGCCTAACGCCGCCGAAGGAGGCTCGCATCCGCGCTGCGTTCGCGAAGCTCAATGCTGAAGACCGTCCTTTGGCCGAGGCGCAAGTCTATTGTGCCATTGACCAGGAGGCTCGCCTCGGCGAGATGGGTCCGATTCTCAAGGTGGTTATCAAAGGAAAGCCTGTGTTCCTTTGCTGCAAGGGTTGCGAGCGCGAGGCAATCGCTCATCCGGATGAAACGATGCTTAAGGTGCAGTCGCTGATGGCGCGACTTGGCCGAAGATAGGCGATTGTTGGCTTTCGTTATGGAAATCGGGGAGGTTCCGGCCGCGACGTTCTGTTGCGACCGGAACCTTTTCATTTGGTTCGTTCGTCAACTGAATGCACAGGAAGTACAAAGCACAGCGGTAATCGTTATGAGATCGAACGCCACGAATGATGTGATCGTCATCGGCGCCGGCGCTGCCGGGCTCATGGCGGCGATTCGGGCCGCGGAGCGCGGCAAACGCACTTTGTTAATCGAAAAGAACCAGAGACCCGGCGTCAAAATACTTATGTCCGGCGGCACTCGCTGCAACATCACGCAGAACACCGATGATCGCGGCATTGTCGCCGCCTATGGCGCATCGGGTAAGTTCTTGTACGCGGCACTGGCCGCATTCGGCGTTGCCGACACAGTGCAGTTCTTCGAAGAAGAGGGCGTCGCGACCAAGATTGAAGACACCGGAAAGATCTTCCCCGTATCGAACAAGGCATCCGACGTACTCGGTGCACTTCTGGGACGTTTGCGGCGTAGCACGGCGGAATTGGCGCTGGCGGAGCCGGTTCTCGATTTGCAGAGAATTGATTCTAGGTTCCAGGTCGTTACGTCGACTCGATCGATTGCATCCTCCAAGATCATCTTGTGCAGCGGTGGCAAGTCGTATCCCGGCAGCGGTACGACCGGCGACGGCTATGCCTGGGCCGCCGCAATGGGCCATACGATCGTTCCACTCCGGCCGGCGCTCGTGCCGATGCGTGTCGTTGCACCATGGACTGCCGATCTCCGCGGAATCACGCTGCCGGACGTCGCCGTTCGAGTGCTCGAAGGCGAGAGCGAACTGGTGCGTCGACGAGGTTCGTTGTTGTTTGCACACTTTGGCTTGTCAGGTCCGGTGGTTCTGGATGTCAGTCGAGTCGTGAGCCGAAATGCCATTCCAAACAGTTTACAACTGGAAATCGATTTTCTGCCGGCTATCTCCGAGCCCGTGCTGAACGACTTCCTTCGCAATGAATCGATTCACTCCGGAAAGAAGCTCCTGGCTGTGGTACTGGCCGAGCATTTGCCGCGGCGACTGGCTGATGCAGTGCTTGTTCAAGCAGGACTATCGGCGGATCGAACGGTGGCGGCGCTCGCTCGCCAAGACCGGCAACGCCTGTCGAGACTTTGCAAACGACTGCGATTGCCCATCGCCGGTACGCTGGGTTTCGAGAAAGCAGAGGTCACGGCCGGCGGCGTCGCCCTCTCGGAAGTCAGTTCCCGCGACATGCAAAGTAAGATTGTTCCGGGTCTTTATCTCGCGGGTGAAATCTTGGATCTAGACGGCCCCATCGGCGGGTACAACTTCCAAGCGGCGTGGTCGACCGGCTGGCTCGCCGGCAACAGCGTATGAGGTGCCAAGAAGTGGGAGTTTTCCCAACTTGCAGCACTACAATATTTGGACAAACCCAATCACCAGTCTTCGAGGTCTGACATGAAGCGCAGTGCATTCGCAGCGGTTGCTACTTGTTTGTGTTTTGCTTCGCCGATGCTTGCTCATGAAAAGACTCAACCTAAGGCGCCGGGGCTGCCTGCTGGAACGGTCGTAGAGAAGAACATCGCGTATGGGCCGCATGAGCGAAACAAGCTCGACATCTACGTGCCGGCCGGCGACGGGCCGTTTCCGCTATTGGTTTGGGTCCATGGCGGCGCGTGGAGAGCCGGCAGTAAAGACGGCAACGTGTTCGGCCTGCCCATGTTGGCCAAAGGGTACGCCGTGGCTTCGATCAACTACCGATACACTAACCACGCGATCTACCCGGCACAAATCCACGATTGCAAAGGTGCGATCCGCTTCTTACGCGCCAGCGCCAAGAAATACAAACTCGATGAAAAGCACTTCGGTGTCAGCGGCGGATCAGCCGGCGGGCATCTCGTCGCTTTGCTCGGTACAACTGGCGGAGTTGACGAACTGGAAGGCGACGTCGGCGGCAACAGCAAGTTCAGCAGCCGGGTCCAGGCCGTGTGCGACATTTTCGGCCCGACCGACATCCATCGCATGGGCGACTCCGCCGGCTTCCCCAAAGAGACGCACCCGATTCGACAACTCCTGGGCGGCACCGTCGATGAAAAGAAGGAGCTTTGCGATCAAGCCAGTCCCGTCAAGTTCGTGACCAAAGACGATGCCCCGTTTATCATTCTCCACGGAACCAAGGACCCGCTCGTACCGGTCGAGCAGAGTCAGCTGATGCACGATGAATTGAAGAAGGGCGGAGTCGAGTCAACGCTCATCGTCATCGAAGGTGCGGGCCACGACGGCAAAGTGTTCACGCCAGATTCGCTGAAGAGGGTCGAGGCGTTCTTTGACAAGCATCTGAAAGGGAAATAAACGACAAGAGACGCGGTCCCAATTGTTGGCAGCTCTTGCGGCCGTGGCCGATGTTTCTTTTTGTCACAATTCCGGATCGTGGTTGACAAGGATTCACTATCGGAACTAGAATCTAGGATGAGTCGATCTTTTCATTCTCCATTTGGAGGGGGCCATGTTGCCTCGTTCCCGAATTCGTACCGGTTTTACGTTGATCGAGCTGCTGGTGGTCATCGCA